>Ga0209395_1000418_pt1 | contig 62747 bp, 56 predicted proteins | sample GOMGulsemesocosm_3_FD_184635 | JGI IMG/M metagenome (GOLD analysis project Ga0209395, IMG submission 184635) | Methane-oxidizing microbial communities from mesocosms in the Gulf of Mexico - GOM9D Gulf of Mexico (SPAdes) (version 2) | ecosystem: Environmental > Aquatic > Marine > Cold seeps...
GCTCACCTCTTACCTTTCCGAACAGAGAAGTTAAGCCCATTAGCGCCGATGGTACTGCAGTTATGTGGGAGAGTAGGTCGCCGCCTTCTTTAATCCTCAACATTCATTGAATGTTGAGGATTTTTTTGCTTTATACTGAAGTGAAATAGAATTTAGGATCTTTTAAAACACCTCCTTAGCAATAGCCTCAATATTACTAGATTTTCCCATTGAGTAATAATGTACACCGGGTACACCTGCACTTATTAACTCTTTACTTTGTTGAGTTGCCCATTCTACTCCTACTTGTCTGATTTCCTTGTTGTTAGCGCATTTTTCTATTTCAATAATTAAAGGCTCAGGTAAGTCTAATCGAAACACTTGTGGAAGTATATGCATGTGACGTTGTACAGCAATTGGTTTTATTCCAGGAAGAATAGGTACTGTTATTCCTATGGCTCTTACTTTATCTACAAAATTGAAATATTTTTTATTGTCAAAAAACATTTGCGTTACTACATAATCAGCTCCTGCATCAACTTTCTCTTTTAAGCGTCGTAAATCACTTTCTAAACTAGGTGACTCCAAGTGTTTTTCTGGATAACCAGCAACACCTACACAAAAGTCAGATTTGTAAGGTGTTTCTATAATTTCATGTAAATATTTACCTTGATTTAAATCGTTTATTTGTTTTACTAAATCTGTAGCATATTTATTTCCGCCATTTACAGGTTTAAAATATTGTTCATCTTTCCGTGAATCGCCACGGAGTGCCATTACATTGTCCAATCCTAAATAATGACAATCGACTAAAAGGTATTCTGTCTCTTCCTTTGAAAACCCACCACAAAGTACATGGGGTATGGCATCTACATTATATTTATGCTTCAATGATGCGCAAATACCAACTGTTCCAGGGCGCATACGTGTAATTTTCCGATCTAATAAACCATTCTCTTTTGGGATGTAGATATATTCTTCTCTAGATGTTGTTACATCAATAAATGGAGGTTTAAATTCCATTAATGGATCTATATTATTATAGAGTTCCTGTATATTTTGCCCTTTTTGTGGTGGGACTATTTCAAAAGAAAACAACGTTTTTCCTTTTGCTTGTTCTATGTGTTCTGTTACTTTCATATTAATTTTCCGAGAAAACGGAGATCTGTTTTTTAATTGCCATTCTTTAATATTTATATGATTCCCACCTTCGCGGGAATGACGCTAAGCGTCAGCTATATTTGGATGTAACCATTTTCTTGCTTTTTCTAAAGAAATTCCTTTTCTAGAAGCAAAATCTCTAACTTGATCATCAGTAATTTTTCCTAGTCCAAAGTATTTTGCTTCTTCATTTCCAAAATAATATCCAGATACTGCAGCAGCTGGCCACATGGCTAAACTTTCAGTAAGTTTAACACCGATATGTTCCTCAACTTTTAACAATTGCCAGATTGTTTCCTTTTCTAAATGATCGGGGCAAGCCGGATATCCAGGTGCTGGACGAATACCTTTATATGTTTCTTTTATTAATTCTTCATTAGTTAACTTTTCGTTTGAGGTATACCCCCAATGTTTTGTACGTATTTGATGATGTAAATACTCTGCAAAAGCTTCTGCAAAACGATCGGCTATTGCTTGTACCATAATGGCATTATAATCATCTTCGGCATTTTTATATTTGCTAGCCAATTGATCAGCTCCGTATATAGCAACACAAAATGCTCCCATATAATCGGTTTTTTGAGTTTCTTTAGGTGCAATAAAATCTGACAAGGCGATATTGGGAATTCCTGGACGTTTTTTTAATTGCTGACGTAAGGTCCTGAACACAGCTATTTCTTTTCCTTTTTTCTGAATAGAAATATCATCATCATTAATTGTATTTGCTTCAAACAATCCGAAAATAGCTTTAGGTTTTAATAATTGCTTTTCAATTATTTCTTTTAAAATAACCTGCGCATCTTCATATAAATTAGTTGCTTGTTCACCAACAACTTCATCAGTTAATATTTCAGGATATTTACCATGTAAATCCCATGATATAAAGAAAGGCCTCCAATCTATAAACGGTAATAACTCTTTTAAACTTAGTTGTTCAAGTGTTTGTATCCCTAACTCATTTGGTTTTGCAATAGTTGTTTCCTTCCAATCTATTTTAAACTTTCGTTTCCTAGCTTCTTCAATTGATACATAAGTTTTTGTTTTTCCTCGTTTCAAGAATTTTTCTCGAAATTCACCATAATCTTTTTTTAGTTTATCGACATATGCGTTGCTAGTTTCTTTATTTAGCAAATCACTTACGACAGTAACAGCTCTAGAGGCATCATTTACATGTACTACCGCATTTTTGTATTCTGGGTCTATCTTTACTGCGGTATGTGCTTTTGAGGTAGTTGCTCCACCAATTAACAAAGGGACAGAAAAATCCTGACGCTCCATCTCTTTAGCTAAATACACCATTTCATCTAAAGAGGGTGTGATTAAGCCACTCAGCCCAATGATATCGACATTTTCCTTTTTAGCAGTTTCAATAATTTTTTCAGGAGCAACCATTACTCCCATATCTACTATTTCGTAATTATTACAACCTAAAACAACGCTTACAATATTTTTACCAATATCATGAACATCTCCTTTTACGGTAGCCATTAATATTTTTCCCAAGGCCTTTTGCTCTTCCCCTTTTTCTTCTTCAATAAACGAATTCAAATAGGAAACGGCTTTTTTCATTACCCTAGCCGATTTTACTACTTGTGGCAAGAACATTTTTCCAGCACCAAACAAATCACCAACTACGTTCATTCCTACCATTAAGTTTCCTTCAATAACTTCAATAGGCTTGTCCGCAACTAAGCGAGCTTCTTCCGCATCAGCTACAATAAAAGCATCTATTCCTTTTACTAAAGCATGTGTTATTCTTTCCTGTAGGGGTAAATTACGCCACTCTAATTTAGTTGTATCATCTTCCTTTTTCTTTCCTTTTACAGTTTCTGCGAAATCAAGTAATCGTTCTGTAGCATCATCTCGTCTGTTTAAAATAACATCTTCAATATGTTCTAATAAATCCTTAGGGATATCATCATATATTTCTAACATTGCAGGATTTACAATACCCATGTTCATACCTGCTTGAATAGCGTAGTATAAAAATACCGAGTGCATTGCTTCTCGTACTGTATTATTCCCTCTAAAAGAGAAGGATACATTACTAACACCTCCACTAACATTTGCATTAGGTAAATTTTCACGTACCCAACGAGTCGCCTCAATAAAATCAATAGCATTTTTACGATGTTCATCCATTCCCGTTGCTACAGGAAATATGTTTAAATCGAAAATGATATCTTCACTTGCAAAGTGGACAATGTTCACCAATATTTTATAGGAACGTTCTGCAATTTCTATTCTTCTTTGATAATTATCAGCCTGTCCAACTTCGTCAAAAGCCATGATAATTACAGCTGCCCCGTATCGTTTGATCAAGGTTGCTTCTTTTATAAATTTTTCTTCTCCTTCTTTTAAAGAAATAGAATTAACCACGCATTTACCTTGAACAACTTGTAAACCTGCTTCAATGATTTCCCATTTTGAGCTGTCAATCATAATTGGGACACGACAAATATCAGGCTCAGCAGCAATCAAGTTTAAAAATCGAACCATAGCTTCTTTACCATCAATAAGACCATCGTCCATATTAATATCGATAATTTGTGCTCCACCATCTACTTGATGTCTTGCAATTGCTAAAGCTTCATCAAATTGCTCTTCTTTTATCAGACGTAAAAATTTACGTGAACCAGCAACATTAGTACGTTCACCAACATTGATAAAGTTACTATGTTCATTAAGTACTAAAGGTTCAAGTCCTGATAGTTTTAAGTATTTAGTTTCTCTATTCATATTTAATCGAGGTCTGTCTTGGGGTATATTTTTCAGCTATGTCAACAATTGCTTTAATGTGTTCTGGTGTAGTACCACAACAGCCGCCAATAATATTGATTAGATTCTTTTTAAAATACTCTTCAATTTGCTCAGCCATTTGCTCAGCTGTTTCATCATATTCCCCAAAAGCATTAGGTAATCCAGCATTTGGATGTGCTGAAATAGCAAAGCCTGTTTTTGAAGCGATGGCTTCTAAATGAGGTTGTAGTAAGTTTGCACCTAAAGCACAATTAAATCCTACAGAAAGTAATGGAATATGAGATACTGATATTAGAAAGGCTTCGGCAGTTTGTCCTGATAATGTTCGTCCGCTGGCATCAGTGATTGTTCCACTTAACATTATAGGGATGTCAATATTACGTTCTTCTTTAACTTCTTCTATTGCAAATAAGGCTGCCTTAGCATTAAGGGTATCAAATACGGTTTCTACTAATAATAAATCTACACCACCATCTAACAATGCTTCCGTTTGTTGTTTGTAAGCAATACGTAATTGATCAAAAGTCACCGCTCTGTACCCCGGATCATTTACATCGGGGGACATGCTAGCGGTTCGGTTTGTAGGACCAATAGATCCTGCAACAAATCGAGGTTTGTTAGGGGTTAACTGGGTAAATTTTTCTGCTACTTTTTTAGCTATTTTTGCTGATTGATAGTTTAATTCATACACATATTCTTCCATCTGATAATCAGCCATAGCAATGGTAGTACTGGAAAAAGTATTTGTTTCTATAATATCAGCTCCAACTTCAAAATACTTAGCGTGTATTTCTTTGATTGCTTCAGGTTGGGTAATGGACAGTAAATCGTTATTTCCTTGTAGTGAAATAGGATAGTTTTTAAAACGCTTACCTCTAAAATCTTCTTCTGTAAATTGATAGGCTTGTAGCATAGTACCCATGGCACCATCTAAGACTAAAATTCTTTTTTTTACTTCGTTGTATATATTACTCATATTTATTAGATTAAAGACCGCTTCGCTTTAAGAACCAAGAATAAAGACTTTAATTATATTCTAATCTTGACTCTTGTTTCAGATAGTCTTGTTTCTTTTTTATAAAATGAGTTCGTTACTTGCACTAGGGATTGGAACGGCATCCTTTTTATTTGTCATTCTGAGCTTGTCGAAGAATTAACAAATAAAAAGATACAGCAGAAAGCCCGATCCGTAGGGTAGTGCTAAAAAAAAGTTATCGAAAAAAGTAAGAGATTGTTGTTTGAAAAAAACTCTGTGTTATCTATCCCATGTTAGGTAACATGTGGTAGAATTTAGCACCTTCTTTATAAAAATATAAAGGGTTGCCAAGGCTTCGTAGGGTCTAATCCCTCCGCCTTTCTTGATAACAATTAAATATGGTAATGAACTTATTGAATGCAAAGTAAAGGAATAAAATATTATCAAACCTATTTTTTTAGGTAAAAAACATTTTTCTTCTATTCGAAAAGATTAGAAGAAAGGTACCTATCACCTCTATCACAAACTATACTTACAATAATTCCATACTCTAGAGAATTTGCAAGTTTTATAGCGCTTGATACTGCGCCACCACTACTCATTCCTACAAATAGGCCTTCTTGATTTGCTAATTTTTTAGTCATGTTTTTAGCTTCTGATTCACTAATTTCTATTACTTTATCTACTTTTGATTTGTCAAATATTTGAGGTAAATATTTTTCTGGCCATTTTCTAATTCCGGGGATTTTTGAACCATCAGTAGGTTGTGTGCCAACTATAACAATGTTTTTATTTTGTTCTTTTAAATAAGTAGACACCCCCATAATGGTTCCTGTAGTTCCCATTGCAGAAACGAAATGAGTAATTTCACCATTAGTATCTTTCCATATTTCTGGACCTGTAGTTTTATAATGTGCCTTCCAATTATCTGGGTTTGAAAATTGATTTAGGATGTGATACCCTTTTTCTTTTTGTTGTTCAAGGGCATAATCTCTAGCACCTTCAATACCGATATCTGAGGCTGTTAAAAGAACCTCAGCTCCATAAGCTCGCATAGTTTTAATACGTTCAACTGTTGAGTTTTCAGGCATTACTAAGATCATTTTTAATCCTAGTAAACGAGAAATAAAAGCTAATGCAATACCCGTATTTCCACTTGTGGCTTCAATTATTGTATCTCCTTTTTTTATGTCGCCACGAATTAAAGCTTCGTTAATCATATTAAAAGCAGCTCTGTCTTTTACACTTCCACCAGGGTTGTTTCCTTCTAGTTTTAAAAATAATCGCACTCCTTTTTTTGATATAATATTAGTGACTTCAACTAATGGAGTATTTCCTATTTGGTTTGTTATTTTTTTAGATTTAATCATGTTGTTTATTTTTATGATACTTCGACAGGCTACCATTGACGTAATTCATTAAAACAGCTATTCTCGATACAATTTCCTTATAAATTCAAAACAGAATTTATCATGAAATCACTCGAATTGATGAATCAGTAAATTACCATCAGACTTCGACAAGCTAAGTTTGACAACTATAACATTCTTAACGTATTTAATGTCACACTGAGCCTCTCGAAGTGCTCGAATTAACGCTAGATACGTCATTATTTCCGCTAGCTTTTTTTTTAAACTTGATTCTCAGTTTGACATCAGAAACAGAATGATTTGATAAATAGTTGTTTAATAAGATAGGTTTATTACCCTCACTTTAATCCTCCTCTAGTAGAAAGAAAACTGTTATGTGATAAGTCATATAATTGTTTTATTTTTTCTTTTGATTTTAATTTCTGAATAATGAGTAACTATTGAATTTTTTTCTATGGATTTCGTAATCCATACATTTGCGCCAATAGTACTGTTAGCACCAATAGTAATATTACCTCCTAATATAGTAGCATTGGCATAAATGGTAACATTATCTTCAATTGTTGGATGTCTTTTTGTAGCATTCAAACTTTTTTTCACTTGAATTCCACCTAAAGTGACTCCTTGATAAATGCATACATTATTTTTTATAACTGAAGTTTCCCCAATAACAATTCCTGTTGCATGATCAATAAAAAAAGTATTTCCAATACTTGCTCCAGGATGTATGTCAGTTCCTGTTACCCCATGTGCATATTCACTCATCATACGTGGAATGATTGGTGTGTTTAGTAGAAATAATTCATGGCTTAAGCGGTAAATTGCTATTGCATGAAATCCAGGATATGCTAAGTATACTTCTTGTAAACTTCTTGCTGCGGGGTCATTTTTGTAAGCAGATAATGCATCTAAATCTAATCGAATTCTGATACTAGAAAGTCGTGATATAAATTTATCCCAAATATATTCATCCTCTTGAATAGTAAGTTGCTTAGAAATTTCTAAAAAAAGAATTTTTATGCTTTTAAGTTCTTTTTCTTGAGCTGATTGTTCGTCAAATAAAGTATAGAATAATCGTTTTGTAAATTGTTCAATAGTATCTTTTATGCGAATGTTATAGGTGCTTTTTTGCACTTCTTTTTCAATATAGATGCTCATATTATTCTGGCGCTAATTCTAGTGTTAATCCATCTAATTGGTCAGTGATAGGTATTTGACATCCTAAACGGCTATTGTCTTCTACATGAAAAGCTTCAGCTAGCATGATGTTTTCATCATCACTCATTACTGATAATTCATGGTCAGAGGTTATGTAGCATTGACAAGAAGCACACATTGCCATTCCTCCACAAATACCTATTGTCCCTTCTGGTGCAAGTTCGTAGGAACGGACTACCTCCATAAGATTCATGGCCATATCGGTAGGAGCTAACACTTGATGCTGCTTACCTTTTCGGTCTGTTATATGTAGCGTTATGTCTGACATTTTCGTTTAATTAAAAGACTTCGACAAGCTCAGTCTGACTTTGTAATATATTTTTAGTTGTCGTAAAATTGTAGGTTGAATGATTTTGTGTCTCCCTGAGGGAAAGAAAATTGTGGTGTGTATAATCAGGCTATTTATTCTTGTGTCGCAACGATTTTTACGTTTGTTACACTTCTAAAGCAGGAACTTTTGGTTCAATATTAATTTTAATAACTTCCGATTTTTTAGCCACTTTTTTAGTTCCATCAAAACCTTCTACACCACCTACAGTCGTATATTTCATGACGTATTTTTTCTCTGGATTAATCAGTTTGTACGCATATTGTACAGCTATAGTAGCTTCATGAAACCCACATAAAATTAATTTTAGTTTTCCAGGATAGGTGTTCACATCGCCAATAGCATAAACTCCAGGGATATTTGTACTGTAATCAAGTGCGTTATTTACTTTAATCGCATTCTTTTCAATAGCTAATCCCCAATTTCCAATAGGCCCTAATTTTGGAGATAATCCGAATAAAGGAATAAAATGATCACATTTTTTTAGGATGTTTCCTTCAGTTTTGTGCTTGATGGTTACAGCATTTACATGTCCGTCCCCATGAATTTCTTTTACTTCAGATTCAGTGATTAAGTTTATTTTACCTGATTTTGTTAATTCAACAACTTTTTCGACAGAATCTAATGCTCCTCTGAAATCATTACGGCGGTGTATTAACGATAGTTCACTAGCGATATCGGCTAAAAAGATTGACCAATCCAAAGCAGAATCACCTCCTCCAGAAATTACCACGCGTTTATTGCGATAAAATTCTGGATCTCTAATAATATATTCAACACCATGATCTTCATAACTAGCTATGTTTTCAATAGGTGGTTTTCTTGGTTCAAAAGAACCTAATCCACCCGCAATAAACACTACAGGAGCTTTGTGTTTAGTAGCTCTGTTTGTAGTGACAATAAAATGTCCATCTTCTTGTTTTTCTATCGTTTCTGCACGTTCACCTAAAGTATATCCAGGTTCAAAAGGTTTAATTTGAGCTGCTAGATTATCGATTAAATCACCTGCTAATACCTCAGGGAATGCTGGGATATCATAGATTGGTTTTTTCGGATATATTTCTGAACATTGCCCTCCAGCTTGAGGTAATGCATCAATTAAGTGACAGCGTAATTTTAATAATCCTGCTTCAAAAACGGTGAACATTCCAACGGGTCCTGCTCCGATTATAAGTATATCTGTATGTATCATTTTACTCTGTTATTAAACTTTTTGTTAACTGATTTAAGTGGGCAACTTTTTCTTTAAAACTTAATTTTAGCGTTTGCCTATATGTATTTAGGTTTTCTGCTAATGAATTAATATCATCAGGAATTACTTCTTCAAGTAATTGGCGCATTCGTTTTGCCATTGTAGGTGATTTTCCATTTGTTGAAATAGCAATTTTTACGTTTCCTTTAGTCACAATCCCCCCTAAAAAGAAGTCGCATAATTCTGGTGTATCAGCAATATTCACTAGAATGTTTCTGACTTTAGCTTCTTTTTGAATTGTTTTATTTACTTCAGAATCATTAGTTGCTCCTATAACTAAATGCTGATTTTGTAAAGAGAAATAATGGTAAGCACCTTGCTGAATATTTACATTATGCTTCTTAGCTAAAGTCAATAACTCAGGATCAAATTCTTTAGCCAGTAATGTAACTCTAGCATTAGGGCTTGACTTTAGTAAAAACCCTAATTTTTCTAATGCCACATTTCCTCCTCCAATAATCAATACATTTAATTGATGTACTTTCAAGAAAATAGGGTATAACTCGTTTTGTTCTTCTTTAATCATGACACCAATTTTTTTGCTATTACATCACTTTTAACTTTTGCTAATTTCGCTCTATGGCTAACTACTTCTCCAAAAACAATTATTGCTGGATTGGATAGTTCCTTTTCATAAACTACTTGTTCAATAGTGTCTACAGTGCCAATACCTACTTTCTCTTTTACAGTTGTGCCGTCTTGAATAATGGCTACAGGCAATTTATTTTTTCCTTCAGTTTGAAATAATTTTACGATTTCAGGAAGTTTTGCCATCCCCATTAATATAACAACCGTAGCATTAGATTTTGCAGCTAATGAAATATCTTCTGATATTTTATGTTGTTTTGTAGTCCCAGTAATTACCCAAAAACTTTCTGTGCTTCCACGTTTAGTTAATGGGATATTCTGATAAGCAGGTACAGCTAATGATGAAGATATTCCTGGAACTATAGCTGTTTCTAATCCAAAACTAGCTGCATATTCCATTTCTTCAGCCCCACGACCAAATATGAAAGGGTCTCCACCTTTTAATCTAACTACATGCCCGTCAGACTTCGCTCTAGCAACGATAAGTTCATTGATTTGCTCTTGTTGGTATTTGTAGCACCCTCGTCGTTTGCCTACAAATACTAGTTCAGCATTTGGGTTAACATAATCAAGTAATTCTTCATTTACTAAGGCGTCATATAAAACCACATCAGCACTTTTAAGTGCTTTTACAGCTTTTAAGGTAATCAAATCAGGATCTCCGGGACCAGCACCAACTACTGTAAGCTTGGGTAGTTTGTTATGTTTTTTTATTTCTGTTTTCATAATTCAAAAATGATTCAAGAATCATCGCATTTAAAAAGCCTTTGGTTCATTTTGTATTGATACAAAATGAACCAAAAAATCAAGTTTGTATTTAGGAAATTGCTTTGCATAATTCGTTTCCAAAACTCCATGCTTAAAAGCTTTGCTTAGCAATTCCGTTTTTTCACGCGCTATTTCTTGATACATCCAATTTCTAAACTAATATTTTTAAACCCCACTTAGTAGATTAGTTACTTTCTAATATTTGAGCAGCTCTAAATTGATCTACTTTTTTATAAAATAATTTCGCATCATTCAAGTATTTTTTAGCAAAATCGGCTGTTGGTTCATTTTCTTTCAATTGGGTTACCAACTCGTTAAATGTTCCTGTTAGCTTAAAAGTTTTATTAGCTACAAAATGTTCGTCAAACGATTTAATAATACCTGTTTGAGTATTTGTTTTAACCCCTTTTGCAGTTAATAAAGCCTTGGCTGTATTTACTAAAGCAGTGTAGGAATAGTAAATACTATCCGACGATAGCTTTTTTGCTAATGACTCTTCAGCATTTTCTAATTTTTCTTCACTTTCAAATAACAAGGTGGCTACTAAGTCAATTACAACACCTGCACACTCACCAACACCAATAGCTTTGATATATTTTTCATCATGTCCCCAGTCAATAAAATCGGTATTTTCTAAATTTGTTAAGTCCGCTAATGGCTTCAATAAATCGTAGAAATAAATTTTGCCTAGTCTGTCATAATAATTTAAGAAAGTTTCGTCTTCTTCAATATTTTCATCGTAATCATTTAAAATTAATCGAAGTGCTTCTGGTCCTCTTTTACTTGGTACTTTTATTACTTTATCAGAAAAACGTCCTTCACCATTTCCTAAAATACCTCCTCCTAATAATACTTGAACAGCTGGTGCTAATAAAGTACCTACTTTTACCGACATCCCTTGGAAACCAATTTGCGCCATATTATGTTGTCCACAAGCATTCATGCAACCACTAATTTTAATAGCGATTTCTTTGTTGTTGATGTATTGAGGATATTCTTCTTTTAAAACTTTTTCTAAAACTGTTGCAATTCCAGTACTACTTGAAATTCCTAAGTTACAAGTGTCAGTTCCAGGACAAGCAGTAATATCTTGTGTACTATTATATCCAAGATCAGTAAAACCTAGTTTTTCTAATTCAACATAGAAAAGGGGTAATAATTCCTCCTTTACATGTCTGATTAAAATATCCTGACGTAAGGTTAATCGCAATTCATTATTCGCATATTTTTTAATCAAATCGGCTAATAAACGAGCTTTATCGGTATAGAAATCGCCTAAAAACACTTTTATACCAATTGCATATAAACCGCCTTGCTTTTGCTTGATTACATTAGCTTCTTTCCATAAGTTAAAGGCTTTTTGATCTTTAATTTCAACTGCAGGAATTGCACTGCTATTTATTTCAATAGCGGTGTCAAATTCATTGGTGTCAATTGGGTATGTTTGGTATGCAAGTGCTTTTTGTTCCTCCTCAACTAATGCTAGAAACTGACTTAATCCTAAATCTTTAACTAAAAATTTCATCCTAGCTTTTGCACGTTTTACACGCTCACCATATCTATCAAAAACACGTAAAACACCTTCAATAAAAGGGATTATTTTATTCTCTTCTAAAAAAGCATATGCAACATCAGCATGTCGTGGTTGTGACCCCAAACCTCCAGCAAGCAATACTTTAAAGCCTCTTACAGTTTCACCGTTTATAGTTTTTGTTTTAGCAATAAAACCTACATCATGAATAAAACTAATAGCAGTATCATCATCAGTTCCTGAAAAAGACATTTTAATTTTCCTTCCCATTTCTTGACATATGGGGTTGCGTAAGAAAAACTTAAAAGTAGCATCAACATAAGGCGAAACGTCAAACACTTCGTTTACATCAATACCAGCTGTTTCAGATGCTGTAATATTTCTAACGGCATTTCCACAAGCTTCACGTAAAGTGATATCGTTCTTTTCCAATTCAGCCCATAATTCAGGAGTACGGTCTAAACTTACATGATGAATTTGTATATCCTGACGGGTGGTAATATGTAATCGTCCTCTTGAGTATTCGTCAGAAACATCGGCGATACGATGTAATTGTTCAGAAGTTACTCTTCCGAAGGGTAATTTGATGCGAATCATCTGTACTCCGAATTGTCGTTGTCCGTATACTCCACGGGCTAAACGTAAACTTCTAAAGCGTTCTTCATCGATTTTACCTTCTTTGAATAAGCGAATTTTGCGTTCCAATTCTAAGATATCTTTCTCTACTACTGGATTTTCTATTTCTGATCTAAAACTTTGCATGTTGTATTATTGTTTGTTTTGGTATAAAAAAAAGCCCTGATGACTGATGTCAAAAGGACTTTGTTATTAACCAACTTAATTTAAAAACGTATCCTTATATATTTTTGATGTATGTGCATACAGCCCATCATCATAGTTTGTAATCTGTTATTTGAAATTGTACAATTCATATAGTTATTTTATAATATTATTTGATGAATCCAGCTCCCACTGTGTTATTCGATTGTGAATCGATTAAAATAAATGACCCATTCGTTCTATGGTTTTCAAATGCATCATAAAACATTGGCTTGTTTAATTTAAAAGAAACTAAAGCCAAATCATTCATACCTAATCCAGTTACATCAGTATCAATGCCAGAATAATCGGGATATATTTTGTGATATATCTTGTCAACTTTTGCCAATACTTTATTTATACCATGTTGAATAATGTATTTTCCTCCAGCAGTTAATTGATTGCTATCCATCCAGCATACAGTTGCCGTAAGTTGCTTGTCGATAGTTGGTAAATCATCTGCTTTTACAATCATATCGCCTCTACTCACATTAATGTCATTCTCTAAAGTAATAGTAACTGAAGAACGTCTTGATGCAGTTTGAAATTTTTTATCATAAAAATAGATGTCCTTAATTTTCGATTTTGTTTGTGATGGTAAAACCACTACATCATCGCCAACACTTAATTCGCCTCCATATACTTTTCCTGCATAACCTCTAAAATCATGGTGTTCTTCTGTTTTTGGACGGATCACATATTGTACAGGGAACCTAGGCGTACCTTGATTATAAATATCAGTTGTATTTAAATTTTCAAGATGATTTAATAATGTTTCTCCTTTATACCATGGAGTTTTCTCCGATTTATTGACCACATTATCTCCTTGTAAAGCACTTACTGGGATAAACGTTATTTTCTGTTCTTTATAATCTCGTTTACTCATTAATGCTTCAAAATCAGCTTTAATCGCATTGTATTTTTCTTCAGAAAAATCAACTAAATCCATTTTGTTTACAGCAATAATAACGTTTTTAACACGTAATAAATTATTGATAAAAAAGTGGCGATTGGTTTGTTCAATTACTCCTTTACGCGCATCGATTAATATAATAGCCGCTTGAGAAGTAGAGGCTCCAGTAACCATGTTTCTAGTATACTCAACATGTCCTGGAGTATCTGCTATAATGTAACTTTTCTTTTCTGTTGAAAAATAAATATGCGCTACATCAATAGTAATTCCTTGTTCTCTTTCGGCAACTAAACCATCAGTAGCTAAAGAAAAATCTAAATAATCATATCCTTTTTGTTTACTTGTTTTTTCAATTGCTTCCAATTTATCACTGGTTAACGATTTTGTATCATAAAGGATTCTACCTATTAGGGTACTCTTTCCGTCATCGACACTACCTGCTGTTGCTATTTTTAATACTTCCATTCTTTTAGCTTTCAGCTATTGGCTTTTCAGCTTTTAGCTTTTATTGTTTTAACTGTGATTTTTTAGCTTACAGTTAATTTATACTTTAACTTAATATTCAAAATCTGAGACCTTACTCCTTATGCCTTAAAGTTGCTTAGCAAATTTTAAAAATATCCTTGTTGTTTACGTTTTTCCATTGCTGCTTCCGAGCGTTTATCATCAATTCGAGCTCCTCGTTCAGAGATAGTGGAAACCCTAATTTCTGCAACAACTTCACTTATTGTTTTAGCTTGTGAACTTACAGCAGCTGTACAACTCATATCTCCAACGGTTCTAAAACGAACAGTACGTTCTTCTACCTGTTCATTATCTTCACGATACACGTGTTCGGATGCTGTCCAGATCATACCATCTCTAAGAAATGTTTTGCGTTGGTGCGAAAAATAAATTGAAGGAATCTCCAATGTTTCTCTTTCTATATAACTCCAAACATCTAATTCTGTCCAGTTTGATATTGGAAACACACGTACATTTTGTCCATGCTCAATTTCACCGTTTAGCATATCGAATAATTCAGGACGTTGTTTTTTTTCATCCCATTGTCCAAAATCATCACGTACAGAAAATATACGTTCTTTAGCACGTGCTTTTTCTTCATCACGTCTAGCACCACCAATACAAGCATCAAATTTAAATTCTTCAATAGCGTCTAATAGGGTAGTGGTTTGCAATACATTTCTACTAGAATATTTACCAGATTCTTCTCGAACTTTCCCTTGGTCAATGCTATCTTGTACGTTACGTACAATTAGTTCTAAACCTAATTCTTCAACTAATTTATCTCTAAAAGCTATTGTTTCAGGAAAGTTATGCCCTGTGTCAATATGCATCAATGGGAAAGGGATTTTAGCTGGATGAAATGCTTTTTGAGCCAAGCGGACTAATGTGATTGAATCCTTTCCTCCAGAAAATAATAATACTGGTTTATCAAATTGCGCAGCCACTTCTCTTATGATATATATGGCTTCGTTTTCTAATGGATTTATGTGTGCTGTATTTTTCATTTTTTAATTCTGAATTATTCTTTTCTACACTTATGTCCTCTTTTTTATACTTCGACAAGCTCAGTATGACAGAGGCATTAAAATGTAACGCGATGTTTTTATGATATAAATAGTTGCTTACGAGTGTAAGCCACATTCTCTGTTTTCTAATGCCTTTGTTGGGTCGAAATAGTTGAATTCATTAGGAAGATTATATTCTTCTAAGTAGGCATCTAACTGTATGTCTGACCAATGATAAAAGGGACTTACTTTTAAAACACCATCCTTTGAAAAACTGAATATATCCAAGCTATCTCTTAAAGCAGTTTGGCCTTTTCGTAAGTTGGTAAACCATACATCAGGTTGGTGGGTTTTCATTGCTCTTTTAAAAGGTTCTAATTTTACTTGTTCTGTAAACAATTGGTGATTTGGATCTTCTACTTTCGGTATCCCTAAGGTAACATCCCTATGTGCTGTTGTTTGCTTTGGCACATATAAATCAATGTTAAGATTTAATGTTGAAATTAATTCTTCAGCGTGTTTATAGGTGTTCGGTGTGTTGTATCCTGTATCACACCATATTACTGTAAGGTTTTTTAATAAGGTAGCAGTTGCATGTAATATACTTGCCTCATAAGGTCTGAAATTAGTTGTTACTACTGGTTTATTTGCAAAACTCAATACCCAAGAAATAATTTCTAAAGGTGATTTACGTGCAAACTCCGAGTTGTATTTTTTTAGTATTTCTTCTTTATTTTCCATTTCAGTAATTTGATACTTTTGCTTTTATTTTTATAACCTGATGTCCACATTGGACTTATTTCCCCCATTTTATTGAATTCCATGCACGTTCATGAAAAAAGTATAATATCATTTTTGAAACTAGCTCTATAGCTCCAATTGAGAAAGCTAAAGCTAAAGCCCCAGTAATAAACCAAGAGATTAATACTGTGTCTAGTGTGCCAATAACTCTCCAGCTAATAGTTTTTATTAGACTTCTTTTTATTTTTTCTTCTGATATGTCAGAGGAATTATTCTTGTTTAAAACAGTATCTATAATCATGATAAAATTAGTTACTACATAAGCCCTATCGTTTTAGTAGGGGAAAGATGCAAATGTAGGATGTTTTTTGAATTGAGCAAGTTTTTTTGAATTATTTTTTCACTACTATCCGAAAGTTTATTAATTTGTTGAGATGTGTTAAAGTAAACTCGTTATTTAACAGTGCTTTGTTGGTATTAAAAAAGAAATTTTAATTTCTTATAATAAAAATGGTTGTCAAACTGAGCTTGTCGAAGCCTTATGGAACCAATGTATTATGGATTTCGACAAGCTCAATCTGACAATAAATTAAGCTTTCTAGAAGCTTTTAGATGCATGTGTTATTTATTAAAAATAATTCACTGATAATCAGAAAGAAATAATAATGTATTTAACCTATGTAAGGTCTGCGAGTGTATTATTTTTAAGTACTTTTAAAGTACTGTCCCTTACTTGAATCATTAGTTTGTGTACACTACATGCATCTTCATCAGGACAATCGTCACATTTTTCGTAATAATTTAAACTCACACATGGAACCATGGCAATAGGGCCTTCTAAAACACGAATAATATCTGTCATAAGAATTTCTTTAGGTTCTTTTAAAAGATAGTAACCACCACCTTTTCCTTTTTTTGAGCCAAGAAAACCAGACTTACGAAGTGTAAGGAGTATGCTTTCTAAAAACTTATGCGATATATTTTCACTTTTAGAAATAGTAGCAATTTGGACAGGGTTTTTATTTTCTTGTCGTGCAATATAAGTGATGGCCTTTAATCCGTATTTAGTCTTTTTTGAAAGCATACTGCTAATATATAAAAAAATATATTTTTAACTATTTAATGCTTGTTTTAAATCACTTAGAATGTCATCTATATTTTCTAAACCAACAGAAATTCTAACTAAACCATCTGTAATACTTACTGCTAATCTATCAGACTCAGTCAACTTACTATGAGTTGTAGAAGCTGGATGCGTAACAATAGTTCTGGTGTCTCCCAAGTTAGCTGATAATGAACACATTTTTAGATTATTTAAAAATTGTCTTCCTGCTTCAATTCCACCCTTTACTTCAAAGGCAACAATGTTTCCACCAAGCTTCATTTGTTTTTTGGCTATTTCATATTGCGGATGTGATTTTAAAAAAGGATATTTGACCCAATTTACGAGTTCATGAAGGTCTAAAAATTCGGCAACTTTTAATGCGTTTTCACAATGTTTTTCTACACGAATGGCAAGGGTTTCTAAACTTTTAGAAAGTACCCAGGCATTAAAAGGTGACATCGCTGGACCTGTATTTCTGGAGAATAAATAAATCTCTCTAATTAAATCGGCACGACCAACAGCGACACCTCCTAACACACGTCCTTGTCCGTCCATTAATTTGGTAGCTGAATGTATTACTAAATCAGCCCCAAATTTGATTGGGTTTTGTAAGTACGGTGTAGCAAAGCAATTGTCGATTACTAACAATAGATTGTGTTTTTTAGCAAGTTTTCCTAACAATTCGAGGTCGATAATATCAATTGCTGGATTTGTTGGTGATTCAGCATATAATATTTTTGTATCAGAGGTGATTAATTCCTCGATCGATTCAGGTTTATTGATATCAAAATAACTAGTAGTAATATTCCATTTTGGAAAATATTTTGTGAATAGGGTGTGTGTTGATCCAAATACAGATCTCGAAGAAACAATATGATCACCAGATTTTAACAAGGCTCCAAAAGTAGAAAATATAGCAGCCATTCCGGTAGCAAAAGCATAACCTGCTTCCGAACCTTCCATAAGCACTACTTTATCAACAAACTCAGTAGTGTTTGGGTTTGAAAACCTGCTGTATAAATTTTTTTCTTTTTCTTCAGAGAATGAAGCTCTTATGTCCTCAGCATCATCAAATACGAAACTTGAGGTTAAGTATAAAGGTGTTGAGTGTTCTGAAAATTGTGACCTTCCAGTTTGTGTTCTTATAGCTTGTGTTTCAAAATGTTTGCTCATTACAATTTAGATTTTATATCGCTTCGCTGTTAGAAACAAGAGCAAAGAAATTATTTTTTAATTAAGTTATTTTATGCGACTTCTCGAAACAAAATATTTTTCATTGCATTCTAAATATTTCACTCGAAGTGACACTTGCTTTTTTCTTTACTCTGAATTTGTTTTCAGGGTTTTATTAAGGTGTTTCCTGTTTTAAACTTTACTCATCTGTTTCAGTATCACATGTTTTTTTTTGATAAATAACACTCGTATTTCGTTGCTAATTTTTTTCTATCAAGCGTAAAATATCCCCAAAAACCCCTCTTGCAGTTACAGCTGCACCTGCACCTGCGCCTTGAATAACTAATGGGTTGTCTCCATAGGATTTGGTGTAAATTTCAAAAATAGAATCAGATCCTTTTAATGCCCCCAAAGGAGAGTTATTAGGTACAGATACTAACTTAACAGTTAATTTAGCTCCTTTAGGTTTTGAAAGATCTCCAGATAATTCACCAATATAGCGCAACACATTTCTTGATTTTTGTTGCGATTTTAGCTCTTGATAAGGAGCATTTAATTTATCTAATGATTGTAAAAATGTATTGGTATCAATGGCTCTTAATGGTTCAGGTATTAGGTTTTCAATGTTCACATCAGAAAGCTCATTTATTAAATCAAGCTCTCTTGCTAATATCAATAATTTCCTAGCTACATCATTACCACATAAATCTTCCCGAGGATCTGGTTCAGTAAAACCTTTGTCGATAGCTTCTTGTAATACTTCAGAGAAAGGTATGTTTTCAGCAGAAAATGTATTGAATAAATAACTTAATGAACCAGAGAACACTCCTTTTATTTTAACAATATCTTCTCCAGAGTGATGTAATAATTTAATAGTATCAATTAATGGAAGTCCTGCGCCTACATTGGTTTCATATAAATATTGCTTGTTGTTTTCTTTTAAAACTTCTCGTAATTGAACATAAAACTCATGAGTACTTGTATTGGCAATTTTATTTGAGGACACTAAGTCGAAACCAGCTTCTATTAAAGGAATATATTCTTGGATGAAATCAGTACTAGCAGTATTGTCAACAGCAATTAAGTTTTCTAAATGATGTTTTTGAGCAAAATTAATTATAGAATTGATCGTGTAGTTTTCCGCTCCGTTTTGTTCTAACTCCTTTTCCCAATTTTTGGACACACCGTTTTTATTGAGTAACACTTTTTTAGAGCTTGCTATGGCTACAATGTTTAATTGAATTTGACGGCGTTTTAAAATTGCTTTAGTGTTGCTTAATATTTGATTAATTAAAGTGCCGCCAACTAAGCCTTTTCCAAAAATAGCAATGTTTATTTTTTTTGTAACTCCAAAAATTTGTCCGTGAATTACATTAACTGCTTTGTGTAATTGATTTTTAGTTACAATTAGACTTACGTTTTTACCAGTAATGGTATTATTGAAAAGTAATGGGGTAATTTGATTTTTTATCAACGCATTAAAAGGCTTGTGAAAACCATTTAATTCTTGACCGATAATAGATATAACAGCAACATTATCTATGGCGCTAATTTTGTTTACATCTCTTTTGTAAAAATCAGTTTCAAATTCCTTTTCAAGTGCTAGCATAGCATCTGTAGCTCTACTTGTTTTAATAACCAATCCAATACCTCTTTCAGAGGAACCCTGAGAAATAATACTAATACTAATATTTTTATTGCTTAAAGCTTTAAATATTCGTGCATCAACACCTACTTTTCCTAATAAACCACGCCCTTCAAAAGTTAATAATGAAACATCGTTTAAAACGGAGATGGATTTTATTCCTTTTTGAGTAGTACTGTTAGTAATAAGTGTGCCGCTATCCTTTGTGTTAAATGTATTTAATATACGTAATGGAATTCCTTTTTCTATTAAAGGTAAAATTGTTTTTGAATGTAATATAGAAGCGCCAAAATTTGCTAATTCATTTGCTTCATTAAATGATAACTGTTCTATTTTTTGTGCATCAGCAACTAAATCAGGGTTTGCAGTAAAGATACCATCAACATGAGTGTAGTTTTGAAATTCACTGGCGTTTAAGTAGTTTGCTAGAAGGGAAGCAGTGTAATTACTTCCGTTTCTGCCAAGAGTAGTTGTTTCCCCAGCTGTATTGGCAGCAATAAAACCAGTTACGATATTAACAGTATTTGAATCTAGTTTATTAAAATAGGCATGAACTTTTTCCTGTGATTCTTTTTCTAAGGTAAGCGCATCTCCAAAATTATTATCGGTAACAATTAGATTTCTTGAATCTATAAAATTAGCTTTTACCCCTTTCTTTACTAATAGTTGAGTAACTTGTTTAGCTGATAAAAGTTCGCCTAATGCAAGGACTTGATCTTTTATCTTGGGACTATAATCCCCTAAGTAACTAACTCCTTTTAAAATATTTTCTAAACCAATAAAATCTTGTTCTATATCAGGTGAATGCTTAGGGATTAATTGTTCTTTTTTTAAGTTCTCTAAAGCAGAACTGTATTCTTTTTTTTGTTTTGCAGTTTCTAATAAATCTTCTAATTGATCTGTTGTATTCCCTCTTGCAGAAACTACTACAACTAGATTTTTGTTGGTTGTTTGTTTATCTTTTATAATGCGTAAAACATTATTTAATCCTGTTCCGTTGACTAATGATTTTCCGCCAAATTTTATAACGATAGTGCTCATGTGAAGTTGTTTTTTTACCACTTGTGTGGTTAATTATTTACCCTGTGAAAGGTTTAATTGTATTTAAATACGTTTTGTAATAATGTTTCTAATTGTTCAAATTCAATTAAAAAGGCATCATGCCCATGAATTGATTTTATTTCACCGTAATGAACATTTTTTTTTGTTTTTGATAAGTTTAGGAAAGTATCATTGTTTTCTTTAGCAGAGAAAAACAAATCACTATCAATTCCGATAATGAAAATATTTGACTTTATTAATGAAGCAACTTCTAAAAAATCACCTCTGTCTCTTGTAATATCAATTGTACTTAACAAATGGTTTACAAGTTTGTAAGAGCTTAATTGAAAACGTTCCTGTAATTTTTTACCATGATGTAATAACCAACGTTCCACATTCGGAATATTTGAATCAGTGCTTATTGTTCGGTTAAATTTTGAATGGTATGATTCTGGAGTTCTATACAAATTCATGGCATGTACTCTAGCATCGTGTACAGGGTTTGATGAATTATTTAAAATTAATTCTTGCACTTTAGTATTTGCTAAAAGCCAATCCGTTGCTTTCCAATCTGTCGCAATTGGAATTAAATTGTCAATTAAATTAGGATGCAAAGCTGCGAGTTCCCATGCAATTCCTCCGCCAATTGATCCGCCAATAACTGCATGTAATTTATTTATATTTAAAATATCTAAGCCAATTTTAAATATGGCGGCAATATCTCTAGCATTAAAATCGGTATAGCTTTTAATTAAATAATCATCAATGCCATTCCCCGGAATATTAAAGGAAATAACCGAGTATTTATTGGTGTCAATTAATTTATTTTCACCTACAATTTCTTTCCACCAACCGTTTTCTCCAGTAATAGTGCTGTTTCCTGTTAATGCATGGTTTACTAAAACTATAGGTGCTGAATTGATAGCTTCTCCAAAGATTTGAAAACTTAATGGTATTGAAATGTATTTTCTACCTTTTTCGGTAGTATAACTAGGTACTTCTATATGTTGTATTGTACTCATCTGTATCTATTTTGAATTTTAATACCAATTAAAATTCAAAATGCACAATTAAATAGTTTCTTTTAAATCTATTTGTCGCTTAAAAATATAACCATAACTAAAGGCTATGCTTATATTTTTAAACTTAACTATATCTAAAATAATTCAATTTTCTTATGTGCACCTTGAAATTTAGTTTGTATAATTAATTGCCCTCTAAACTATTGATATTACCAAGGGGATATATTTAGGTAATATCAATTCATAAGAGTATACATACAATTATTGCTTTGTAATAGATTTGATTTTAGTGTACTTACGATACTTTTCATATTATAAAAATTGAAAACTATTCAGAAATATGAAGATGTAAACCATTATAGAATTGTAATAAATACAACCTAAAAAATCCACGAAAAGTGGATATATGGTTAAACAAGAAAAATGAGTGAAAAATGTTCTTCTAAGAATTTAAAAGAAACTTTTGTGTTATCTACCCTAAGTTAAAACTAGGTAGAATGTAGCACCTTCTTTACGGAATGTAAAGGGTTGCTAAGGCTTCAATGGGTCTATTCCCTCTGCCTTTCTTGATAACATCTAATAAAAAATGAACGGTTTTATTATGGTGTAAAGATAACAACCAAAAAAAATAGTATCCAAATTTTTATTTAAAAAAGATGTGAAATATTTTTTAGAATAATGTTTTTAAGGTGTTTTTATTGAATAGTTACAGTCATCATTTAGCACTAAAATTTAAACAAGTAAGTTGTTGACTATGAAGTAGGTACTGTTTTTTTTTTTCGATTTTATTTCATGCTTAAATAGGGATTTATATACTTTTAATAACTACTTAAATTAGATAGTGTAATGGCATACAGTTTTGTGTGAAAACTAGCGTTTTTTTGAATGAATGTTATTCATTCTTGATAAGAATCCTGTATATTGGTTAGCCTCTAGTGAAGGTTAAAATCAAGATCCTCCAACCAGAAAAGGAGAATGTTAGAGTACTCAAAGAAAATGGGTGGTGTAAAGAAGAAGTATGATATGAAAGAAATTATTAAATACTATATAATTATAAGTTTTATGACCACTCTTATTAGTTGTGATAAGCAAAGTGATTTAAACAATTTGATTGCTATTGATTTTGTGAAAAACAATGGCAAAATTATAACGGTAAAAAAAGATTTTTCATTTTTAGTGTCTAGAGGTAAAGTATTTCTAAAGGTAGAAGATAATTTGATTTCAGATAGTATAAGTGAATACAGAAACATTAATCAGGTGAATTTTATTACCAATGATTCAACATATAGTTCTATTATAAGTAGAACTAAAGAAATAGGTAATAAAAAAAAAGGAAGTTTTTATTTTTATAAACAAGCAATGGGGGGAAGACCAATGGTTTGGGTCTTAGATGAAAAGCGAGTTTTTTTGATTGGAGACACACTCAGTTTAAAAGAAGAGATAAACAAAAAAATTATAAAGCCATTAAAAAGGAGTGTAACTGATGTAGTAGCAGATAGTTTAAAACTAAATGATGAGGTTTTATCATCTGATTACTTTACTCTAAAAAAGACAAAATTAAAAGCCAGTATTATTAATGAAAAGCTAGGGATAAGTTATAAATCGTATTATAAAATAGATTTATTTCCTAAAAACGAACGCCTTTCTTTTAGATCATATAATGACTATGTAATATTAGCTGTAGATGAAAAAAATAAAGAGAGGATTCTTTTCTACAAGAATATGTATAGAGATTTTGGCACTGATATTTCGGGAGTATATTTTATAAATGAAAAAATTGATTGGATTAAAAAAACTTTTAACCTTGATATAATTGATGAATCTAAACCGAATAAAGTAATAGCTAGCTTTAATGAGTACAATTTATTAATGCGATATGATGAATATGGTTTTGTTAAATATGTAAGTGTTCTTTATTCTAATGATAACAAGTTTAAAGAAATTTTAAAAAGGGAGGAAATAGACTCGTTTTTTTATACAGTGAAATAGGTGTTGAGTCAGATAAAATGATTTGGGGTTATTAGCCGACCCCTCGGATATGTAAATTATAAAGTCACATGCTAGTGCGGAAATGTTTCCCCTGATGGATTAAGAGGTGGAGAAGATCGTGGTAGAAAAGTAAAAGGAACATCTTCAGATTGGGGTATAGACGATTTTGTACCGGGTGGAGGTGCTACTTTAAATAAAATAGCGAAATGGGTAAATCAATTAAAGGCAATGTTAGATTTTCAAGATGAAATAATTAAAGACTCAGAAAAATTACAACCCAATAAAAACCATGATAAAACGGATAAAACTGAAAAACAACAAAAAACTGACAAGGTTAATATTGAGATAATTAAAGGAAAAGTAAGCCCTTATTATAATAAAGGCAATAAGTCACAGGTAAATAAGAGGAAGTTTATAATTCCTGTAGTACCAGACAGTGCTGATATTATTACAAGACGTTTTGAAACACTTTTAAATAAAGAATATGAAAAAAGAGATAGTATTAATGGGAGCTACCCTAATTAGTTTATTTTTTTTACATCTTTCATGTAAAAAAATCGACAACTCAACTTCCGTAATTGAAAATGAATATAAATTTGTATTCCCTGATACAGTTATCGTAAATAAAAAATATAACGGAAAAATTATCTATGAAGGATTAATGGATTCTTTAACGACAAAAATGGGAAGAGATAAAAGCGTCAATAGGTTTATACTGTATAGTTATACAAAATCAAAGTATCCATTTAGAGATATTACAGAGATAAGTAAAAGCACAGATACAATTATGGCGCTTGAAAGTAGTAGTATTGATTTATTAAATATTAGCTTTTCAAAAACCGGCGTAAATTACATTAGTGGAATTATAAACGACAACGTTATATTAAATGAAGTTGATAAAAATGGTATGGCCAAAGTAATTGTTAATAATCTATTAGCAAATCATAAAGTAATCGTGATTGAAAATTAAATTATTTGAATATAAAAAGGATAGTACAAATGAAAGTCATTAAAGTTAGTTTATTATTATTATTATTACTGCATGTCTCTTGTAAAAAAGAAAGTATAACAGAAGAAAACAACATGGAAAGTGTTGAACAAATAAATGAGAGATATCCTAAATTTATTTTTCCAGATACTTTAATCGTAAATAAAAAATATAATGGAAAAATATTATATAAGGGAGTTAACGATTCTATTACAACAAAAGTTGGAGGGAGTGGAAAAAAAACCAGGTATATACTTTACATACACGATAAGGTAAGTAAACCTTTTAAAGCTATTGAGGATGTTTATAAAAGTAAAAATACTGATACAGTTATAGCTTTACAAGCAGGTCACATTGACCTCCTAGGTATAAGCTTTTCTAAAACTGGTGTTCATTATATTGACGGTATAATTAGTGATGAACTTTTTTTTAAAGAATTAGATAGCAAAGGAATGGTTGAAATAAAAAAAACAATAACTTTCATTGGACATAAAGTTGTGGTTATAGATAGTTTGTAAGACATTGTTTCTGTTGAACCAAGATAGTATTATAACCGATTCATCGATTACTGGAAAGAAGCTTATGGATTTAAATAAACATAATAAAAATTTAATTTCCATAAAAGCGGAAAAAATAAATAGAAATGTTTTTTTCAATTTATTGAAAAACGACAAAAGAAAATATTATTTGGTTTCGTGTAAGCTATAAGTTTTTTTAGTTCGTTAAAATAATTTTAGAGTTTAGGTGACTACACGGAAAAAAATGAAAGCTTTTAACCAAAAATATCCAAACATTTCCCAACATATTAATATATCTAAATGTTTTGATTCCTGAACACATAGGAGTAACTGAGTGTAAAATTAAAATCGTATTGATTTTTAATTAGTATCTATTCTAATTTTAATATCTTTGCGTGCTTAACAGCAACAACACAACACATTATGGAACAAACTCAAAAAACGTATGTTTTTGATTTTGACAGTACATTAACTAGAGTAGAAGCTTTAGACGTATTAGCTGAAATTACATTAGCTAACAACCCACAAAAAGATAAAATTATTGAAGAAATTATTGACATCACCAATAAGGGTATTGATGGCGATATTTCATTTACAGAATCCTTAGAACGTCGGATTAAATTATTAAATGCATCTAAGTCGGATTTGATAGTTTTGACGGAACGTTTAAAAGATAAAGTGTCTAAGTCAATCATTGAGAATAAAGAATTCTTCGAAAATTATGCAAATGACATTTATGTCATTTCTTGTGGATTTAAAGAGTTTATTGATCCAATTGTAGCGGCATATAATATTCCTGCGAAACGTGTATATGCGAATACGTTTGTTTTTGATAATGAAGATAAAATTATCGGTTTTGATGCCGGAAATCCATTAGCAAAGCACAATGGGAAAATTGAATGCTTAAAAAATTTAAATTTACCAGGTGAAGTACAAGTAATAGGAGATGGGTACAGTGATTATGTAATGCGCGAAGCGGGTATAGCCGATAAGTTTTTTGCCTATACTGAAAATGTTTCTCGTGATAAAGCAACCATTAACGCTGACCATGTAACGCCAAGTTTAGATGAATTTTTATACCTTAATAAATTGCCAAGAAACATATCTTTTCCAAAACACCGTATTAAAATATTATTATTAGAAAATGTACATCCTGATGCCTTCGAGCGTTTATCAAGTGATGGATTTACGGTAGAAACAGTATCACACAGTTTAACTGAAGCTGATTTAATTGAAAAAATTAAAGGAGTACATGTTTTAGGAATACGTTCTAAAACCCAAGTAACCGAAAAAGTAATTGCAGCAGCCGAAAAATTAATGGTAGTCGGGGCATTCTGTATTGGTACAAAACAAATTGATCTTGAGGCATGTAAAAATAGTGGAGTAGTAGTATTTAATGCGCCTTATAGTAATACGCGTTCTGTTGTAGAATTAGCTATTGGACAAATAATTATGCTAATGCGTAGTGTGTTTGCTCGTAGTACTGAGTTACATCAAGGGCAATGGAATAAAACCGCTAAAGGATCTAAAGAAGTTCGTGGTAAAAAGTTGGGAATTGTTGGTTATGGTAATATAGGAAAACAATTATCAATACTAGCAGAAGCTTTAGGAATGCATGTGTATTATTATGATATTGAAGACCGTTTGGCTTTAGGGAATACTAAAAAATGCAATAGCTTAAAAGAATTGTTAAATACTGTTGATGTTGTTTCATTACACATTGATGATAATTCAAATAACAAAAATTTCATTGCCGCAGAAGAAATAAGTTGGATGAAAGATGGAGCTGTTTTGGTGAATCTTTCAAGAGGGTTTGTAGTTGATATTCAAGCGTTAAAAGAAGCGTTAAATTCTGGGAAGCTTTCAGGAGCAGCGGTAGATGTTTTTCCTATTGAACCAAGAGCTAACGGTGTTTTTGAAACAGAACTTAGAGGAATACCGAATGTAATTTTAACACCTCATGTTGGAGGAAGTACAGAAGAAGCACAACGTGATATCGCTGACTTTGTGCCAAGTAAAATTATGGGATACATGAATTCAGGAAATACAGTAGATGCTGTGAATTTTCCAAATATTCGTTTACCACGCCAAGAGAACAGTCATCGTTTTTTACATATTCACAAAAACGTACCGGGGATTATGGCCGCTATAAATAAAGTATTGGCGAAATATGACATGAATCTAATAGGGCAATATTTGGCTACAGATGCAAGTGTAGGGTACGTAATTGTTGAGGTTGATAAAGAATATAATAATGAAGTGTTAACAGCGTTAAAGGATATAGAGCATACTATTAAATTTAGAGTATTGTATTAATCCCTCATTGAGGGTGTAATTAAAATTTAAAAAATCAATACTAAAAAGCCACGATAAATATCGTGGCTTTTTTTAGTGTGTTTAATAGGGTAATTGGTATTACATTTCCTCGGGAGCTAATGTCACTTCCAAACCTTCTAATTCAGGAGTAATATGTAACTGACACCCTAATCTAGAATTGTCTTCAACATTAAAGGCTTCCGCAAGCATTGCTTCTTCATCATATTCCATTTCAGGTAATTCATGTTCAGAGGTTACATAGCATTGACAGGAAGCACACATGGCCATACCGCCACAGGTTCCAATTGTTCCTTCGGGCACTAATTCAAACCCTTTAATGACTTCCATTAAATTCATAGCCATATCAGTAGGAGCTTCTACTTCGTGTAGCTTTCCTTCTCTATCGGTTATTTTTAGTGTTACGTCTGTCATTGTATAGTTAGATTAAAAGACTTCGACAAGCTCAGTCTGACATTAGTTTTAAATTACTACGATGTATTATAGGTCTTTGATATTCAATACTTGTTCTTTCTTAGCAATTTTTTTGGAACCATCAAACCCAGTTACCCCGCCAACGGTAGTATATTTCATAACGTATTTTTTACCAGGGTTAATACGTTTGTATGCGCTTTGGCACATTAAAGTGGCTTCGTGAAAACCACACAGGATTAATTTTAATTTTCCAGGATACGTATTTACATCACCAATAGCATAGATGCCTTCAATATTGGTTTGGTAATCTAAAGCGTTATTTACTTTAATAGCATTTTTTTCTATTTCTAATCCCCAATCAGCAATAGGTCCTAATTTAGGTAAGAGCCCAAATAAAGGAATAAAGCAATCAGTTTCTAAACTAAATTCACCTTCGGTTTTATGTTTTATAGTAATACTTTCAACGGTAGTATTTCCATGAATCCCTTTTACTTCAGCTTCAGTGATTAGATTTATTTTTCCGATTTTTGCTAATTCAGCAACTTTTTCAACAGAATCTAACGCTCCTCTAAAGTCATTTCTTCTATGTACTAAAGTAACTTCTGAAGCTACATTAGATAAAAATATTGACCAATCAAGAGCAGAATCTCCACCTCCAGCAATAACAACTTTTTTATTTCTATATATTTCAGGATCTCTTATAATATAAGCAACTCCTTTGTCTTCAAAATCTAGAATGTTAGGAATTGGAGGTTTTCGAGGCTCAAATGAACCTAGTCCTCCAGCAATAGCAACAACAGGAGCTTTGTGTTGGGAACCTTTGTTTGTGGTTACAATAAAGGTGCCATCATCTTGTTTGTCTATGGTGTCTGCTCTTTCCCCTAAAGTAAATCCAGGTTCAAAAGCTTTTATTTGTTCCATTAAATTATCTACCAAATCACCAGCTAATACTTCTGGAAATGCAGGAATGTCATAAATAGGTTTCTTAGGATATATCTCAGCACACTGTCCTCCTGCTTGAGGTAAGGCGTCAATTAAATGGCATTTCAATTTTAATAACCCAGCTTCAAATACAGTAAATAATCCAGTAGGTCCTGCTCCAATAATGATAATATCCGTAGTAATCATGTTACAATTTTAATTTAACTACTGCAAAAATCATGAATTTTATGATACTTTAAGATGATTTTAATCATAAATGTATATGTATTAGTTATTTTTTTTAAAATAATGTTATTCCTTAAAGGTAATTATGTAATTTTACACTCAATAATTATTATAGAGGAAAAATTTGACTGATTGCTACCTCGTAAAAAAAAAGCTAAAGCAGTGTAAACTTCTTTAGCCTTTTCCGTCAAATTTTCTGAAATCATATAATTACGTAATTGATTTTACGAAAATGAATTAATACTAATTTCTCAAGTTTATTGTTTGAGAATCAGAAAGGAATATAACATATGGCATATTTATTTACATCTGAATCAGTTTCAGAAGGACACCCAGATAAAGTTGCAGATCAAATTAGTGATGCGCTAATAGACAACTTTTTAGCGTTTGATAAAGACTCAAAGGTTGCGTGTGAAACATTGGTAACCACAGGACAAGTTGTTTTAGCAGGAGAAGTTAAATCAACCACGTACCTTGACGTTCAAAAAATAGCTAGAGAAACTATTAATAAAATAGGATACACGAAAAGTGAATATATGTTTGATGGGAACTCATGCGGAGTTTTTTCAGCAATTCATGAGCAATCGGATGATATTAATAGAGGTGTTGATAGAGCAACTAAAGAAGAGCAAGGAGCAGGAGACCAGGGAATGATGTTCGGTTATGCTACTCGTGAAACTGAAAACTTCATGCCTTTGGCGTTAGATTTATCACATAGAATATTAAAAGAATTAGCTGCTTTACGTAGAGAGAATTCTGAAATAAAGTATTTGCGTCCAGATGCTAAAAGTCAAGTAACAATTGAGTATTCTGATGATAACACACCACAACGAATTGAAGCAATTGTAGTATCTACTCAGCATGATGATTTTGGTGAAGATGATGTAATGTTAGCTAAAATTAGAAAAGATATTGTTGAAATATTAATACCAAGAGTAATTGCTCAATTACCTATTGAGTTGCAAGAATTATTTAATAGCGATATTACATATCATATTAACCCAACAGGGAAGTTTGTTATTGGAGGACCTCATGGCGATACAGGATTAACAGGACGTAAGATTATTGTTGATACTTACGGAGGGAAAGGAGCTCACGGTGGTGGAGCCTTTTCTGGAAAAGATCCAAGTAAAGTAGATAGAAGCGCTGCTTATGCAACACGTCATATTGCTAAAAATTTAGTTGCTGCGGGTATTTGTGATGAAATACTAGTGCAAGTTTCCTATGCAATTGGAGTGGTAGAACCAATGGGGATATTTGTAGATACTTATGGAACTTGTCCTTTTAACATGACGGATGGAGAAATTTCTGAAAAGATTTCAACAATATTTGATATGCGACCAGCCGCAATTGAAGAGCGTTTAAAATTACGTAATCCAATGTATTTGGAAACAGCTGCTTATGGGCATATGGGACGTAAAAACGAAATAGTAACTAAAACATTTTCACAGCCGAATGGAATAACTAAAAACATTGAGGTTGAGTTGTTTACTTGGGAAAAGTTAGATTATGTAGAAAAAGTTAAAGCTGCTTTCGGATTATAGGATAGCTATGTTTAAGGTAAAAAAAAAGACAGCTCCAATTGGAGCTGTCTTTTTTTTTACCTTAAACGGTTGTTAAAACTAGTCTTTTAAACTCTCAATTAAGGAATATATTGTGATTATTGTTCCGGTACTTAAAATTAAAAATCCAGAAATAATAGCAAAGGATTGGTCGCTGCCATTAAGCATAGTTGTTTCTTTATTTATAATTGAATAGTTATATATCGCTCCCCATAAAAGTATCGATAAAATAAAGCTTATAACAGTGCCTGTTAAAACTTTTTTATTAAAACTTTTTATAGAGAACTTTATTAAGTACCACCTTTTTTTATTTTCCATTATCGGGGTTATGGTTAATATTTTAAAAAATTATCTCAGCTTAGGTAAAGTATTAATTTAATGATGTTATAGTAACCGTTTATTAATAAGTACTTATTTTTTGATTTATGTTACCCATTTTTGAATACATTTATTAAAATAAGATGATTTGTTTTTTTTTAATTAAATTTGTTTTACTATTAATTATATGATCAAATTATCTTGAAAATTATTGCCCAAATAAAAGATCCTATCCATGAAGAAATGGAACTTTTTGAACAAAAGTTCTCGGAGTCAATGATTTCTAGGGTTGCATTACTTAATAAAATAACCCATTATATTGTTAATCGTAAAGGGAAACAAATGCGTCCAATGTTTGTTTTTTTGGTTGCAAAAATGGTGTCAAAAGGATCGGTGAATGAACGTACTTATCGTGGAGCATCCGTTATTGAACTAATCCATACGGCTACTCTGGTTCATGATGATGTAGTAGATGATTCCGATAGGCGGAGGGGTTTTTTTTCTATTAATGCATTATGGAAAAATAAAATTGCAGTTTTAGTAGGAGATTATTTGCTTTCTAAAGGCTTATTGCTATCTATTGATAATGGTGATTTTGACTTGCTTAAAATTATTTCAGTAGCCGTTAAAGAAATGAGTGAAGGCGAATTGTTGCAAATAGAAAAAGCAAGAAAGTTAGATATTACAGAAGATATCTATTATGAAATTATCCGCCAAAAAACAGCAACATTAATAGCTGCATGTTGTAGCCTTGGAGCATGTTCAGTTAATGGAACCGAAGCAGAGGTAGAAGAAATGCGTAAGTTTGGAGAATTGATTGGAATGGCATTTCAAATAAAGGATGATTTGTTCGATTATGGTTCTGCTAAAATAGGGAAGCCTACTGGTATTGATATAAAAGAACAAAAAATGACCTTGCCACTTATTTATGCATTAAATAATTCTTCACCAAAAGAAAAAGCATGGGTAATCAACTCTATTAAAAAGCATAATAAAAATTCAAAACGTGTAAAAGAAGTTATTTCTTTTGTAAAAGATAAAGGCGGATTGGAATATGCAGTTAATAAAATGGTTTCGTACCAAAAAGAAGCTTTAGTTTTATTAAATAAATACCCTGAATCACCCTATAAGTCCTCTCTTATAGCAATGGTGAATTACGTTATTGAGCGTAAAAAATAATTTTTTTTATTCTTCAGGCAACCATTAGCATCATTATTGCGTCTATATAAATAGAAAGACAAAATGAAACTGTTGAAAGTAATCACATTACATAAATCAGAAAAGAAACTTATAGAAAATGCACTCGCAAATTCTAGAAAGGCTCAAAAGGAACTGTACGAGTTGCATGCGCCAAAAATGCTTAGTGTTTGTAGGTATTATGTAAAGAATATACAAGAAGCGGAAGATGTAATGTTAGGAGCTTTTTTTAAAGCTTTTCAAAAATTAAAGTCTTATCATAACGATGGGAATTTTGAAGGATGGTTGCGTAGGATTATGGTTAATGAATGCATGTCCTATCACCGGAAAAAGAAGATTCATATAGTAAGTAATGATATAGAAGACCTTTCAACATGTTCGGAAAATACGATTATTGAAAAATACGATGTGGCAGAATTGCAATTATTGATTGATGATTTACCCAAAGGATATAGAATGGTATTTGTATTGTATGCAATTGAAGGATATAAACATCAGGAAATAGCAGAGTTGTTACAAATTTCCGAGAGCACTTCTAAATCGCAATTATTCAAAGCAAGAAAGCTACTGCAACGTAAATTAAAATTCAGTAAAGAGAGAGAAAATGGGACACGATAATATTGATAAACACATAAAAGCGAAGTTGGAGCAGCGAACTATTAAGCCTAGTCCAGAAGCTTGGGGTAAACTGTCTAGTATGTTAGATGAAGAAAGTGAAACGGCTAGTAAAAAAGGGTATTATATATATGCTGTTGCGGCATCAATTGTACTTTTATTAGGTTTCTTTTTTACAACTCAATTTAATACTATAGCTGGAGTAGTAATTGATGATACTATTGTTGAGGTGAAAAATAACGAAGCGAATTCTGTTGTTAATAAAGAAGAGAATGCCATAGTTGATACTCATTTAAATAGTGATGAAATAACTAATTCTCCAAAAAAAATATTGAACGAAGAATCAAAAAATGTAAACGATAATCACATAAATGATCAATCATTAGCAACAAGAGATTCAAATGATAAAGCTGCAATTAATTCTTTAAAAGAAAAAGTAACACAATACTTAGTTCACTTAGAGCATAGCAAGCAAGAAAAATTAAAAAAGAAGTCACATGCGTATGATTTGGATGTAGAAATTGAAGCCTTACTGGCAGAAGCTTCAAATAGATTACCCGTTGAAAAGGAACGTAGTAAACATTCTGATTTTGAATTAGACAAGGAAACAGATATACTGTTGGCAGCTGCTTTTCAAGAGCTAAATCTTAATCCGGCAGAGGATGTTATAAATGAAACCTTAAAGAATAAGTTATTCAAAGAGTTAGAAAAAGGATATTTTAAATCAAAAACCTTATTAGCTGAAAGAAGTCAGCTTACTCGACCATATTAATACACATCAATAGTTAAATCAAAAAACGAAAATTATGTTAATTAGTACACGAAGAATCATCGTAATGATGACATTACTTCTTGTAGCAACAATTCATGCGCAAGAACAAACAACAAAGGACACTATTACTACTGTGTTGCAAGGAAAAATTGATCGCGTAGTAACTGCTGAAAAAGAGTTAATGAAGGCTGAAATTATTACAATAAACCAGCAAGTTAAAAACAATGAAATTACAGCAGATGAAGCTACTTCATTAAAAAAAGAAATAGCTACTAAATATGCAGTTCGAATAAAGAATAAAACAGCTGAAATTTCCAATAAAAAAGTATATAAGAAAAATGTTATTAATATAAGTTTTGGTAATAAAAGCCTATTAAAAATTTCACAAAAAAAAGATTCCATAAAAATGAAACCTGAAAAGAGGGATTTCAGAACCTATTCAGGTATTGTTGTAGCAGCAGGTTTTAATAATGCTATTCAAGAGGGAAAGTCATTAAATGATTCCGATTATAAAGCTGGTGGATCTCGTTTTTTTGAATTAGGATTTGCGTGGAAAACAAGAGTTTTTAAAGAATCTAATTGGCTTCGTTTTGGATATGGAGTGTCATTACAATACAATAGTTTAAAGCCAAAAGACAATCAGTATTTCGTTAGGGATAATGATATAACCTCTTTACAAGTACATCCTTATAATTTAAAGAAGTCAAAAATTAGAACTACAAATTTAGTAGTGCCAATAAGTTTCGAATTTGGATCTTCTGAGAAAATTGACAAAGGAGATTATTCTATATTTTCGCCTTATCAAAAATTTAAAGTTACAATAGGAGCATATGCAGGAATAAGAATAGGAACTATTCAGAAGTTGAAATATAATGCTGATGGCGATAGGGAAAAGGATAAAACAAGGAATCATTATAATATGAATGATTTTGTATATGGAGTAACAGCCGGAATTGCTCGGAATGGAGTAGGCTTGTATATGAAATATGATTTAAATCCGTTATTCTCATCACCTAATACAGAGCAAAATAATATATCCTTAGGGGTTAAGTGTGAGCTGTTTTAATTTCTTGTTTAACTCAAGGGTTTGAGTTAGTCATAGAAACTACGTTTAATTAATTTTAAGCGTAGTTTTTTGTTTTATATTTGCCAATAATGATCTCACAAACTACCATAAACAACGTATTTGAAACTGCTCGATTAGAGGAGGTAATTGGCGATTTTGTTCAGTTAAAAAAAGCAGGAAGTAACTTTAAAGGTTTGAGTCCGTTTACTGATGAACGATCACCAAGTTTTATGGTTTCTCCTGTAAAACAAATTTGGAAAGATTTTTCTTCTGGAAAAGGAGGTAATGTCGTTGCTTTTGTAATGGAGCATGAACATTTTACTTATCCAGAAGCTATAAAATATCTGGCTAAAAGATATAATATAGAAATAGAAGAAACAGAGCAATCCAACGAACAAAAAGAAGAAGCTAGTGAACGCGAAAGCATGTATTTGGTTTCCGAATATGCTCAAAAATATTTTGCTGATATTTTGCTTAATGATAACTTAGGCAAAGCAATAGGTTTAAGTTATTTTAAGGAACGTGGTTTTACAAATGAAACAATTGAACGATTCAAACTAGGGTACTCATTGGATCAATGGGAAGCCTTTACAAATGCAGCCTTAAAAAGCGGATATAAATTAGAGTTCCTAGAAAAAACAGGGCTGACAATTGTTAAGGGAAACAAGCAGTTTGATAGGTTTAAAGGAAGAGTGTTGTTTCCAATTCACTCCATGAGTGGACGTGTGTTAGGGTTTGGGGGAAGAATTTTAACAAGTAATAAAAAAGCTGCTAAATACTTAAACTCTCCGGAAAGCGAAATTTACCATAAGAGTAAAGTGCTTTATGGAATTTATCAGGCAAAACAAGCTATTGCTAAGGAGGATAATTGCTATTTAGTAGAAGGGTATACCGATGTAATACAGTTTTATCAAACAGGAATCCATAATGTAGTAGCCTCTTCTGGAACGGCGTTAACAAGTGACCAAATTAGGCTAATAAATAGGTTAACAAAAAACATTACGATTCTTTTTGATGGAGATGCAGCAGGTATGCGTGCATCACTTCGTGGGGTTGATCTAATTTTAGAACAAGGAATGAATGTGCGTATTTGTACATTTCCTGAAGGAGAAGACCCTGATTCATTTGCAAAGAAAACTCCTTATGAAGAGTTGGTGTTGTATTTGGAAGATAATTCAAAAGATTTTATAGCTTTTAAAGCTGGAGTGTTAAATGAAGAAGCACAGAATGACCCGGTAAAGAAAGCGAATACCATACGTGATATTATTACCAGTATTTCAAAAATACCGGACAATATAAAACGAGAATTATACATTAAAGAATGTGCTCGTATCATGGATATTTCTGAGCAAGTACTCTTCACTACTTTAGCTCAATTGACTAATCCTACAGCAAAAGATTCTAAAAAGGATAAAAATACAAACCAAAAAAGCTTTGATGTTGTTCATAAGGCGGAACAACAAGTTCAAAAAGTAGATCAGCAATATTTACTAGAACGTAAAATAATTCAAATGTTATTGCTGTATGCTACCGTAGTAACAGAATTTGAAGAGTATTATTTAAAAGAGAACGAAAAGGGGGAGTTAGAGCTTGATATGGAAGTTGAGACTAATACCGTACATCAGAAAATTTTCTTGAGTCTTCAGGAGGACGAGGTAGAGTTTGCAAATGAGTTGTTTAAGCAGTTGTACTATGTAATAATTGAAAAACTTCAAAAGGACAACACCTTACAAATAGATACGTTTATAAATGTGTTAGATCCGGTTTTGGCCATTGAAATAACGTCTATATTGATGGATGAAGAACGTTATTCATTGGATGATTGGGAGCGTCAAAATATTTTCCCAATAAAAAAAGAAACCTTAATCGGTAGGTTTGTAACTGAAAATATTTTGTGCCTAAGACGTTTTCTAGTCACAAAAAAAATTGACGAATTAGCAAAAACAGTTAATTTAGAGGTTACTAATTCGGAAATTATTCAAGACGTAATGGATTACTCAGTACTTAAAAAAGTATTGTCTGAAAAACTGAATAGAGTGCTGTAAGTGAGTAGTTGTCTGGCTGATCCTGTCGAAATCCTAGTGTAACTAAAACATAAATTAAACTATATTGTCAAGCTAAGCTTGTCAAAGTCATATAGATTTGTATGTGGTATTCTGTAGAATAATCAGCGCTTAATTAAAATCACAAAAACTAATTGTATTTTAAAATGAAACAATTTATCGCCATTTTTATAGGGCTTACATTTACAGGGCATCTTTTTGCGCAAAAACCACATGAGTTTGTGACTTTAAAAGAGCATAAAAACGGTAAGCGAATTACACTTTCTGCAGTAAACACAGATACAATTGCATATAGTGTGTTTTTAATGGTTAAAACAGACGAGTTTAGAAGAAGTAGTTCTAAACCAATGATAAAAACAATTGCACCTAATAGTACATTGGCATTAATTACCATGATTAAATTATCAGGTAAAGAAGGGAAATATGACCCTGTTTTCATTGTTAATTCTGCTGTAAATACATTGGAAATCAGAAAAGATTATGATAGTTTTGAACAAAAAATTGACAACGAACTACATAATAAACAAATAATCATTTTCATTAAAAATGAATGTAATTTATGTAATGAAGTACAGAAAACACTTCGCGAAAATAGGATTGTATATAAAAAAATAAATATTGATAATCTGAAGAAAAAACCAGTTATATTAAACGGTTATCCTGATGCTAAATTCCCAATTTTACAAATTAACGGGAGCATGTTCGCTACTTTTACAACTTTAAAAGAGCATGTTGAAGCTTTAAGATCAATCGAAACAGAATAATTACATCACATTAACTCTTTAGTAGACATCTATATCCAAATGACTTTAAAAAGCATACTTTTAATCTGCCTTATTATCGCTTATTTTGCATACACATCATATGCTCAAGTCAAAATACTAAAATCAATAAAACTAGATAGTAAAAGAAAGCTACTTAATTCAGTTATGATTTGGATAATACCATTTATCTGGTATTCATTGTTCAAGGGTCTAATAATCTCTGACAATCAGATTCTTACAAAAAAAAAGCGAGATAGATTAATAAGAAAAGATAGAAAAGCCAATAAGAGTGGCTTTCACGGAAGTAGAGGTTTTTAAAAAATAGCTGCCAACACCTATAAATAATCCGGGTTTTGGTGTGTGAAATTGAAAGCTTGTGTATATTTACAATTAGCGGCAATTTTTTTAATTTGATTTTTTTAAAAGACAAAATAAAAAACTCATTGCTTGTGTCGACACGAAAAATTGCAAATTTTATGCCCCATTCTATTTATAACTAAACGGTATTTCACATACAGGAATTGGGTCCATTTTATGTTTGTTTCTTCTGTTGTAACTCGTATAAATTTTAAATACTTCCAATTCTCTGCCTGAAAACTCAGCAACTGTATTACCAGCATCTTGCATTTTCATCGCCCATTCCAATTCGTCATAATTGGCACCAATTTGATCCTCGTCACTTCTAGTATCTCCAAATAAGCCGTCAGAAGGTTTTGCAATCATAATACTGTCAGAAATATTAAGAGCTGCAGCGATTTCGTAAACCTCAGATTTCATTAAATCGGCTATCGGACTTAAGTCAACTCCTCCGTCGCCGTATTTGGTGTAAAAACCTACGCCAAAATCTTCTACTTTGTTTCCTGTTCCGGCAACTAAACGACCTAATAATCCAGCATAGTAGTATAATGTTGTCATTCGTAAGCGAGCTCTGGTGTTGGCAAGTGCCATATCAACAACTTCTTGTTTTCCTTCTAATAAAACTTCCGTTTTAAACTCTTCAAAAACAGGTGTAAGATCAGTTCTAGTATCGGTTACTTTATCAAATCTGCCTTTCAAATCTGCAATATGTTCCTGTGCTCTTGTAACATGACTTGCTGCTTGGTGAATAGGCATTTCAATACACAAAACAGGAAAACCAGTTTTAGCGCATAATGTTGAGGTTACGGCAGAGTCTATTCCGCCAGAAATACCAATAACAAAGCCATTAACACCGGCTTTTGTTGCATAATCGGTTAACCAGGTTACAATATGATCAATAACTTTTTCTGTTTGCATAATTACTTTTTTTATGATTGCTATATAAGAAACAATCTATTGTTTAAATTTGCGGTACTCGAAAATAATTTTATTTCTTTAGAGATTAAAGCTTTTTCAGTACTTTTTTCATAAATGTATAAAAAACACTTCTATAAATGAATTATAAAATATTAGTTTTTGCGCTTGTTATTGTGTTTGTTTCTTGTAATAAAGCATATGAAACGCCTGATGAAATTTCTGAAATAGAAATAGAAGTAGCGGTAAAACGCTTTGATCAAGATTTTTATAATACCAAGGAAGATGGGTTTGAAAAATTAAAAGGAGTATACCCATACCTAGCGCCTCGTAATATAGCCAATATAGATAGTTTGTGGGGAGCAAAGCGTAATGATACTATTGAGGTTGAGTTATTGGAAGAGACTTTAAAAGTATTTCCTAACTTTTATGAAGAGGAGGCTGATTTAAAACTTCTTTTTAAGCATATAAAATATTATTACCCTGAGTTTGAAACTCCTGAAATAGTTGCGTTAACAACTAATGTACGATATAGAAGTAAAGTGTTGTTGCAAAACAATATTTTGTTATTAGGGTTGGATTGTTATTTGGGAGGGAGTCATAAGTTTTACCAAGATATTCCGGTATATATTTCGGCTAACTTAAAGAAGGAGCAGTTAATTGTTGATGTTGCTGATGTTTATGCAAATAAGTTTATAGTGCAAGGAAGGCAACGAAGGTTTATAGAACAAATAGTAACCTTTGGAAAAAAATTATACTTAAAAGATTTATTTACGCCTTTTAAAACTGAAGCATCCAGAATAGGGTATTCAGAAGAACAATTAGCATGGGCCAAGGCTAACGAGGTTGAAATATGGAGTTATTTTGTAGATAGAGATTTGTTGTTTAGTACGGACACATCTTTGTCTAACAGGTTTATTGCAGAAGCGCCATTCTCTAAATTTTATTTAGAGTTGGATAATGATTCTCCTGGAATGTTAGGAAGATATTTGGGTTGGCAAATTGTTAGGGCATATATGGAAAAGAATGATGTATCTTTGCGTGAACTTGCTACAATTGATGGGCAAGAATTATTTGAAAAATCAAAATATAAACCGGCAAAATAATGACAAATTTAAAGTCAGAAATAAAATTATCTATTGAGCTTGATGAGAATAAAGTTCCTGAAAAATTAAGTTTTACAGCTGCTGATGGTGGTGTGGAGAATCAAGATTCGAAAGCAATGATGCTTTCTGTATGGGATGCAGAAAAGCAGGAGTCATTACGTATTGATTTATGGACTAAAGATATGCCTGTAGATCAAATGAAAGTGTTTTTTCATCAAACATTAGTAAGTATGTCAGACTCGTATTTACGTGCTACTCAAGATGAAAAAATGACCGCAACAATGAAGGATTTCTGTGATTATTTTGCAGAAAAGTTAGATTTAAATAAATAAGCCTTATTGTAATTACAAAAGCGAACTAGATACGTTGTATTTAGTTCGCTTTTGTTGTTGGTTTTTTTTATTCTTCCATAGATTCGTTAACACCATGGATGTATGCTAAAAGCTCATCTTTTCCAGCATAATTACTGGAGGAAGTGGTGAAACATTTTGGGCATTCTTCCCAAGTTTCTAAAAGAATTTCCTGGTATTTAGCAATGTTCCTTGTTAATGCTTCTGGTTTCAATTTATCTGCCTTGGTAAAAACAATGTTAAATGGAACTTGGTTTCTTCCAAGCCATTCCATAAACTCTAAATCAACCTTTTGAGGTTCGTGTCTACTGTCAACTAAAACAAAAGCACAAACCATTTGCTCTCTTTTTTCAAAATAATCAGTAATAAATTTTTGAAATGTCTTTTTCGATTTTTTTGAAACTCTAGCATATCCGTATCCTGGTAAATCGACTAAAAACCACTCTTTATTTATAATAAAATGGTTTATCAGTTGGGTCTTACCCGGTCTTCCAGAAGTTTTTGCTAAACTTTTCTTATTGGTTAACATGTTGATTAATGATGATTTACCAACATTAGAACGACCAATAAAAGCGTATTCAGGCAAACGGTCCTTAGGGCATTTTGCTACTAAAGAGTTACTTATTACAAATTCAGCAGATTTAATTTTCATTGTTTATGAGCTAGTTTTCAACCTTAGTTAAATGTTATAATTTTCTTTTGGTAAGCCACTCGTCAAGTAATTCATTAAATTGATCAGGGAGCTCCATCATTGCTGCATGACCACACTTTTCAATCCAATATAAATCAGAGTCTGGCAATAGCTTATGGAATTCATCCGCTACATTTGGAGGAGTAACAGTATCGTTTCTGCCCCAAATTATACATGTAGGTTGTTTCATGTTAGGCAAATCTTTTGCCATATTGTGTCTAATAGCACTTTTTGCAATAGCAAGTGTTCGTATTAGTTTATGTCTGTTATTTACAGTGTCGTAAACTTCATCTACTATTTCTTTAGTGGCTATTTTTGGATCATAAAAAACATCTTCTGCTTTTTTCTTGATAAACTCATAGTCACCTCTTTTTGGGTAGCCGCTTCCCATAGCGCTCTCGTATAATCCTGAACTTCCTGTAATTACAAGTCCTTTAATGTATTCTGGATGCATTTTTGAAAACAATAAAGCAATATGCCCACCTAATGAATTACCAAGTAAAATTACATCGGTTAGTCCTTGAGAGTCTAAAAATCCTTTTAAATAACTAGCAAAACTTTTTACGTTAGTCTTTAGTAAAGACATAGTGTATATTGGTAGCTCAGGTATAATTACTTTATAACCTTTTTCAGGAAAGTAATTAGTAACACCTTCAAAGTTACTAAGTCCGCCCATAAGACCATGCAAAACTACAATAGGTGTGCCTTCTCCAGTTTCAATAAAATTATACTCTTTTTCTTTTTTTAGTTTTAATTTCATATTTGGTCGTATTCTACAAGACTATAAATAAGTTATTGGCGCAGTTTTAACAATCAGCAAATTTACACTTTTTTTTTCACTTTTTAGGAATGCTTTTTTAGTTGAAAATCAAGATTTTTTAATTTCCAACAAGGTTTTTAACATGCTCATAATCTAGTAATTACCCATGTCTTTAGGGGTGGTGGTAAAACTTATTAACAAAGTGGAGGTATGTGGTAAAATGTGGGGATTTTCTTTATATCTTTGAAAAGTAATTAAGCAGAACAATTTAATGAGCAATTTAATAGGGACATATGAATGTAAAATTGATGCAAAAGGACGCGTAATGCTACCTAGTGCATTGAAAAAGCAGCTGTTACCTATTCTTGAAAAAGGGTTTGTGTTAAAGAGATCTGTTTTTCAGCCTTGTTTAGAGCTGTATCCAATGGATCAGTGGGACGAGGTTATGCAGAAAGTTGGCAAGTTAAATAGATTTGACAGAAAAAATAATGATTTCATAAGAAGATTAACTGCAGGATTGAAATTAATTGATTTAGATGCCTCGGCAAGGTTGCTTATAGCAAAGGACTTAATTACTTATTCCGGTTTGGAGAAAGAAATAGTGATTTCTTCTGCGGGGAATATTTTAGAAATTTGGGATAAAAATAAATATGAATTAGCCATAAATGATGCTACTGTTGATTTTGCAGACTTAGCAGAAGATGTTATGGGTGATAAAAATAATGATTTCAATGGAGTATCATAATCCAGTATTATTAAAAGAAAGTGTCGATGGGTTAAATATTAACCCTGACGGAACGTATGTTGATGTTACTTTCGGTGGCGGAGGGCATTCAAGAGAAATATTATCACGATTAAGTGATAAAGGAAGGTTGTTCGCTTTTGATCAAGATGAAGATGCGATAAAAAATACAATTGATGATGAGCGTTTTACGTTGATTCATGAGAATTTCAGGTACATAAAGCAATTCTTACGTTTCCATGGAGTGAGAAAGGTTGATGGTATTTTAGGAGACTTTGGAGTTTCTTCACATCAATTTGACGAGGCAGGAAGAGGTTTTTCTATTCGTTTTGATGCTGATTTGGATATGCGTATGAGTAAAAAAATGAAAGTTTCTGCTTATGATGTTGTAAACAAATACTCAGAAGAAGAGTTGAGAAGAATGTTTTCTGTTTATGGAGAGCTTACAAATGCAAAAGCTATAGCAGCTAAAATTATTGATTCAAGGGAAGAGAAGATAAATACTATAGAAGATTTAAAAACTATTGTAGCTCAGTTTTTACCAAAACACGCTGAACATAAAGTATTGGCTAAAATATTTCAGGCTATCCGAATTGAAGTAAATGAAGAATTGGTGGTGATAGAAGAGTTATTAATGCAATCACCAGAGATATTGGAAAAAGGTGGTCGATTGAGTTTGATATCATATCATTCTTTAGAAGATAGGTTGGTCAAGAGATTCATCAGGAGTGGACTGTTTGAAGGTGAGCCGGAAAAAGATTTTTATGGAAACATATCTGTTCCTTTTAAAAAGAAAGGAAAGATGATTTCGCCTTCCTCAGAAGAAATAAAAGTTAATAATAGAGCTAGAAGTGCAAAGCTTAGAATAGCAGAACGAATTGAAAAATAAAATAGTAAACATATTAAAAGGGCGTTTTTTAGTAGATGATGAAGATGCTGTTAAAAATTGGAGCTTCATTGGTTTTTCGGTGCTGTTACTATTAGTTATGATAGCGAGTTCTCACCATGCCGAAAAAAAAGTATATGCAATTGGGGGGTTAGATAAGAAAGTAAAAGAATTAAGATCGGAATATGTTGATTTAAGATCTCAACTAATGAAATTGAAAATGGAGTCTAAAATTGCGATAAAAATGAAAAAAAGAGGTTTGAAATCTTCAGATGTTCCTCCTAAAAAAATAAGAGTAATTACAAAATAAGTGTATTTGTGTCAATGGCAAGTAAAAACATATTAAACAGGTTGTATATAGTGGTGGTGCTTTTTTTAGTATTCGCACTGCTAATTGTATACAAGTTATTTAGTGTGCAATATGTTCAGGGAGACAAATATAGAGCATTGGCTAAATCTCGTACTATTAAAAGAGTTGTTATTGAGGCAAACAGAGGTAGTATATATGCTGATGATGGAAGTTTATTGGCTACATCAGTTCCAAAATATGACATCAGGTTTGATGCAGTTACAGTTTCTAAAAAGAACTTTTCGGAGCAAATAAAACCACTTTGTGATTCATTGTCGAAAATGTTAGGGAAAAGCACAACTTATTATAAGGCTAAGCTGAATAAAGCGCGAAGAACAAAAAACAGGTATACGTTAATTACTAGAAATCTTGGGTATTCAGATTATATCAGAATTAAAAGTTTTCCGATTTTTAAACTAGGGGCTTACAAAGGCGGAATTATAGTAGAGCAACATACAATAAGAGAGCACCCTATAGGTGAAATAGCAAGAAGAACAATTGGTTGGAAAGGTTCTGGAGCTGGAATTGAAGGAGCTTTTGGGGAAGAATATTTAAAGGGAGAAGACGGTAAACGTTGGAAACAAAAAATAGCTAAAGGACAATACAAGCCAATTAATGATGAAAATGAAATTGAGCCTAAAAATGGCTTGGATGTAATTACAACATTAAATGTCAATATTCAAGATATTGCTCATCATGCATTATTGGAGCAATTAGAAAAATTTGAGGCAGACCACGGAACAGTTGTAGTTATGGAAACTAAAACAGGAGAGGTGAAAGCGATATCGAATTTAAAACGTAACTCAAAAGGGAAGTATTCTGAACAATTAAACCATGCAATAGGAGAATCACATGAACCAGGATCTACCTTTAAGTTAATGGTTATGGTAGCTGCGTTGGAGGATAAAGCCATTGATTCAAGTACAGTAGTTGATACTGAAAAAGGGGTGTTAACTTTTTACGGGAAACATGTGAGAGATTCAAGGCATGGTGGGTATGGTAAAATAACCGCTGCAAGAGCTTTTGAGGTGTCGTCAAATACAGGTCTAGTGAAAATTGTACATAAAGGATTTAAAAATGATCCTGAGCGCTTTGTGAATAGGTTGTATAATATGGGGCTAAATGAAACGCTTGGTTTAGATTTTAAGGGGGAGGGGAAACCTTTTATTCCACATCCAAATGACAAGTCATGGAGTGGTATTTCTTTAACTTGGATGGCATGGGGTTATGGGGTTTCTTTAACACCACTTCAAGTATTAACCTTCTATAATGCTATTGCTAACAACGGTGAAATGGTTAAGCCTAGATTTGTAAAAGAAATTAGAGATTTTAAAAGCTCTACTCCGATTAAAGTGTTTCATAAAGAGGTGTTAAATCCTAAAATATGTTCTGATGCAACAATAGGAAAAGTAAAGGAAATGATGAAGAATGTTGTGGTTAGAGGAACGGCAAAAAACATATATTCAATGGACTTTTCTATGGCGGGTAAAACCGGGACTTGTAGAACAAACTATGGGAATAAAAATAATCCTAAGCAATACATAGCATCTTTTTCTGGGTATTTCCCAGCGGATAATCCTAAGTATTCATGTATTGTGGTTATTCATAAGCCAAAACCGTCAATCGGGTATTATGGAAATGTAGTTGCGGCTCCTGTATTTAAAAAAATTGCTAAAAAAATATATACTGATACGCCTTTGGTGGATGAGGTTGATATAAATGTAGTGGAGAGTAATAGCTTAAATAAGCAGTACCATTCTTTTTTTAAGAAGAGTCAAAAGGAGTATAAAACAATTCCGAATGTTGTAGGGATGAATGGTATGGACGCAATATCATTTCTAGAAAATTTAGGGCTGAGAGTGCTTATAAAAGGAAATGGAAAAGTAAAAAAGCAATCGCTTAAAGTAGGAGAGAAAATAGTACATAATAAAAAAATTGTTTTAGAGCTGTCATGAGAAATCTAAAAGACATATTATATCAAGTTGCATTGGATACCGTAGTTGGAAGTTCTGATGTTGCTATTTCAAAAATCGAGTTTGATTCCAGGAAAGTACAAGCAAACGATATGTTTGTCGCGCTTAAGGGCACCTTGGTTGATGGTCATGATTACATTGAAAAAGCAATTAAGTTGCAAGCAAGAGTAATTGTTTGTGAGCAATTGCCGAGTGCTAAAAATGAAGGAGTTACCTATGTTAAAGTTTCAGATTCAAATGCGGCGTTAGCAATAATAGCTGCTAATTATTTTGGAAATCCATCAGCTAATTTACAATTAGTAGGTGTTACAGGAACTAATGGTAAAACTACTATAGCTTCACTTTTGTATCAGCAGTTTAAAAATGCAGGATACAAAGTGGGGTTGCTTTCTACAGTGAAAATAATGGTTGATGATGTAGCGTACAATACAACACATACCACTCCTGATTCGCTAACAATAAACCATTACTTACAATTGATGAATGATGCAGGTGTAGCGTTTTGTTTTATGGAAGTGAGTTCTCATGGAATACATCAAAAAAGGACTGCTGGATTACAATTCAGAGGAGGGATATTTACAAATTTATCTCACGATCATTTGGATTATCATGAAACTTTTGCTGAATATAGAGATGTTAAAAAATATTTTTTTGATGAGCTGCCAAAAACAGCTTTTGCATTAACAAATATCGACGACAAAAATGGCGAAATAATGTTGCAAAATACAAAGGCAAAAAAAGTGTCTTATGCTTTAAAGAGCTATGCAGATTATAGAGCGCAAATACTAGAAAATCAATTTTCAGGATTATTACTTAAAATAGATAACAATGAATTATGGACGAAGCTTATTGGAAGTTTTAATGCCTATAATTTATTAGCGATTTTTGCTACAGGGGATTTATTAGGTTTAGAAATGAATGAAAATTTACGATTAATAAGTCTATTAGAAAATGTAAGTGGACGCTTTGAGTACATTGTTTCTAAGCAAGAGAGAGTCACAGCTATAGTTGATTATGCGCATACTCCTGATGCGTTAAAAAATGTGTTGGAAACAATAAATAATATCAGAACAGGTAATGAGCAGTTGTTTACTATTGTCGGTTGTGGTGGTGATAGAGATAAAACCAAGCGTCCTAAAATGGCAAATATTGCATCGGTATTAAGTACTACAGCAATTTTCACAAGTGATAACCCGCGTACGGAAGATCCTAATGTTATTATAGAAGAAATGGAAGAAGGGGTGGCGCCAGAAAATTATAAAAAAACAATTTCGATTACTAATAGGAAGCAGGCGATAAAAACCGCTTGTCAAATGGCTGGTGCTAATGATATAATTCTAATTGCCGGTAAAGGGCATGAAACTTATCAAGAAGTAAATGGGGTGAAAACAGATTTTGACGATTTAAAAACTGTAAAAGAATTACTAATAAAATTAAATAAATAAAACATGCTGTATTACTTATTTGAATATTTAGAAAAACAATATCAATTAACAGGAGCTTCGGTATTTCAGTTTATATCATTTAGAGCTGCTTTAGCTGTGATTGTTTCGTTGTTAATTTCAATGATATTTGGTAAACATATTATCAATTATTTAAGAAAACAACAGATAGGTGAGACGGTTAGAGATTTAGGCCTGGACGGTCAAAAAGAAAAACAAGGAACACCTACTATGGGAGGAGTTATTATCATTATAGCTACGTTAATTCCCGTATTGTTATTTGCAAAGTTGGATAATGTGTATGTGCTATTACTGATAGTAACAACAGTATGGATGGGTGCTATTGGTTTTTTAGATGATTATATAAAAAAGTTTAAGAATGATAAAGATGGCTTAAAAGGAAGGTTTAAAGTATTAGGGCAAGTTGGTCTTGGTATTATTGTAGGAACTGTCTTGTATTTTAATGAAAATGTAACGATAAAGGAGCAGGTTCCGGTACAAGTGCAGACAGCAATGGTGAGTAGTAGTATGACTATGTCGTCATCCCACAATGCAGTAGCGAAAGAGTTTTATCCAGAAGAAAAATCAACTAAAACAACCATCCCGTTCTTAAAAAACAATGAATTTGATTATGCTGACGTGCTTACCTTTTTTAATGAAGGTTGGGGTAAATATGCATGGATAATATTCATTCCAGTTGTTATATTTATTATTACAGCAGTTTCTAACGGAGCGAATTTAACTGATGGAATTGATGGTTTGGCAGCAGGAACATCAGTGATTTCTGTAATCGTTTTAGGGGTGTTTACTTGGTTGTCAGGAAATATTATTTTCTCCGATTATTTAAATATTATGTATATCCCACGAATTGGTGAAATGACCATTTTTGTAGGGGCTTTTGTAGGCGCTTTAATAGGGTTTCTTTGGTACAATACATTTCCTGCACAAGTATTTATGGGCGATACTGGTAGTTTAACTATTGGTGGTATAATAGCGGTTATTGCTATTGCAGTACGTAAAGAGTTGCTAATTCCGATACTATGTGGTGTGTTTTTGGCGGAGAACTTATCAGTAGTATTACAGGTGAGTTATTTTAAATATACAAAGAAAAAATATGGTGAAGGAAAGCGAATTTTCTTGATGGCACCGCTACATCATCATTTTCAGAAAAAAGGAATGCATGAAAGTAAAATTGTAATTCGTTTTTGGATTGTAGCAATTATGCTTGCGGTATTGACTATGGTAACCTTGAAGTTAAGATAGATGAAAAGGTTAGTTGTTTTAGGAGGAGGAGAAAGTGGTGTGGGAGCAGCGCTTTTAGCAAAGCAAAAAGGCTACGATGTATTTGTCTCTGATAAAGGAGTTATAAAACAGAAATATAAAAATGTGCTGCTTGAAAATAAAATTGAATGGGAAGAGCAACAGCATACGAAGGAAAAGATATTAAATGCTGATGTAGTTATGAAAAGTCCTGGTATTCCGGATAAAGTAGCATTAGTACAAGAGTTATTAAAAAAAGGAAAACCAGTTATTTCAGAAATTGAGTTTGCAGCTCAGTTTACAAACGCAACAATAGTTGGGATAACGGGAAGTAATGGGAAAACTACGACAACATTGTTGACTCATCATTTATTGAAAGATGAAATTAATGTTGGTGTTGCAGGGAATATTGGAGATAGTTTTGCAGAACAAGTAGCGAAAAAGAGCCATGATTGTTATGTGTTGGAATTGAGTAGTTTTCAGTTAGATGGTATTGAAAATTTTAAACCACATATAGCGGTCATAACTAATATTTCGGAAGATCATTTAGGTCGGTATGAGTATAAATATGAGAACTACATCGCATCAAAATTTAGAATAACTAAAAATCAAACTGCTGAGGATTATTTAATCTATGATGCAGATGACGAGGAGATAGAAAAATATTTAAATTCTCATGAAGTTAAAGCAACGTTGATACCGTTTTCTTTAACTAAAAAAATAAAACAAGGCGTCTGTTTGGACGATGATAATATTAAACTTACAATTAACGAAGAAATAATTACTATGCCAGTAAAAAACATAGCATTAGAGGGGAAACACAATGTAAAAAATGCGATGGCATCAGCTGCTATTGCGAGCTTATTAAAAATTAGAAAGGCTACTATTAGAGAGAGTTTGTCTAATTTTCAAGGAGTTGAACATCGCTTGGAGAATGTGTTGAAAATTCAAAATGTACAGTATATAAATGATTCAAAGGCGACTAATATTAATGCGGTCTTTTATGCGTTAGATAGCATGAAATCGCCTACAGTTTGGATTGTTGGAGGCGTTGATAAAGGGAATGATTATTCAGAGTTATTATCGCTAGTTAATGAAAAGGTTAAAGCGATTATTTGCTTAGGTAGTGAAAATGATAAAATAAAAAATGTATTTCAAAACACAGTAGAAACATTAGTAGAAGCTAGCTCAATGATAGCAGCTGTTAAAATAGCTTATAAATTGGCAGAAAAAGGTGATAATGTGTTATTGTCGCCAGCTTGTGCAAGTTTTGATTTATTTGAAAACTACGAAGACAGAGGAAGACAATTTAAAGCTGCAATACGTAAATTATAATGAGTATAATACTAAAAAATATTGGTGGAGATAAAACCTTGTGGGCAATTATAGCGTTGTTAGCATTGTTTTCATTTTTACCAGTGTATAGCGCCAGTAGTAATTTAGCAAACTTGTACGGTAGAAGTACTTTTACTTTATTGCTAAAACACGGGGTGCATTTAGTATTAGGATTTGGAATTATATATGGCGTGCATAAAATTCAATACCATCGATTTAAAGGCTTATCCATGATAATATTACCAGTAGTAATTGTATTGTTAGCGATAACGTTAATGCAAGGAACTACTATTGGAGGTGCAAATGCAAGTAGATGGATACGAGTTCCTGTAGTTGGTTTTTCGTTTCAAACATCAACATTGGCAGCAGTTGTTTTAATGGTGTATGTGGCGCGATATCTCTCAAAAGTAAAAGACAAAGTAATCACATTTAAAGAAAGTGCAATAGAGCTTTGGACTCCAGTGGTGTTAGTTCTGTTGTTGATTTTTCCTGCAAATTTCTCTACTGCCGCATTAATTTTTTCAATGGTATTAGTATTGGTTTTTTTAGGAGGATATCCGTTAAAATATATAGGGGTGATTATCGGTTCTGGATTGATTTTTGTACTGTTCTTTTTTATGACGGCGAAAGCATTTCCTGATGCATTTCCAAATAGAGTTGATACATGGACTTCTCGAATTGAGAACTTCTCTAATGGGGAAGATACAGAAGAAGATTATCAAATTGAAAGAGCTAAAACGGCTATAGCTTCAGGGAGGTTATTCGGGTTAGGTCCAGGGAAAAGTGTTCAGAAAAATTTTTTACCGCAGTCATCTTCTGATTTTATCTATGCTATAATAGTAGAAGAGTGGGGTTTGGTTGTTGGTGTAGTGATATTACTATTCTATTTATTATTGTTGTTTAGGTTAATTGTGATATTAAATAAATCAAACACCTTTTTTGGGAAGTTATTAGTTGTAGGAGTTGGTTTGCCAATTATCTTCCAAGCATTGATTAATATGGCAGTTGCAGTTGAATTATTTCCAGTAACGGGGCAAACATTGCCGTTAATTAGTTCAGGAGGAACCTCTATTTGGATGACGTGTTTGGCGTTTGGAATAATATTAAGTGTTAGTGCGAGCCAGAAAAAAGAAAAGGAAAACATAAGAAAATCGAATAATCCGCTTGATGTGTTGCGTCAAGCAGTTTAATGTGGTGTTAAGATAACAAATGAAAAATTTAAAAGTTATAGTTTCAGGAGGAGGAACAGGGGGGCATATATATCCAGCTATTGCTATTGCGGATGAAATAAAAAGACGTTATCCTGATACTCAATTTTTGTTTGTAGGAGCAAATGATAGAATGGAAATGGAAAAAGTTCCAGCCGCAGGTTATAAAATTAAAGGGCTCTGGATTTCGGGTATACAACGAAAATTACTATCAAAAAGTAATTTATTGTTTCCGTTTAAACTAATGAGTAGTCTTTGGAATGCTAAAAAAATAGTAAAGCAATTTCAGCCTGATATAGCAATTGGCACAGGTGGTTTTGCTAGTGGGCCTTTATTGTATATGGCAAGTGTTAAGAATGTGCCTACCTTAATTCAGGAGCAAAATTCTTTTCCAGGGATAACAAATAAGTTGCTGTCAAAAAAAGCGGATAAAATTTGTGTTGCTTATGATGGTTTAGCTCGTTTTTTTTCTAAGGGTAAAATTATAAAAACAGGAAATCCAGTTCGTCAAGATTTGCTAGAGATTTCTTCTAAAAGAAAAGAGGCGCAAGAATTTTTTAAATTGGACGTTGCAAAAAAAACAGTACTTGTTTTAGGAGGGAGTTTAGGAGCGAGAAGAATAAACCAATTGATCGATATGGAATTGCCTTTTTTTGCAACTCAAGGAGTGCAATTAATATGGCAAACAGGTAAGTTATATATAGAAGAATATAAAAAGAATAATGAGAAAAATGGAGTGCAAACTCATGCTTTCTTAAATAGAATGGATTTAGCCTATGCAGCTGCAGATGTGATTATTTCACGTTCAGGGGCAAGCTCAGTTTCGGAATTATGTGTGGTGGGGAAGCCAGTCATATTTATTCCTAGTCCAAATGTTTCGGAAGATCATCAAACAAAAAATGCTCAAGCTATAACGAGTAAAGGTGCTGGAATTTTGATAAAAGAATCAGTGTTGAATACTGATTTCAAGAAGAAGTGTGAAGCCTTGTTGAAAGATGATGTTTTGCAAAATAAATTATCAATTGAAATAAAAAAGTTAGCATTGGAAAACGCAACTCAAGATATAGTAGATGAGGTTGAAAAATTAATAAAGTTGTAGTGAATTTAGAAAAAATACATAACGTCTATTTTGTAGGAATCGGAGGAATCGGAATGAGTGCTCTTGCTCGTTATTTTCATGAAATAGGAAAGCAAGTTGCGGGGTATGATAAAACTCCAACTAAGATAACTTTAGCATTAGAAAAAATGGGTATTGCTATTCATTATGAGGATGCCATAGCAACAGTTCCTAATGATTTTAAAAATTCAGCAAGTACGTTGGTAGTGTATACTCCGGCTGTTCTAAAATCACATGGTGAGTTAAGTTATTTTATAGCTAATAATTTTCTGGTTCAAAAACGAGCAGAAGTATTGGGACTGATAACAAAAAACACATTCTGCTTTGCTGTTGCAGGAACGCATGGGAAAACAACCACATCAAGTATTTTAGGACATCTGTTAAAAGTATGTGATGCTAACATGACTGCTTTTTTAGGAGGGATTACAGAAAATTATCATTCAAATTTAATTTTAAATGGTTCAGAAATATCAGTGGTAGAAGCTGATGAGTTTGATCGGTCTTTCTTACAATTATCGCCAAATGTAGCTTGTGTAACATCAATGGATGCCGACCATTTAGATATTTATGGTCATGCAGATGAGTTAGAAAAGAGTTTTGTTGCGTTCTCTGATAAGTTATCAGATAAAAACAAGTTGTTTGTTAAAAAAGGATTGCCTTTAAAAGGGATTACTTACGGGATTAATGAAGAGGCTGATTATAGTGTTCAGGATATTGAAATTATAAACGGAACGTATCGTTTTAGTATAAAAACACCTAAAGAGTTATTAACAAATATTCAATTCAAATTACCGGGACAGCATAATTTAAATAATGCATTGGTAGCGTTTGCAATGGCGTACGATCATGGTTTTGACGTGTCTAAATTAGTTGAAGGTTTAGCCTCTTTTAAAGGAGTAGAGCGTAGATTTACGTATCAAATAAAAACGAATGATTTAGTATATATAGATGATTATGCGCATCACCCAACGGAAATTGATGCAGTGTATCAAGCAGTTACTGAAATGTATCCCGATGATAAGGTTTTGGTCATATTTCAACCACATTTATATAGTAGAACGCAAGATTTTGCAGCAGAATTTGCAGCGAGTTTAAGTCAGTTTGATGAAGTGTGTTTGTTAGATATTTATCCAGCTCGTGAATTACCAATTGAAGGAGTTACTTCGGCTTGGTTATTAGGGAAAATGACAAGTGTAAACAAGAAGTTAATCGCAAAAAACGAGATTATTTCAGCGATTAAAAATTCGGATGCAAAAATTATATTAACAATTGGTGCTGGAGATATTGGTGTGGAAGTTTCACAAATAAAAAAAGAAATTAGTTAACTGTTGTAAATGAGCGAATTAATTAAAAACAAACGATTTTCTAAGAATCTTATGCTAAATGTCAAATTGATATTATTGCTAGGCTTAGTGTTGTTCTTATTCTTCTCATCTTCAGTGCGTAGCGGGTCTAGGTTCCTAGCTTCAAGTGAAGTAAAATTCTTTAATTTAGAGCAACCGTTAATTTCTGAAGAAACGGTTAATAAGTTGTTAATACAAAATAAAGGTAGTGCGAAAAACATACAAAAAGATGCCTTAGATTTGAATAATATAGAATCGGTATTAGATGCGAATCCATATATCAGAGATGCAAATGTGTATGTATCTGTAAATGGGGAGGTTGGGGTAAATGTTTTGCAAAAAACACCACTTGCAAGAGTGCAAACAAACGAGTCTTTTTACATTGACGAAGAAGGTGAAATGATGCCTACTTCGCCAAATTTTTCTGTGCGAGTACCTTTGATTACTGGAGATGTGGTAACAAACAACATGTTTGATGTGTTCCAAGTTGTGAAAAGTATTCGTGAAGACCCTTTTTTTAAAAAAGAAATTGTAGGTATCGTTGTTTCAAAAAATAAATACACATTGCTATTAAGAGAATTTGATTTCTTAATAGATTTTGGGACATCAGAAAATAAAGAATTGAAGTTAAGTAACTTTAAAGCTTTTTATAAAAAAGCAATAAAGGATAAGACTATAGAAAAATATAAGAATGTTAATTTACAAATTGCATCACAAGTAATTTGCACCAAAAAATAAGCTATGGAGGACAGTAAAATTGCGGTTGGGTTAGACATAGGTACAACAAAGATTGTGGCTATGATTGGTCGTGAGAATGAGTATGGAAAGTTAGAAATTCTTGGTATAGGAAAAACCAAGAGTTTAGGGGTGCACAGAGGTGTAGTAAATAATATAACGCAAACAATTCAGTCTATTCAGCAAGCAGTTCAAGAAGCAGAAATGTCTTCTGGCTTAAAAATTGAAGATGTTGTGGTCGGTATTGCCGGTCAGCATATTAGAAGTATTCAGCATAGTGATTATATTACAAGAGCAAATTCAGATGAAGTAATTGACGAGAATGATATTGATGCATTAATTAATCAGGTACATAAATTAATTATGTTACCTGGAGAAGAGATTTTACACGTACTGCCACAAGAGTATAAAATCGATGGTCAGGCTGAAATTAAAGAGCCAATCGGGATGTATGGAGGTAGGTTGGAAGCTAATTTTCATGTTGTTGTAGGTCAAATTGCATCAATAAGAAATATAGGTAGATGTGTTAAAAATTCAGGTTTAGGATTGGCAGGTATTACTTTGGAACCTTTATCATCGGCTAATGCGGTTTTAAGCATAGAAGAAAAAGAAGCTGGTGTAGCATTGATTGATATTGGAGGAGGAACAACTGATTTAGCAATATTTAAAGATGGAATTATTCGTCATACAGCAGTTATTCCTTTTGGAGGTAATGTAATTACTGAAGATATTAAGGAAGGGTGTTCCATTATAGAAAAACAAGCTGAGTTATTAAAAGTGAAATTCGGTTCAGCTTGGCCTGGAGAAAATAAAGAAAATGAAATTGTTTCTATACCAGGATTAAGAGGAAGAGATCCGAAGGAAATTTCATTAAAAAACCTATCTAAAATCATTCATGCAAGAGTAGTGGAGATTATAGAGCAAGTTTTTTCTGAAATAAAAAATTATGGTCACGAGGAGCAAAAAAAGAAGTTAATTGCCGGTATAGTAATTACTGGAGGAGGTTCGCAATTGAATCATATCAAACAATTAACGGAGTATATTACCGGAATGGATACAAGAATTGGATACCCTAATGAGCATTTAGCAGGAGATTCTAATGAAAAAACAACAAGCCCATTATACGCAACTGCTGTAGGATTGGTGATGAATGCTGTTGAGGTTCAGTCCAAACAAGTAGACATTAAAGAAGAAATTATTGAAGAGATACCCCAAAATATCGATCCAATTGTATCTGAAATTGTTTCTGAGGAAGAAATAGTAGAGGGGCCAATAACTGAAAAACCAAATGAAGAAAGGAAAAATACTTTTCAAAAATGGTCTGACAGATTTAGAGATTTTTTAGATACAGCAGAATAACGAGTGGTTAATTTTGCAATAATTATTTACGAGAAAAAAAAGTATAAAAAAGAATTATGAGTAGCAACGCAGAATTCGGAGGTATATCGTTTGATTTACCGAAAAATCAGTCAAATGTAATTAAAGTCATCGGAGTTGGTGGAGGTGGTAGTAATGCCATTAACCACATGTTTGAATCCGGGATAAATGGAGTAGATTTCGTAATCTGTAATACAGATTCTCAAGCACTAGAAAATAGTCCAGTACCTAATAAAATACAGTTGGGGATGTCCTTAACTGAAGGGTTAGGAGCAGGGGCAAACCCTGATGTGGGAGAACAATCTGCAATAGAGAGTTTTGAGGAAATCAGAACGATGTTGGGGACAAATACCAAAATGATATTCATTACCGCAGGTATGGGTGGAGGTACTGGTACAGGTGCAGCACCAATTATAGCTCGTATGGCTAAGGAATTGGATGTGCTTACTGTAGGTATTGTAACTGTTCCTTTTCAGTTTGAAGGGAAAATGAGAAATGAACAAGCTCAAATTGGTGTTGAGAAATTACGTAAAGAGGTAGATTCTCTTATTGTAATCAACAACAATAAATTGCGTGAAGTTTATGGTAATTTAGGGTTCAAAGCAGGGTTTGCTAAAGCGGATGAAGTATTAGCAACTGCGGCAAAAGGTATAGCGGAAGTTATTACGCATCACTATATGCAAAATATTGACCTTAGAGATGCTAAAACAGTATTATCTAATAGTGGTAGTGCTATTATGGGGTCGGCAACAGCATCGGGAGCTAATAGAGCTACTGATGCAATTTTTAAAGCATTAGATTCTCCGTTATTAAATGATAATAAAATCACAGGAGCTAAAAATGTATTGTTGCTGATTATTTCTGGTACTGAGGAAATAACTATTGATGAAATTGGTGAGATTAACGAGCACATACAATCTGAGGCTGGAAATGGAGCAAACATTATCATGGGTGTTGGTGAAGATGAGTCTTTAGGAGGTGATGTTTCTGTAACAATTATAGCTACAGGATTTGAAGCTGATCAACAAGATGATATTATCAATACAGAAGCAAAAAAAATCATACATGCTTTAGAGGAAAATCAAAAAGCAACTCAGGTACTGTCTACTAAAAATGTAATTTCTGAAATTGAATTGCCTAAAGCAGTAGTTCCGCCAGTAAAAAAAGTGGAGCCGGTAATTAAGCACACATTATTTGATAATGAAGTAATTGAAGAAGTGAAGCCAAAAGTGGTTATTGATGAATTGATGCCTACTTCTGAGTTAATAAAAAATATCGATGTAGTGTATGATGAAGTGGTTGCTCCTTCAGCTTTAACTACTCAAGAGTTTGTAATAACTGATGTTAATGAAATTGAAGTAGTTACTCCAGAAGTTATAATTAAGGAAGATATCGAAAAAACGGTAGATTTTGGAGTTTCAGTAGCTACTTCAGAGGAATTGTTTGAGCCAGTGTCACAAACTGAAGAAAAAGTAGTTTTTGAGCTTTCTGATCAAATAAAAGAAATTGAGGTTACAGATCATCAGGAAGTAACTCCTGTTTTGAAGCAAGATCAAAATGAAATTACTCGTTATAACTTAGGTTCTACGGAATCAGATGAGGTTTCGAATATTCAGGAAGAGACGCTTGAAGAGGAATCTTTTTCTTTCGAAGTTATTTCAGCGCTAGAAACAAAAGAAATTTTGAAAAATGAGATAGCAATTGATGCTGCCGAAGAAATAGATCCTTTCAATACATCAATAGAAGAGAGTTTAAGGTTACGAGCTGATGCCAGGAGGAAAAAATTAAAGGAGTTTAATTATAAATTCCGTCATAATGTAAACGCTAATAATGTTGATGAAATAGAAAAAGAACCAGCATACAAACGTATGGGAGTTGATTTGAGTGTAACATCTGGAACGAATGGAGAAATATCACGTACAACCATTGGAACAGATAGTAATGATGATATTCAATTGCGATCTAACAACTCTTTTTTACATGATAATGTAGATTAATAGCTTCTGAATGTGTAACATGCTCGTTAGAGATTATACAAAGGAATTTATGATACGAAACCGAAGCAGTCATTGATTGTTTCGGTTTTATTTTTTTATATTTACATACAATTTAAAAATAACTAAAATGAGTTTACAGACAGAATTAATGACTAAGTTAAAAGAAGCAATGAAAGCTAAAGATAAAGTAGCTTTAACTTCTTTAAGAGCTGTAAAAGCAGAATTGTTATTAGCTCAAACAGCAACAGGTTCAAAAGAAGAATTGTCTGAAGCAGAAGAGGTTAAATTAATTCAGAAATTAGTAAAGCAACGTAAAGATAGTGCCGCAATTTTCTCTGAGCAAAACAGAGCTGATTTGGCAGCTCCTGAATTGGAACAGGCAGCAGTTATTGAACAATTTTTACCTGAGCAATTTACTGAAGGTGAGGTAGAGAAAATAGTATTGCAAGTAATTGAAGAATTAGGAGCAAGTGGCATGAAAGATATGGGGAAAGTAATGGCTGCTGTTAATGCAGAAGTTGCTGGACAAGCTGATGGAAAAACAATTTCAGTTATTGTAAAGAAAAACTTAATGTAATATTTTTATTGTACTTCACTTATTGAAGCTTGATAAATTGGCTGCGTAGTTCAACTGGATAGAATATCAGATTTCGGCTCTGAGGGTTGGGGGTTCGAGTCCCTTCGCGGTCACAAAGTAAAAACCATAAACAGTTAATTGTTTATGGTTTTTTTTATTTTCAAATGTAGTTATGAAAGTGATTAATGAAACACAAATTAATGAGTCTAGTGCTTTTGCATAAACTAGATGCTTTTAACAAAATCAGAAAACACTTTTTTATGCAGTTCAAGATCCATGTTAGGAGAAAGAGCTACACGAGCAATATAATCTTTGTCTCCTTCTTTGGTTGTTCCTTGAGTAGAAGTTGCTGGAATCGTCCAATAACACCCTTTTAACTGTCCGTAACTCACACAGTATTTGCTTTCAGTAGGGATTTCTGTAATCATTAAATTGATTAGTTTGTGATTTAGCGCCCTTTTATAGGTTTCTTTTTCTTCTACGGAATTCCCTTTGGTAGGTAAGTCTAATGAAAAAACAGATGGCGTAAACCCTTGTTTCGCCAATTCCTCAGAAACAAAATTAATTTTTGCAGCAGGTAAAACTTCCTTAATAAAGTTTACAAATTCACGCGTGTTTTTATAAGCATCACTTATCCTTTGTTTCATTGAAGGTAATTGTTTTGCTAATATTTCTAATTGAAAATTTGTAGCTCCGTTATCGCAAAGTATTAAGTGTTTTTCTATTTTATTAAGTAATGCTTCGGTTTTTGTGTTTCCAATACAATAACCGGCTGTACATTGTCCACCACTGGGGAATTTTGATCCGCTGGCAAAAGAAAGGGTTCTAACCGTAGAAAGTATTTCGCCTTCTCCTAAAAAGTGAACATTAGGACAAAATGTTTGGTCTAATATAAAAACCGGATCAACTGCCATTTCGCCAGTTTTTGTGTTGCGTTTTTTACTTAAAACTTCCTTTAATTGAATAAGATTAGGGACTTCAACTCTAGGGTTTGTTGGTATTTCAGCAATGATATACGGGATAGCATCTTCGCTAGCAATTTGAGCCAAAACAAGGTCTATGCTTTTTACCATATCATTACCACCATCAACAGGTAAATCCATCACTTTAACATTGTCAATACAAGCAGCAACTCGTCTTGCTTGATCATTTGTCCCTCCATAACAGTTTGGAGGAACAACAAATTTGATTGCTTTTCCTTGGTGATTTTCTTTCGCATGATGAACTAATCCCATTAAAATTGCATATTGAATGGATAACCCACTTGAAGCAACCAATGGTTTTGTGGTAGTACCAGTAATTTCTTTTATTGAATTTTCAACAAGTCTTTTGTTTGTGTCAATAGTATTTTCTTGATTAGTAATGGGAGTGTTGTTTACTAACTGATATAAAGCAGTTAAACAATTTGCAGGTGTCATTGCAATTGTTTCTCTTCGTCTTACATGTTGAATATCGGAAATATAAGGCTCATTTTTTTTGCCATTAATTAGTAGAATGCTTCCGATTTGTGCATGAATATTAATATAAAAGTCAACGTTAGGAATAATATTAAAATTACAGATATCTTCCTGTTGTGAAATAAAAACAGTGCTACCTTCAAACTTTTGAATTTCATTTATATTGTCAATTTGCTTTAGTTCAAAATCATACCCATAAATTTGTTGTAATACTTCAGTATCAAATGAAGTAGGTAATTGACCTGTATGAAATATTTGAGTACTTTTATTTTCTAATAAATTTTTTCTGAGTATTGATAAAACAGGGATTGTTTGTGATGAAAAACTTATAATATTTTCTGAATTTAATTTATTTTGAGTAGCAATACCCCATTCAAGAATGCATGATAACGGATGTCCTAATCGAATATAATCATAAGCAGTTGGCAATTCACTTAAAGCAGCTAGGTCTGAATTATTATTACTAAATAAGGTTTCAAACTGTTCAATAAATTGAGTTTTAGCCAATTGTTCATTATAAATATCTAACCGATGAGTTGTAGTGCTTAACCAACCAGTAGGCATATTTTTTAATACTTCGTTAATATAATTTAGCCTTTTATTATCTTCCATGATTCCGTCTTTAGATCGGTCTGCAAGATACGTTAATTAGAATTTTTAAATGAGTTGACAGAGGTTTTGTTCAGGACAGAATCATACTTTCTTCCAAAACAATAAAATTGGCTAGAAAAAGGAAATAGCGCCAATTCGAGTGTTTTGAGGAGTGAAAAATGTATCGATAATAAGTTTTTTTTTCGATACATTCCAATGAAAAATCGGAACTCACAAACTGACGAAAACTCCAAAAAGCACTTAATTTTATAGCTGTTTTACGTCTGATTTTGAAAAAAATAAAAGTATGATTCTGCCTTGAGGTTTGTTATACCTTGTATTAGTCAGTATTCTGTTTTTACTTTTGGTTCTTTAAACAACGACCTCTGGGTTCGTTAGCTTCATGAAGTACAATCTCTGAATGTAGGAACTGTGCGGCGGCGGCTGAGTCGTTCACTTTGGAAGCACTGCGTTTTAACATTTCTGATTCAAACTCAGTTAAAACACTTTTTCTAATACCAGTTTCTCTCCATTGTGATAAGGGGTTACATCCTCTTGATATTCCGCGAGCAAGAGCTAGTGCATCCAGCAATGCTTGGTTTGCCCCTTGTCCTTTGAAAGGACTCATTGGGTGCGCTGCATCTCCAATTAAAGTTACGTTATCTCCTTTCTCTAATAATTCTGATTCGAGTAATTTCCTGTCATACACCGGATACCCAGAAATTTGAGTTTCTTGAGTAGCGGCTAGAATTTGAGGAATTGGATTATGCCATTCTGTTCTTCTACAGGCTTCTTCTTTGAGTGCTTGATTTCCAAGAGCGCTAAGTGTTTTAGCTTCTTTTTCAAGTATCGGAAAGCTAAGTTGCCACATGATGGAATCAGTAGAGTAGGGCATCATGTATATTCGTTCGTTACCATTAACGGTTTGAAATACAGTAGCCGAGTCCAATAAAGGGCTATCAATATTTTCGAGAGCTTTTAACGGGCAAATACCTAATATTACAATACAACCAAGATAACGTAAAGGGCTGAGCTTATCACCAATGAGTAAACTTCGTACAGAACTACGTATACCGTCGGCACCAACCACAAGATCTGCTTTGGCATTCTTAATATTTCCATTCACTTGAAAACTTAAAGCAACATTACCTTCTTTATGTTCCTTAAAATCGATTAACTGATGTCCCCATTGTATAGCATCATCACTTCCGAGTTGTTTAAGCAAAGCTAAACGCAAAGCCTGCCGTGCGATATGTACATTTGTACGTCTCGGAGATGTTTTTTCACTTGATTGTAACCATTTTCTCATTCCCCATTCCCCAATTATTTTTCCATCAGTAGTGTGAACCACATGTCTTGTAGAAACCACTCCGTCTTCTAATGAAAAAAGACCGAATCCCTGGATTGCTTTACTTGCTTGTTGTAAAGTAAGTCCATAACCTTGAGACCGTGCATTGAAGCTCCCGTCTCGTTCATAAAGGGTAAAAGGTATTCCGCGGTGTAAACAAGCCACCGCTAGAGCAACCCCTCCTATACCACCACCAATAATTGCAATATGTGGGTAGTTTTCTTTGTCAGTTAATGGATGATTGTTGGAATGAATCAACCCGGATCCGCAACATGTTACACACGGATATAGATGACCTTTAGGACGAACAGGAGCTGTTTTTTCTCCCTTCGTTTTTTCAAAGTGATCCAATTCTCTCTGGTAGCGAAGTTTTACTTTTTTACGCAGTCTACGTCTTTTTTTACTATGACCTTTACATTCTGGACAAATAGCCCAGTTAGTCTCTTCATTTTCGGGCTGATTCATTTTCTTCTTCATCTAACATAATTTTGATATTTCTTTATATGTAGAGACTTAGTCAATACTGTATGGCCTAGTAGTAAAGTCGCAATTAGAGTGTTTACTATGTCCTATGTTATTTACTATAAATGGTTTATGTTTTTTAGTTTTATTGATGGCTAGTTGTTATTTTAATATGTGGTGTAAAGTTATTTAATTCGGACAATTTATAAGCAATTTCTGTTAACATTTAGTTTATATGTTTGTTTTACCAAAAAGGACACTCGAATTTATTACTTTATAGAATGGGAGTAAAATAAATATAGGAGAGAAGCGTTAAGGAAAATAGATATTCTGTATTTAAAATAACAATATTTCAATATAAGAAAGTAGTAAGAAAACAAATTGTTACCGCACAGAATAGTCAAAAAGATGAATTAGTGGCTTCCTAAAATTTTAATATAAAAATTTAGGTTTTTCACGTGTTCGTGTATGGTTAGTTGCGTTGGCTAGAACTAAGTTAGCAAAAGAAAACGAACCAGAGGAAATCCCGAAGGAATTTCCAAGTAGGCGATAATCAAACAATTGATTATATACGTCTTAAGTTAGCCTTTTAAATAAAAAGTTTAAATTAAGATAAATTAATCATAAAGAACCAAAGAGAAGAATAAGGTTATTATACACGCAGAAACCTAGATTTCGTCAACATTGATAATCCCTTCTCT
>Ga0209395_1000422_pt1 | contig 62663 bp, 48 predicted proteins | sample GOMGulsemesocosm_3_FD_184635 | JGI IMG/M metagenome (GOLD analysis project Ga0209395, IMG submission 184635) | Methane-oxidizing microbial communities from mesocosms in the Gulf of Mexico - GOM9D Gulf of Mexico (SPAdes) (version 2) | ecosystem: Environmental > Aquatic > Marine > Cold seeps...
TTGGCGGAAGGGAAAGAGATGCCGGTTGTTCCGGTCGACATTAGTAGCTTTTTGAACCACGAGCGCCACAGCAGCAACATTGCTTCTGAAGGCGGTGTATGTCGAAGTGGGTGATGGTAATGCCGAGCAGCCTGTCTGCATCCAGAACGTTGGTAGGGAAAGAAACGCAACTGAACGGTGAACCCAGATCGAGTTCATGCTCTCTAAGCAGATATCCCGCTGCCATAAATCGCACACACTTCATCGGCGAGTAATCTGGGCTTGGCGAATTGATTTTCATGGGCCCATTTTTGCACCCAGAAGAAGGCCCCGACTGACACATCGACTGCAGCGGGGTCGTTAACCCGGCAAAGCCCCTGTTCGATTGCGATCATGTGTGTTTGGTTTACTCGGCGTGTTATTTTTTGCACCCGCCCCGCGTACCCGGCGGGCAGTGAAAAAGGGTTTGACTGCAATATTAGGGGCGGGTAACGGTTTGCCTGGGCCTGGCAGTTGAGGTGCATAATGGTCAGCATTGCATCGACTGGGCTGTCGCTGGAAGTTTCACTCGCCTCGATAAACTGGTCGTAAAGATCAAAAGCACGCTCGTAACATGCCATGAGTAATTGGTTCTTGTTCTTGAAATAGTGGTATACCGCGCCTTTGGTGGCGCCAAGAGCGGCTGCGACATCGTCGATCGAGGTAGCCTCGATCCCGCGCTGATTGAATAACCGTGAGGCTGTGCCGATCAGTTGCAGTCTCTTTTCCTGGCTAATGTCTTGAATGTCGAAAGCATTGAAGTCTCTCGCCGTGACCGAGGCGAGATCCGGTGGATTTCCGAGCACGAAGTTGTGTTCGGTCGCTATCCCTCTGAGTAGAATATCGATCACAACAGGCGCAGACACGTGGTGCCGACTGGTTGTAATGTCTGCTGCTGGGTCAGTATCTGCGTGCCACAGTCTGGCCCAATCCAATATCCCCAGCAGTACCTGGGTGGCAATCGAGATATTGACCTGCTTGAACTCACCGCGTTGCACGCCGGCTGCCAGGATCGATTCCACCCCTTTAATATTTTGCTGATGCAGGTGACTTACGGCATCTTGCTCTGCGGGCTCAAGTGCGTCGAGGTCGTGTAATACCGCACGTTCAGGCCTGCCGTCGGCAAGATTCGCGGTAATCAGCGTTTGCAGTTGTTCAGAGGCTGAGAGCCCTTCGGTACTTGCCTGGGCGAGATCCTTGGCAAGTTCGCGGTTCGTGCGTAAGTACGAATAGAAGATGAGCTCGCGTCGACTTTTGAAGTAGTGATAAAACGCATTGCGAGTTAAGCCCACTGCTGTGCTGACCGAATTCAGGTCTACAGATGCGGCGCCTTGCAGGTTCATTTGTAGCGCCGCTGCGTCGAGCACCCGTTCACGCATGATATCGCGCTTATTAGGTCCCGTTGCTTTTCCAGTTGTTGATTTGTTTGCTTTGATCATAGCGCCATTAATAACAGTAATTCCTCCGCAAGACAATAAATTTACACTTGGTAATCTGTAAATACTGAAACGTAAAAATACTTGCGCAACCTAAATTTACATGATTAGATGTGAGCATACTCATATGTAAATAAAATAAAACAAGCTGAGGATAGATCTATGAACAACACAGCACCTCGTATTAATAAGGTCTTGCAAGGTACCTTGTATTGCCTTGCTCTGTTCGCCGCCACTAACCCGTCATTACTCGCTGCCCAAGACCAGCAGCAAGCCCGATTAATCGAGGAAGTATTTGTAACAGCCCAGAAAAGGCAGCAAAGCCTGATGGAAGTTGGCATTAGTGTGGCGGTGGCGGGTGAGCAGGAGCTCAGGGATCGCCGCATCAATATGGTGACTGATATCACGCTGTTTACGCCTAACGCCTCGATTAAAGAGAACGTTCCGGGGCTGATGCCCATCATCACGATCAGGGGAGTAGGACTGAATGATTTCAATGCGGCCAACAATCCTGCGACCGGCGTTTATATAGATGAAGTAGCACTCAGTTCTCTGGCGTTGTTGAGTTCTGATTTTTTTGACCTTGAACGAATAGAAGTACTGAAAGGGCCCCAGGGAACAATGTACGGTCGTAACTCCACAGCTGGTGCGCTGAATATCACCACGGCAAAGCCCGACCTTGAAACTTTCGGCGCTCGCCTGATTGGTGGGGCGGGTTCCTATGATGCGCTCGAATTGGAAGGCATGCTGAATATCCCGCTATCAGATAGCCTTGCATTACGCCTGGCAGCCAAAGGCATTGATCAGGGTGAGGGCTATTGGGAAAACGATTTCACCGGTGACAACATTGGCCAGCGCGATGTCCAGATGGCTCGCGCCCAGCTACTGTGGAGGCCCTCCGAGCGCACAGATGTATTGTTTAAACTGGAAAACCAGCGAGGCCGTAGCGAACTGGGTTCGGCGGAGTTTTTCGGTGTACTGCCTACCGCCAGCACCAACGATTGCCCCGGGCAGCCAGCGTGTTCCAGTTTTTTGGGTTATAGCGATACCGATGGTGACCCCTTCCAAGGCAGCTGGTCTGTTAGCCCAGATTATGACCTCGACCAACAGATAGCAACCGCAAAAATCAATGTGGACTTTGAATTTGCGACACTGACCTTGGTTACCGGCTATATTGACTTCGATCGAAAGTATGAGTCTGATGTGGATGCGAGCCCGATGAAAATTCTCGACTTCGTTAACACTGACGAGGTAGAGCAATTCTCACAGGAGCTGCGTCTAGTCGGCGAATTAGATACTCTGTTATGGCAGGTGGGTGCGTTCTACGCCAAAGACAAAGTGAAAACGACTTATGGCGGCCAGTTGCAAGGGCTGCTCAACACAACAACGTTTTCCGCTGCCGACATCGAGGCCGAGTCGCAAGCCGTTTTTGCCAATACGGAATGGTTGATGAGTGACAACCTGACCCTTATTGCCGGTCTGCGAGCGACCCAGGAAGATAAATCTAATCGTGGTTTTACTCGTGATTTAGTGTCTGAGGCTCCGGGCAGTGGGCTGTCCGGTGCTCCCTTCGGTTCGCCTGCGATTATTTTGGCTAGTATTGATGACGAGATCGACGATACCAGCGTCGACTGGAAGCTGGGGTTGAACTGGCAGCTTGAGGATTCCACCTTGATATATCTAAACGCATCACAGGGCACCAAGAGTGGTGGTTTTTTTACCGGCGTAGCAACTTCTTCACAGCAGTTATCGCCCTATGACGCGGAGACGCTAACAGCTTATGAGCTCGGTGTAAAAGGTCGCGCCAGCGACGATGGGCTGAGCTATGAGGCCAGCTTCTTTTATTACGATTATGAAGATGTGCAAACCTTTATCAGTGACACCACAGGCGCTGTGCCGGTTAATCGTCTGGACAATGTGAAAGGCGCTACTATTTACGGTCTTGATCTTATGGCGCAGTGGAGGCCACCGGTTGTGGAAGCACTAACTCTGAGCGCGGGCATTGGTATCTTGGATACTGAGCTGGAAGCGTTCGCGGGGTCAAATGGGACTGTGCCAAAAGGCAACGAGCAACCTGATGCACCTGACCTTACCGCCAACTTGGCTGTAAGTTATGATTTTAACGTGACCGCCAACTTGGCTGCACAGTTAGCCGTTGATGGCCGTTATCAGGGAGAAGCCTTCCACGACGCGCTTAACGACCCGTTGCTGGCGTCGGATTCATACTGGGTTTTCAATGCCCGGCTGTCTGCCTACTTGGAAGACCGGTGGGAGTTCGTCGCCTGGGGTAAAAATCTAGCCGATGAGGAATACGTGGTGCAGGGCAGCAATCAGGTTCCCCTGGGTAATGGCTTTCGTGTATATGGACCGCCTAGAACCTATGGCATAACTGTTATTCGGCATTTTGACTAATGTAGTGAGTTTTTTATTAGGGTTTTGAGGGATGAGAAGCTTTCGGCGTTATCCAATAAAGTCTCTCTAGTGATGTTAATAGCCATTTAGTTTTTGGCCGCTTCGGAAAAGTAATGGCGCATTTCCGCCTTGCCCTAACTGAGCAGTTAGCCTAAATAAGTGGTGAATGTCATTGGGACTGTCATCAATAGGGTTTATATTTTTCGGCGTTATAATTGTTGCACCGCTTAGAGTGATAACCGGGATAGCTGATGTCATTTATTATAGTTGTTCCATCCAAATTAGGAGAGTTAATCGATGCCATTAGAAATACAAGGTCACTGTGATGAAAAGTTCGCGAGTGTGAGGGATGCATTCGCAAAAAATTTCGAAGATGGCCTTGATGCAGGGGCCAGTGTCGCCATCTCCGTCGATGGCGAAAACGTTGTAGATTTGTGGGCGGGCGAGCTGGTTGATGCTGGCGGCGAAACGTGGAAAGAAGACACAATTGTCAATGTTTGGTCCACAACAAAAACCATGGCAGCCACGGTAATGCTGATGTTGGCAGATCGTGGTCTATTGGACTTTAACGAGAAAATATCACGTTATTGGCCGGAGTTTGCGCAAAAGGGAAAAGAGAATATTGAAGTCCGTCACATTATGAGTCACTCCGCCGGACTCTCTGCGGTCGAGCAGCCAATCGTTCTCGCAGATTTTTGCAATCATGACCGAATTGCAGGCTTGTTAGCGGCCCAGGCCCCATTGTGGGAGCCCGGTACAAAAAGTGGCTACCACGCCATCACTCAGGGGCATTTGCAAAACGAAGTGGTTCGGAGAATTACAGGGAAGACATTAGGTACTTTTTTCAGAGAAGAGATTGCCGAACCGTTGGGGGCCGATTTTCACATTGGTACCCCCTCCTCTTGCCATAAGCGTATTGGGTTGCTATCTCCGCCAGAAGACAGTGTTGATTTAGGCCTCGACCCCAATTCTGTTATGGCAAAAACGCTGACTAACCCTGCGCTTGATGCGCTAGCCTCCAGGACTGAAGCATGGCGCGAGGCGGAAATTCCGGCGGCAAACGGCCACGGTAATGCGCGCTCGGTCGCGCGTATTCATAGCGCAATTGCTTGTGGTGGTGAAGTTGATGGGGTTCGCTTAATGTCTGAGCAGGGCTGCCGCAAGATTTTTGAAGTTCAAACCGACGGTGACGATCTGGTGCTGGGGATACCGATTCGCTTTGGTATGGGCTTTGGTATTAATAGTGAGTATCAGCCCTTAAGCCCGAATGAAAATGTATGTTATTGGGGCGGCTGGGGTGGCTCGCTTGCGGTGATTGACATGGACGCAAAAATGAGTTTTGCCTATGTTATGAATCGAATGATGGAAGGCACTACCGGTGATATACGTGCAGCTAGCCTCTTAATGCCAGCCTACGGGGCGTTAACCTGAACTCTTAGTGTATTCAGCAGGCACCGGTGAATCGCCTACAGCCCTTCAATAACACCGGTAGTAGCGCTAGTGCTCGCTGTATCGTAGACACTACTATCATCGAAGCCAAAAATAGTGAACGGTTTACCAACAACATAATTTTAAGCCATATACTCGCTCATACCGAGTTAGTTTATCGCACCTATTGAGGTAGAATTTTCAGTTAAAACCTGGATTGTGGCTACTGTGCTAGAAAATAGATGGCGTTTGCAGGTTGGAAAATAAAAACATAAATTTCAGCTTCGCACCGGTCATTGGGAATCTACGTCGCTACAATTGGTTGGCGAGGGAGTGAACATTGACTTCGGTATGCCACAACCTTACCCTCGGCGTTATTGAAAATCGAGACAATAGTACTGCCTTCGCCTTTGGTTCTTTGTCATCCTAATAACCACTTGCAAGTGGCAGTAATTTCCCTCTGGCGGAGCTTATTGAAACACCTATTTTTTTCCTGCCCCTGACTTAGTATGTTAGTTATCTTAAAAAGTAAGTCGACCCTTTTAAGGATATAGCTACAGTAACGGAACCGGTGATTGTAGAAACTGAAAATATAGCGGGAGCCAAATAATGACGTCAAAGCTACAAGTAATCAAGTTAAACAACTGGCCCAATTTGATGGTTGGCGGGGTTGCAAACAAATGCCCGTTTGATTTCACCGGTAGCTGAATTGTTAGCAAGGGAATTTGTTACAGTTGTGAGGGTGAAATGAAAATCATCATAACGAGCAGCAGCGGTATTGGTGATAGTGTTTATGCCGGAAAGAGTTAATGCTAAAGCCAGCTACACTGATTGAGAGCGACCTGCTACTTAAGAATCGACCGGAAAGTCTGCCTATTCATTGTATAAAAAACAGGCAGCTGATGAGCCGCTAGTATGGCGACAGATATCACCTTGAAAAACGGATGTCGTTAGACTTTTTACTTGGCTACGCTGGTAGGCGTTTGTCGCTCTTATACACAAGGTGCCGGGTATAAAAGCGGGTGGGGTCCATTTAGTGGTATATTTGCTCACATTGCTGTTGCTATGGCTATTTTGGCCAGTAACAACTGGATGCGAAAAAAAATAAGAGGTGGATATGTTTGAGCAGGTAATCGATACGGTTAATGGTTTTGTGTGGGGTCCGGTGATGCTGACCCTGTTACTGGGTACTGGTATTTACCTGACCATTGGCCTGAAAGGCATGACAATCAGTCATATTCCTTATGCCTTTCGCCAGTTATCTAAAGGCAGGCGGGGTAGCGGAGAGGGCGAAATCACACCGTTTAATGCCTTGATGACGTCGTTGTCATCCACCATTGGCATGGGCAATATCGCCGGAGTTGCTACGGCGATTGGTCTTGGCGGCCCGGGGGCACTGTTTTGGATGTGGTGTGCAGCTATTGTCGGTATGGCTACGAAATACGCCGAAGCGGTACTGGCGGTTAACTACCGCGAGACTGATGAGTTGGGCCGCAAAGTAGGCGGTCCTATGTACTACATCAAAAATGGCCTTGGAGAAAAATGGAAATGGCTGGGCATCGCCTTCGCGCTGTTTGGCGCATTAGCGGGGTTTGGTTTGGCCAACACCGTGCAATCCAATGCGGTTTCACAAGTGCTAGAAACAAATTTTGATGTGCCACCAACTGTTAGTGGATTGGTTATGGCTGTGTTGGTAGGTATTGTATTGTTGGGCGGCATCAAGCGTATTGGTGTGGTGGCGGGAAAACTGGTGCCGTTTATGGCACTGCTCTACATATCCGCCACACTATTTATTTTGTTGAGTCATATTGCTGATATCCCCACCGCATTGCTCTTAGTGGTGGATAGCGCCTTTAATGGTGCTGCGGCAACCGGGGGCTTCGCTGGCGCGACTATTATGCTGGCGCTGCGTATGGGCATTGCGCGAGGTATTTTTTCCAATGAAGCGGGACTGGGTTCAGCGCCTATCGCTCATGCGGCAGCGGAAACCAATAGCCCAGTGAGGCAGGGCACTATAGCTATGTTAGGTACCTTTATCGACACTCTGGTTATTTGCACGATGACCGGATTAGTTTTGATCGTGACGGGTGTTTGGAGTGGTGAGCCACAAGGTGCTGCTATGACGCTTGCAGCATTTAGTGGTGCATTGCCCTATGGCGACATCGTTTTGTCAATTTGTGTGGCTTTGTTTGCTTTTACAACTATGCTTGGTTGGAGTTACTACGGTGAGCGCTGCGCAGAGTTTCTTCTTGGGCCCAAAGTAGTAACACCATTTCGTGTGCTCTGGGTAATTGGTATCTTTGTTGGCACACAGATGAGTTTGCAGTTGGTCTGGAAAATGACCGATACGCTAAACGGGCTAATGGCGATTCCGAATCTGATAGCGCTCGTGTTACTTGCCCCGGTGGTGTTTAGCTTGACTAAAGAGTACTTTGCAGAAGAGGAGCGGGCGCGCTCTGACGCAGCGATTGGAAAATAGGCTAACGAGTGCTCGTTTGGAATTATCGATTTGAAAATTGTGTTCCTAGTGCCGGTCGGGTTGTAACCCGGCAGCCCGGAGTACTACGCTCCAGTCCATAGAGTCGCATGCGTAAAAGGTTGTTAGTCATTGATTGATACGCAAGTACGGGCCCTCCCTAATTCGAGCGGTGAATCATGCGGTTATGAGAAGGGCAAGCAAATATTACTGGTGGGCATAAGGCGAGAATGTTAAGTGTTGTTGGGGCGGGTAGTGTTGCCCAAAGTCGAAACCGAACCATGAGAAAACTGTTTGTTGCCAGTTGCGGTATCTGTTGGGTCATGGGGCGATGTACTGAAAGGGTTTGCCAGAGCGAACGTCGATCGGATGCCGTGCCGGAAGATAATTCCGGAGGCCGAAGATTAATCGTCAAATAGGAGAAATCCGCCCATATAAAAAACGAGAGATAAGCAGTTTTATAGTAATTGGCGGTGGAGAGGCGATGGCCAGTCGCAGTCTGGATTTCCAACGCTACAATATTAATATAGAGATGTTGTTGGAAATTATAGTGTGATAACGTTAGTAGCATCTTTAGAGCCCACATTACTATGTTAGTATTTTGCGTTTTCCAAAAGTATTTCCCTCTTACAGCCAAGTCGAGTATGTTTATAGCACTGCTACAGTGCCATTTTAAAATGGGGATCTGGTGTAATTATTATCATACACAGCCTTCTTTCTATTCTTTTACTGAACGCATTAGTGGTTTGTATGCATACAGTAATGTCAAAGATGCCCGGTGACAGGTCATTACAACGCACTAGCGCTGAGGATTTTCCCATCAGTATTAACCAAGTAGGCCGCTCTAGCTTTTTCATCGAAGCTACTCAAGTTGCGCGTTCAATCTAATGAGATCTTTCATTTCAATTATTGTATTTACTGTGCTGCTGTCGGTGCAGATGTCCAGTGCCTCGGCGGCAACCGAATGTGTAGCCGCTGAAAACGGTATTTACGGTGAGGCAAAGCTTAAAATTGACAAAAACGTAACGATGAATGGCAATGACGTGAGCAGTGGTGATACGGATGACAACAGTATTACGTCAACTGGAGCGACAGATAATACAAACATCCCACTTACAAGTATGGGGTCCGTCGCATTTGGTTCAACTAATATCACCTTGAACGATGGCGCTGAATTGAACCCGAATAGTTATGGCCATGTTATTGTGTCGAAAAACGCTGATATCACCATGCACGGCGGTGACTACTATATCGATTATTTCGATGTACTAAAAGGTGCGAAAATTATCCTCGACGGTCCGGTGACTATACATGTGGGTAAATTCGATCTAGATGAAAACGTTGAAATAAATGGCCCCTACAGTAACGGCAACCCGGTGACCACCTCTGGTGAGGCCGGTAACCTGACCGTTAAGTGGTATGGAGGAGGCACAGCTGACAATAAATTTCATTTCCATGACAGGGTAAAGTTCACAGGAATAGTTTATTCAACAGGGGTGGGCGGCAACGAAGGTGTGAAGTTTCATGATGATGCTAAGTTTTTCGGTGGAATTTTTACCGATAACATCATAAAAATAGGGAAAAAAACCGAATTCACCTATGGCGAAAATGAACAGGTCGCCGCGGCCGCGGTATTGAACTGCACAGCACCCGCTATGGTCAATCCAACAGTTACCAGCCAGACGACCTCCGATACAACTCCCATTATTTTCGGCACGTATACGAGTTCAGTCGCGACCAGCCTTACGGTTACGGTGAATTCGGTAAGCTATGTCCTGCCTAGCAGCGAACTAACGAACTCGGGCGATCACTGGACTCTCGACTTAAGTAGTATTGCCCCCCTGCCTTTAGGCACATACAATGTGCTTGCCACTTCGTCAGATGGCAGTGATTCACTGTCGGATACCACCAATAATGAATTGGTGATCCAGGAAATAGCCATGTGCGCAAATACTACGGATTCCTGGTGGGACCCGGGCTGGGGCAATCGTGTTGAGATTGTTTTCGACAACTCGGCCAGCTCCGAGTCACTATCGAATTTTCCAGTTCTTATTTCGTTGACTGCGAGTGACATCATATTCTCCGATACAAAAGACGGTGGTGCGGATATACGCTTTATCGGTTCCGATGGAAGTACCCTGCTTGATTATGAAATTGAGCAATGGGACAAAGCCAGTGGCTCTGGTACGGTGTGGGTCAACGTCCCGACAATCCCTTCAGGTTCTACCACTGACTACATCTGGATGTACTACGACAACCCAGCTGCCTCTAGTACGGCTAGTACAGCTGCTTGGGAATCGGGATATTCCGGGGTGTGGCATCTCAATGAGACAGCAGGGAACACAAGTGCTGACGCAACGAGCAACGCGAACAACGGAACCTGGAAGAACAGCCCGGTGGCGGGGACCGGACTAATCTCCGGTGGTCTCGATACTAGGGACAAAAAAACTTTCGTCGAAATTTCGGCCGACAATTCGATCGACCTGACAAGGTTCAACGATTGGACGATTTCAGCCTGGGTTAAGCCAACGAGCTTCGATGGCAAACTGCGGTGGCCGTTAATCTACAGTTACGGAACCTACCGTGCATCATTGGGATTAGCTGCTGATTCGGCAGCTGACGGCAAGATCGAGAACTGGACCAACGACTCCAGCGTACGTCACAGCAATACGCAGGTACCACTGAATATCTGGAGCTATGTCGTAATCACGCGTAATGCATCTACCACCACTTTTTATCTAAACGGGTCTGTGGATCGCATCATCGGGTCCAGTACGACTGTTACGAAAGGAAATCAAAAGTCTTATATCGGGGGGAACGGGGCTGAAAGCGATGACTTGAAGGGATATCTAGATGAAATTCGGGTTGCGACCGTGGTTCGTTCCGCCGATTGGATCGAAGCCCAGTATAAATCCCAAAACAACAGTTTTAACGCCTACTGTGCGGAAACCCAATCCGCCGCACCTGCTTACTTTACGATTTCACATGACAACAGCGGTATTCATTGCGCGGCTGAGCCAATAACAGTGACAGCCAGAAATGCAGACGGTTCGATCGCCACCGGCTATACCGGTACCATTGTGCTCGACACTCAAAGCAATGATGGTACCTGGAGCAAGGCAATTACAACGGGCTTTAGCGATGCAACCGCAAATGATGGTCTCGCTAGTTATACCTTTGCCGCAAGTGACAATGGCGAAGCGGGTTTTTATTTGGACTATATCGAAGGCGACCCCAACATTGATATTGATGTCTACGACGGGGCGATACGCGATAATGATAGTGAAGGTAACATGGTTTTCGCTGAGTCGGGGTTTACCATAACTCGATCCGTGCTCAGCAATCCACCGCCTATCACGATTGACTACGTGATGAACAATCAAATTGCAGGAGCCGATTTTGAACTGCACGTGGCGGCTTATGGTACCACGGCTACAGACACCGCCTGTGGAGTTATCGAAAGCTACACGGGCGCTAAGTCGATCTCGCTCACAACGGCGCGTATTAACCCATCGACGGGCGTTCAAGAAGTCACCGGTTCTGGTGATGTCGATTTCACCAATGGTCAGGCGGTCATAACCGGTGATTACCAAGACGTCGGTAAGATATCTGTTAATGTCTCGGATGGAACGATCAATGGCTCAAGTAGTGATTTTATTGTTAAGCCGGATCGTTTTTTGGTAGAGGTCGATTCAGCTGTCATTTCCACCGACGAATCCGGTGATGTTTTTTTGGCTGCAGGCAGTAATTTTACCGTTACGGTAACTGCCCAGGGATTTGATGGAATCACCGCATTCACAACGCCTAGCTACGGCAATGAAGAAGCGCCATTAGTCGCTGAGTCTATCGCTGTGTCGCATTTACTTGTGGCGCCAGCAGATGGTTCTGCAGGTATTTTAGATAATGTTGATTTTTCGAAAACGGGAGCCGGTATTTTCTCGGGTGACTTCACCTGGAATGAAGTGGGTATTATTGATCTAACCGCCGCCGTTGCAGACAGCGACTATTTAGGCGCGGGTGATGTTGTTAACACCTTTTCTAACTTAGGTCGTTTTATTCCGGCATATTTTGAGCTGGTGGGCGCGACGGTAACAGCGGCCAATACCAGTATTGCCAATTTCACTTATTTAGGTCAACCGGTCGTGCTAGATTATTCCTTGGCCGCAAGATCAGCACTAAGCCCCGTTACCACTACCCAGAACTACCAGGGGGAATTTGCTAAGCTGGATATGGATAGTGTCAGTAATGCGCTAACTGGTGTTGGGCCTGACCCCGGGGATCAAGATGTCGCCTATGGCGTGGTCGATACAATCACCTTGGCAAGTTATAACACGCGTCTGAGTGCCGTTGGCCCCGGTGTATCAACAACTTGGAACGCTGGTGCTGTCAATGTGATTGACCTGCCCCTAGTCATTCATCGCGGTATGAGTACTGAGGGCCCGGTCGAGAATATTAAAGTAGGTCTGTTGCTAGAAGACAGTGACGGCGTGAAATTTCCTGTATTAGACTTAGATAGCAATGCTGCTGGCGGCGCCGCTGTTGATTCTAAATTTCTCGCTCCGCTGCCTGGCAAGCTATTGTATGGCCGTGCGTCTATTCCGCCTGCCTACGGGCCGGAGATTTCCTTGGGCAGTTACCTTAATATTCCATTTTTTATTCAGTACTTTGATGGCAGTAGCTTCAAAGTCAATCAGAATGACAGTTCTACAGCCTACGGCCTATGGACCGCAAGTTGTACTGATGCTGATCTCAGCGACGGCTTGCTGTGTGCCGAGGCACCGGTTGTCATTCCCATGGCCAGTGTTGTTGGCGGGGCGGCCAATACCTTTTCTCCTATCGTAATCGCCAGACCAGGCCCGGATAATGGTGGCAGTTTAGACATCACTATTGCCGTGGATAATTGGTTGAAATTTGACTGGGATGAGACATCGGCCGGAGACGAGGACCCCTCTTCGTTAGTCACATTCGGTATTTACCGTGGTCATGATCGCATTGTTTATATACGGGAAGTGCATAATCCCTGAAGGTAGGGCGCATGGTTAATTGCGAGTTTCTATTGAAATAATTGGGTTACCACAATAGCTGGAGGCAGACCGACTCTCGCGTTGATATCTGAGTTAGATTGTTAAGTGTAAGTACTCAGGGGAGTAGCGTCAGCGTCTGAATTGGCTATTACAAGGCGTGTAATAGTTATGATTAAATCACTGTAGAGTCATCAATTTTGAGTTCTTCTGCGGTTAATAAGTTACCCTACATTGTAAAGAGATGCTTTTTATGGGCCGTATTGATCATTCAAAACTAGTACTAGCATTCGTTGTGATCACTGGTATGGTGTTATCCACAATGAGCGGGCTTTTTCTTTATAAGGTTGAAGAAAGAGCGATCATTGCTGAATTTCAAAGTGATGTCGATGAGCGTGCCGCTTCATTGTATCGTGAGCTAGTAATGAATTTTGAAACGCTGAGATCGCTGGCCATATTATTTAACGGAAACGCCGTTCCTGAATGGCATCAATTCAGCATTGAGGCGAAAAAGATCCTGAGTCGTCACCATGATATCCAGGCCCTGGAATGGATACCGCGTATCGCTCACTCAGAACGTTCCGCCTATGAGTCTATTCAACTGCAAGGTCTTCCTGCATTTGAAATCCTAGAAAGGCAAAAGCAGGGGAGCATGATAATCGCAGGAGAAAGGCCTGAATATTATCCGGTGTATTTTGTTGAGCCACTAATAGGGAATGAAGCAGCCTACGGATTTGATCTGGCCTCCAATCCGATTCGCCTAAAGACACTCGAAAAATCCAGAGATAACGCAATGCCCGAGGCTACTGCCAGTATTATTCTAGTTCAGGAGCGTCAGAATCAAAAAGGCTTTCTGGCATTTCTTCCGATTTACAAGGGAAGCTCGTCTACTGTCGTCAAGCGTCGTGATGAGTTAATGGGATTTGTTGTTGGGGTCTATCGGATCAGTGATATTTTTTCCAGCTCGGCCCTCAGTCGTGAGTTGCAAGGCATCGAAATAAAACTTGTAGACGAAACCCTAGTATCCAGCCAAGACGTTCTCCATATAAATCACTCGGGAACGCAGTTTGAATTCTACAAAAACATGACCTACAGGAAAGAGTTGCCTGAGATTCTGGGGCGAAAATGGAGCCTTATTGCCGCACCATCATCAAACTATTTTTCGGCCAGAAGAGACATGTTACCTCTGGCGGTTTTTGTATCCTTCGTTATGTTTACTATTTATATTGCCGTCTATATACGGCTAATTTCGAAGCGCGCGGCGCTTGCTCAAAGGCTGGTTGACAAAAAAACCCACGAATTGAATGAGGCAAATAAAAACTTGGAGTTACTTTCACGGTCTGACGGTCTGACAGGGATCGCCAACAGAAGATTTATGGATGAGTTTATTGAGCGAGAGTGGCTACGTGCCATCCGAAACGAATCTTCTATAGCTTTTATTATTATTGATATCGACTTTTTTAAATTATACAACGATAATTACGGACACCCCGAAGGTGATGATTGCTTAAAGCGGGTCGCCACAAAGCTTAAAAGCTTGATTCGTCGTCCGGTTGACCTGGTTGCTCGATACGGAGGCGAAGAGTTTGCGCTTGTGCTTCCCGATACCAAAGAGGCAAAATTTGTCGCAAATCAGTGTCGGCAGGCTATTGAAGAATTACAAATACCCCATGCGTTCTCACAAAATTCAACGGTAGTTACGATAAGTGTCGGTCTTTGCACCTTTTCCCCAATTGCGGGCAGTTACCCGAGGTTGGTAATTGAAGCTGCCGACAAAGCCCTTTATAAAGCCAAAGAAAAGGGTAGAAATACCGTAGAGGAAATTGTCCTTGAGGTCAGGGAAAAAACTGACAATTAATCACGCGAAAAGTCGGTGCTGTGCCCTGATAAGTCGAAGACCTACCTTTGCTGCTAACGAAGTCGGCGCCGGTGACGGTCGCGGCAGATTCTCTGATTTGCTACTGCTTGAGCGCCAAGCCAGGCCGAACCAGCAGCTAACCCCGCAGACACTGACGTGCCAGGTCCTTATCCTGGTATTATTCAGCATCCTGCTGATAATAACTTCCTCGGCAAGGTAAATCCCCGCGAGCCACTATGCCACTACATACCCATCATATTTAGACGCGGCATAAGGTAGCTTGCTTATCTCCGATTTCTTGAGTTCTCGAAAGTCAGATGTTTCGTTCGCATATCCAATAGCTACCAATAAAACTGTAATTACAAGAAGCGATATTTAATACGCGCGTTAGGCTTCGGCAGAATTCATAGCATTGATGAAGGTATTCATATCGAAGTAATCTCTCCATTCCTTAATTTTCCCACCTTCCATTTCGAAAACACCGAAGCATGGCAGGTCAACATTTCCAGCTTTCGTCTTTGTTTTGTCTAGTCTCTCACAAAATACAGCGTTTTCATTCTCGGCGATATGGATTATCTCCCAAGTCGTTTCTGTCCAGTTGTGAAGAAACATCGAGATGAACTGCTCGACATTTTCCTTACCTCTGACAGGTTTTGCAGGCATATTGTGATAACAACCATCGTCGGTAAAGTAGTTCGCAAGTTCTCCCGCATTGAGGTTGCTCCAAGATGCGATAAAATTCCTGATAATTTCAATATTTGATTTCATGAGAGTCTCGTTTTCTTGTGGGTACAAAATAGTTGCCCAACAGTGATTAATAAAACGCGCGCATTATAACACTTCCGCCTTAGGTCAACGGCGGAGGCGAGTGGTGTCGCGCTATATTGTTATCTAAATTGAAGAAATGGTATGGAAATGCTTATTTCTTCGGCGAGGCCCCGTTGCCCATGAAGTGCAGCCGATCTTCAATCCCTTGGCTATTGATCATAGTGGCTGTTGTAGGAAAATCAACAGCTTAGGAAGCAATTGCAGGCATACATGGCACACGTTACCTCAAGGCAATTGAGAGTTGCTCCGATAATGTTCAAATACAAGCTCGTGATTCGATTCCTTGAGGCCATGCCTCAGGCATATTGTTAATACAGCTATACGATGATCCGCTACAAGGCGACAACTACTGCCAGCTCTGGGGGCGAGTTAAGTGTTAACGGTAGTGGCCGGCCTGCGGATACTCGCAGAACACGTTAACCATGAATAGTACAAACGACTACGTTGATGTTTGGAGGGCTGTTATGACGACTAGTTCGCCCAGTGTTGCAGGTGATGGAGGCGCTGATTATTTCGCTACTCGTAGTGGTGGAAATTGCATTTCAATTTTCACTTGCTAGGCTCTAACTACCTTATACGTTACCTACAATTCAAATAGTGGATCAGTTGCTACAGTCAATTAGGTATTACTGGAATCTAAACGAAGAAATCACTTGTCCACTGAGTAGAATGAAGGGAACCGTTTATTAATTTTTCCAATATACTCTTCAAGATTAGTTGTATTCTTATGTATCATCATATAGACAGGCTCTTTCCTTAAAGATGAGCAGTTAAAAGTGAAGTCTTGAGAGTGTTCGGTATTATATTCATCCAAGTAATACTCAATACTTTTGTGGTATCCAATGATGTATTTTGCCCTTCTATTGATTAGCATTTTCACTAGGGCTTCGCCATTGCGAACATTGTCTAAGGTGACACCGTTGATCGTATCATTAAAATAATAGATAAGATTACCCATTAAGTGACCTCTGATCACAGTAACCCTCTGGTTATGAAGGTCGGTCAAACTTACGTGTCCTTGTTGGTAGCTACAAACACTGATGTCCAATTCAAAAAGCTCGCGATTTGAGAAAAGCACGTACTCTTCGTATCGAGGCGATCTAAAACTTACCCACACGTTAATCTTACCTTCAGCAAACTCACGATAAGCCCTGGCCATTGGTCGAGTCGCTATTGTGTAGCTTACATCTGATGCGTCAAGGATTTCCGCGGCCTTACTAACAAAAAGACCGTCAAGGGGAATAGCTTCAAAAAAATAGGGTGGTACATCCATATTACCAACAACCAATTCCGCCGTAGCATCAGAAAAGCTAGCGATAAATACAATCAATGCAGCGATCAGCTTGGAGGTGGCTTTCATAGTGTTTGGATTATAATTTTGTGGGTCTAAAAGACGAGCGATCCATAGTTTGGCTGGATTAGGGGGGGCTGGCGTTTTAAGAGGTTGGCTTGAATTGGTGCAGCTGAATAGTTTAACTATCCAAGTCAGTATCGGCATGGTCCTCATATTGACCTCCAGGGAATTAGTCCCAGTTTACACAACCCCGGATAGGTAGCAACATTCCTTTTCTCCTTTAAGAGCTAGGGCTGCCAGGCAGACACTGTGAGTTACTCCGAACAGCATACACTGTACAGTAAGCAGGCACAATTTCAGTGCCCTAGCACTGGTAGTATTGGGTTCCTTGAAAATGATTGAGGACAGGAAGAATTAGTTCCGCTCCCAATATGTGCCTGTAGTATTTGGGGGCGAGGTCTAATAGACCGGTTTCGGAGTTAAGGCACATAAGCCATACCCATTGGCATGCGATCTGTTTTGGATAGATGGCCACCGGCAGTTTCTTGTCGTGATAGAGTCGGCCAACCATTTGGGGCGCAGGTACTAGCTTTTGATTAGCCAGTCGATTTGCTCCGGATTTAAGAGTTCTGATATTTTCCTATCAAAGGCAGCGACTTGTTGCTCTGTTAGCTTATCCTTCCACTGCGCATTTGTACCGGTTGCGAAGAAGTTTTTCTCCTGTTTCCACAAGCCGGTACCCGATCCTGGTGCAAACTGCTCTCCCTTTTGCTGCATATTTTCGAAGCTGGCAGCTGCGGTCATATCATTAAGTTCCGTGTCACTTATCGATACGCCCAAGATATCTGCCGTCGTGCTAATGTGACCGCGCAGGTCCGCTTTCATGTCCGCGTAGTGGAACAAGTGAATGTTGGGCAGTTTTTTGAAGGGCCAATAGGACTGTAGAAAGTGTGTCGGTGTCTGCACAGACTGTCTGTCAAAATTATTTGGATCTAAAGAACCTTGCAGCCAGTTCTCAAAACTACCTGGGGAAATTTCTGAAACTAGGTCGGCATCTGACATATTACTTAAGTGGTTTAACATTGAAAAATAGAGATCTCGTGGGTCACGGCACACAACGAGATAGGTGCACTCATCGAAATAGGGGATACCATCAAGGGGGGTATGGGTTTTTATGAACCGACGATGTTGCTGGGCATCCACCTGCTCAAGGTACTCCGCTATCGGTGCAAAGTTAGCGTCTATCCAGGGTGAGACAACCCCAGGCTTCTCGCCGTGATCTGCCTTGCCAAAAACAAGCATAGCGACAATGGCTTGCGTCCATGTAGTACCGCATTTTGGCGGTGTACAAATGAAAATATCATCGGGTCTAGCTTTGAAGTTTTGCCATCTGCTGGTGTCAGTGATGGGGCCTTTATAGTCAATAGTTTTGTTAGGTCGGCCAGTGCTGTAAGAGCTCATATGATGTCCTCTTATTGTTTTACTGAGCTTGCAGTAGCGGGTCGATAGGTCTTTTCAATCCCCAGGGCTCGCTGTGAAGCTAGTACCACTTTATATAGGGCTGCATTTCATGAAGAAAATACGCCTGGTAGGAATATAGTGCAATTCTTGATCTATTCCCAGTTCCATGCCCTTGCGTGTAAAGTAGTGCACTGCTGGGATTCAGTTAGTATGAATTGCTTGTACTACTACCCCTTAGTATTCAAATTACAATGAATAGGCTGTCGCTAGCAATAATATATTATCGTAGCGACGGGCACTGAAAATGCTCACTGGCTGTTTCGAAAAATTACCTTTGCGAGTTTTAGCCAGAAGAGAATCCCGCCTAAGTGGTGGCCTAACTTAAACTCAAGCTGGCAAGGCTTTGTGCAGAACCAGGCCATTGTTTGTTCATTGATCTGGTTCTGTCCGCCCTCAACAGGTGAATGTCTTTAGGTGCTGTGAGTAAATCATCGGATTACTCCGTAACACAAAAGATTTTTACGTGTTGCGCACAGTGACGTCTTGCCGGTAGCTGTTGGAAGTATCAAAAAAGAATGGCAGGCAGTGGATTTTCTTCTTTGGTAATGTCGTTGGCACGCTTGAGAATCATCTCGTTAAACATGTCGTGGGTTTTAATGTAGAGTCGATCAGCGCGAATACCGTCAAAGACAATATCGGCTAACTCTGCAGGCTGCATGCCCTGCTTAAGTGCAGCGGCAAATGCGGCGCGGCCCTCTTCCTGCTCCTTAGTGAGTTCGGCAGGCGCTACATTGTCGGTCAAGTCGGCGGGTCGATTTCGACCACTGTCCATGATATTAGTATCGATTAGACCAGGGCAGAGGACTGAGGCGCCAATTTTCAGATTTTCTGTTTGCAGGTCTCGATGTAGGTTCTCGGTCAGCGCCACAACAGCGTGTTTGGTAGCTGCGTATGACGCATTAGTCGTACCCCCCAGTAAGCCGGCAACAGACGCAGTGTTGACAATATGGCAAGGTGTGTCCTGGGCAATCATCTGTGGCACGAACACCCGCAAACCGTGAATAACACTCCAAAGATTCACTCCCAGCACCCACTCCCAGTCTTTCTGGGTACTTTCCCAGGCGTTGCCTCCGCCACCTACACCGGCGTTATTGAAGAGCAGGTGCACACCGCCGAAAGTATCCATAGCCTGCTGCAATAAATGCTCGATCTCTGTTAGTACTGCAACATCAGTTTTAACTGGAAGAATTGAGTTTTGGCCAGTAGATTGCAATTCTTCGGCCGCCTGGCGCAGCGCTTTCTCTTCAATGTCGGCCATCACAACGTGCATACCTTCGGCGAGACACTTTTCTGTCAATGCCCGGCCTATACCGCTGGCCGCACCCGTAATTACCGCTACCTTACCTTCAAAACCCTGCATTATGAACTCCTATGTAAAATTCCATCATAGCTCAGCGCAGCATGATTGTGGAACACTTACTGAGCAACTCACTCCCAATCACCAAATATCACTGCAATTCGCCATGAACTGGTAAGTCGGTTGAGTACTATCATCGACTAGCCTATATCCCCACGTGCATCTATAGCTGCTTATCTTCTAATATCTGAACCAAGACGACATTCCGCCAACCTTGTCGAACCCCCGGTGCGCCTATTGGGGCAGCTTACTCTAAAGACGTGTTGCCGCTAACAGTTAAAGCCGATTAGTCCGTTATCAGGCTCGGGCAAGGGGACATCAATAGTCGCAGAGGCATGCAATATGTTGAGTATTGCGTGGTTAGGTCGGATGAATCTGTGGGCGGTAGTGAAGCTGCTAGTACTGACAGGCATGTGTAAGGGAGTGCAAGTTTTAAAATGGACTAGAATTGGCGCGGGTTTGCAGTGGTCCGCACCAACTGATTCCAAGCGTCACCTAGGGTGATGTAATAATTACTCTGCGTAAATGATGCCCTTGGCTATTAAGTCTGCGATTTCAGTTGCGTCCATACCTAAGGTCGTCAATATATCTACATTGTGTTCGCCCAAGCTTGGTGTATGGGCGCGAATATTGCTGGGCGTTTCAGAAAATTGCGCCGGTGGTCTGGGGCTTCTGACTTCGCCAGCTTGTGGGTGGTCGTAGGTCCAAAGGGCTTCCATGGCTTGAATTTGGGGGTCGTTGACAATGTCGTCCCGGCCATTGATTCTCGCGTAGGGTACATCCTCTAGTTCAAAACGCTGGCACAATTCATCGGTTGTGTAGCGAGCGTATGCCTCGCCAGTAAGCTGCACATAGTCGTCGCGGTTGCGCGCGCGAGCTTCTGCGCTAGAGAATCGCTCATCATCGGCAAGGTGCGCGATATTCAGCGCCCGAAAAGATGCGTCGGCTTCCTTTTGCTGTACCGGCATCGCGGCGATCCAACCGTCGAGCGTTTTGCGCATAAAAAGGCTGTGGTCCAGTTGCGGAACATTTTCTACAGCCTCGTCAGGAAATGTGTAATTGTTCATAACGTCGGGCCAGAGAAAAAACAAGCTGGCGTCGAGCATCGATATCTCAACCCTTTGGCCACGCCCCGAACGCTCAGCGTTAAACAATGCAGCCGTTACTGCCTGCGCTGCTGTTAGCGATGTGACTTTGTCACAGACTAGGCTGTTGACCATTGCGGGCTCGCCGCTTTGCAGTGACGTAAAGCCAGTGAGTGCTTGAATGATTGCATCGTAAATGGGCCTTTTGACGTAGGGTCCGGTGGCGCCCACACCATTGATAGAAACGTAAACCAATTTGGGTTGGCTTTGTTTAAATTGATCGTAGCCCAGGCCCAGTCGATCCATCACCCCCGGGCGAAAATTTTCCATGACCACGTCTGCGGAGGCGATCAATTTACGCGCAATGTCGAGCCCAGCATCGCTTTTTAAATCCAAGCACAGTGATTTTTTATTGCGATTCATGGTGGTGAAGGGGCTACTCAAACTATTACTCTTTGGCAGGCCAGCGCGCATTAGATCGCCATGACGGGACTCAACTTTGATCACATCGGCGCCTTGGTCGCCCAAAATCGACGCGGCGATCGGTCCGGAGTATACCGCGGTGAAATCGATAACTTTTACGCCACTAAGCGGTCCTGTAGCCGCACCACCTAAATTCACTTGCTGACTCATTGCTTGATTCCTATTAAGTGCCGGATTTTTGCCCAAAGCGGGCAGGCTTTGTATTGATCCTGAGATGGACCTGGCGGTCTAGCCTGTTGTGGCGGCGCTGATACTGTCTCACTGACATCCTTAGGCATAGGGGGCGGCAGCGTACGTCGATAAACTGCCAGCGAATTGTAACGATAAGCTGGTTAACATTCTATAAGTAACCATAACTAGATTAACTCACTTCGATACAGGGCTTCTAAGTAGCAATAGGCAGTCCGCTTACTGGCTGTGTACTGAATCACTGTTTGCATAGTTCACTGCCACGAGCCCAAACTTTTTTAGAGGTTCGCGCATATGTCCATCACGTCGAATCCTGCTGATTCGCGAACGATGGTCGGTTGCTGAACGGTTGCTGCTAGGCTATTGCCCTCTAATTGTTGTAGTGATTTTATCTAATATACTATAAGCATCAGCAACTGTTTCCGCTTTAACCAGGGTTAGCTGCTGCTGTTATCCGGGCATGTGAAGGTTTTGGTTTTACGCCGAACAGCCATCGTATCGGGTTAAACGGTCTTACTAAAAGATGATAGCTAGCTAAGCATATTGCAATGGTTGACGTTGTGATCAGCAGGTATTTCGCGGCAATACTTAAATCAAGTGGTGTAACAAAATAACCCAGCATCGCAATGACGGTTAAATGAAGAATAAATAATGGATACACCGCCTCATTGAGATAAGCTAATACACGATTGCTAAAACGCAAATGTTGTGCGGCGAAGCCTAGGCATGTTAACAGGCAGCACCATGCCAGAGTGATGGTGATCACACAGTAGAGGGGGTACAGCATCAGTAAGTTAGCGCTGTCGCGAGTTAACGGTGGCTGGCCGTATTTATAGAAAATAGAAAAATAGAGCGCTGTTGATACAACAGCCCCAATCAGAGAAACAAAGCGCATTTTGTTGATCTCGTCTAAAACAGCCGGTCGATTTGCCAGCACATAACCTGCCAAAAACACGAGAAACCAATGTCCGAAACTTGCCCAGTCATGCACCAGGTCTCTAAAACCGGGAAAGAATATGCGCAGCGGAACCTCTACTACTAACAGCAAGGCAATATAGTGATAAATTCTAAGGCCCACGCAGTAAACCGCTATCCGATTTAGGAAGGATTGACCGTAATCACTTTCAAACCATGTGAACACCCTTATGCCCAACAAGCAAAAGAGATAGAGATAGCCAATAAACCAGAAATGGTGCCAGCTCAAATTTCCGGATGGGTATAGGCCCGTCGAAAACACTGTAGGCAGAAACGACAGAAAGCTGCCAGTAAACTCAAGTCGGTGAAGACGTTCAAAGTAAACGCACAATGGCACCACTAATAAGAGGCCTACTGTAAGTGGTATGAGCAAGCGTTGACTGCGTTCGACAATAAATTCCCGGCTACTGCGGCGTCTTCTGGCAAAGGCCACACCCACACCAGAAATCAAAAACAAAAGCGCCAATCGAAACTGCGATGAAAATGTAACCAATCCCGCCATCCACTCGGAATTTACATCATTTTGAATCAACGGCAAACCACCCGGCACGAATATAATCGCCGAGTGAAAATAGATCAAAATGCCAAAAGCGATTAGTCTCAACCAATCGAGGTCGTATCTTCGGGACTGAATCATGGTAGTGCTCCTTAATGGTTTCTAGCGAGGTAGAAAGCCATTAAGCAGCTTCTGGGGTAGTAATATCCTATGGAAATATTGCAAATGCCGACTGATTTACGAATTCGTCAGCATTGAATGAATCCGTCAGTGCGGTCATTGCTGTCTAATTTCACTGGGGGTCTTACCGTATGCCTCTTTGAAGGCTTTGTTGAAGACCGAAAGCGACTTAAAGCCACTATCGAGCGCTATGGTAAGAATGGGTAGCTGACGCTCGCTTGTAAGCCTTGTACAGGCCTCTTGAATCCGGAAACTGTTGATAAATTGATTAAAATTCTTGAAGCCCATTTGCTGATTAATAATTGGCCGTAATCTATGGGCCGGCAAATTCAGCTTTTTCGCCAATACATGCAACGTGACATCGTAATTAGCATAAAACCGATCTTCATCCATTAACTGTGTTATCGCTATAATGACAGGATTTTCCTCCACGGCGACAGCAGAGCTCTGAGGGATTGTAGAAACTGGTATAAGAGGCTTAGTCGCTTCTGTGATGGCCACTAATTCGGGTTTAAGCCGCAGCGAAAATACTGTTGCCGACAATGTTAGTAAAAAGAATACGAGTGAACCAAAAACACTGATCACACTGGGGACGGCATTATTAAAGCCGATTTCAACAGTTATGACAGTAATCACGGCGACGGCGAAAATGATGGCAAATGGCACACGCATTCGAAGCCGTTCTGTTATGAGATCTTCACTTCGGGTTGATAGCGAAAGATAGATAACGTGTAACACCAAGCTCATTTTAAGTAATTGCGGTAATAGGTAAAAGAGCCATTCTCGATATACCTTATTGGTAATAAGGAGGGTCGAAATAGATTCGGGTGTCATTATCAGTAGCAGATAACTCACTGTCACCGCAATGAAGGCGGCTGGTACGTTTGATTTGTCTGAAAAGAAATTGCGCGACAAAATCCACAGCAACGCGGGGATCAAATTACCCAGCAAATGGGCAACAATTTCCAGCATTCCCCAGCTGTCGGCAAACGGAGCGACAAAATAGAAACCTATACATAGTAAGAGCGTGCTAAGCGTGTAGCCCTGGGGCGTACGGTAGAAGTACAGGCAATAGGTCATCCAGATTGCAACCTGGGATAGTGCCATAAGGCGAAATATGTAGTCTAGGCTATCCATTTATCATCTGATCAGCTGCGGTGGACTTCGTGTATAGGCGCAATTGAGCCCTTTGGGTGCAATCTACTACAAGCAAAGTGCCTTTAGCAATCGATGCCAGAACCGCGAATTGGAGATAGGGGGCGACCTATAGCTGAAATAGATGTTGGCAGTATAGCCATTGCTGCTGTAACAAAACATCGTTCAGTTGTAGATCTATCCCTGCGCTTTATCGATTAGTATTAATTCCAACGCGGTAGCCTGTTTCCCATACTGACCGGGCCATGTCGACGTGACCAAAGCTGCCATTCATGACAAATATTGTCAGTCCCGTGCTGGGTATTTGTTCACAACGCTTTTCCTTGACTATAAAGCATGTAATATTACTCATTGTAATCAATGACTTACAGTTAATTCTGATAAAGAGCCATTTCTGGCACGCCACCTGCAACTACTAAGACAACGGCACTGGCAATAGCAACTTGGTAACATCGAGCTACCGCAAGAGCCAAACAAACCAAATTGTTATTGATACTTAATTATTTAACTTACTCTAAAGGTATTTCATTATGAAAAAGCAAATGCAACAGGGCTTTACCCTTATCGAACTTATGATCGTTATCGCGATTATTGGTATTTTGGCATCCATCGCGATTCCGCAGTATCAGATCTATACACAGCGTGCTGAAGTAACAACAAGTATTGCCGCTGTTCGTACCGTTCAGCTAGCTATTCAAGAAAACTACTCTACAACAGGTGGTTTACCGGCTACTGCAGCAGCTCTTGCACAGTACGGCGTAGACGATATGGCAGACTTTAATAATGTTGGCATAATTGCCTCAGTAGCCGTTGCCGATGCAACAGCCGCAATGACCATTACCTATACAACGGTAGCCCTAGGAGCACCTGCGGACGTAGCTGGAAAGACACTAATTATTACACCTACAGTGGCTAATGGTATTGTTACATTTACCATTGCGGCGGCTTCTCCCGGTACCTTGGATGCTAAATACCGTCCTAACTTACCTGGTAGCTAATTTCTTAAAGCGCTACCTTAAAAATCAACCAGTCACATAGTGACTGGTTGATTTTTTTTTGCCTGATTTTAATACATATATGCACAAAATCTGTGCCCATAATCATGGAGCATGTCAGTGAGCCGGGTGTTGCGGACACGCATTGAAATAGACTATCCGGGCGATGTTGGCAATTCACACTACTTTAGGCGGCATTCATCGCCCTACAATACTGCGACAATTGTAATGGGTGAGCAGTTTAAAGCTAATAATCACGCTCAAGGATAGAGCTATGATTAAGCCGCGAAACAGTTTAAAACGTTCCTTATTAGCATATGGCTTCTCGCTGCGTGTGGCGCGATTTTTTATAGTATGAGGGTGGTCCAACTTGTTTATCGACAGCCATTTAATTGCGCAGAATCAGTCGAGGACAAGCCCACGCTATATTCTGAAGGAAACGGGAAATCGTTGAATTAGTACTCGGATAGCATTCCATTTTTCTCTAATAGTAGATGCCGAGAAAATATACCTCTCTTCACATCATGGTGTTGTTGTACCTCCCTTTTAAGTAGTATCCGTTCCGAAAGGCGGTCTAGCTCTATTCTCAATGCTTGCCAGCGAAATAACGGGTAATAGTAAATCAGGGGCCATTAAATTACAGGTTTACTGGCATTGTCAGTCCAATAAGGTATTTTAAATACGCTGGTGAGCGGTCAATTTTATTGGAGGAAAAATACTGCCTAAGTATAGGGAAAGAAGCCAGGGGGTTGTCCGCTGCTATATTTGCAGCCAGTATCGCCGCAATTAGGTAGTGATATTCATGTAGCTGGAGCAACGTGTTTTTCTGTAATATCTGCTGACTGCTAGAAACAATGGCATCGACATTTTTAGTGCCTATAGCACTGTGAAGCGAAAGCCACAGTCTCTCGTCATCATTAAGCTGATCCAGTGGGCAGCTAATCGTCAATGTTTCCCAGAATGCCTTCAGCTGCTGCTGTGGCAAATAGGGGTTAACCGATATAGCCAGAGCATGGAGTGAATTCTTAAGCGTTTGGTCTACACGTATTGACTGCTGGCAGTCAATTAACGCATCGCTAACCCGGCGTAACGCGAAGTCAAGCCTATCGATATTGCTGCCGACTGCTTGAGAATTCAGTGAAAAGCGGCTAATTTTCTGCGCGATTATTGTACTGGCGTAGGGCGAAAAATACTTTCCTTTGTTACTCAGGCGTTTTATTGCGGGGGTGTTGGTCGTCCATCTCAGCACTGGCAGTGGAGCCGCATGCAGGTCGATTAACTCACTCGACACTTCACGCTTAAAAAAACTCCTTGGCGCATTATGGCTAAGGTAGGGATAATAATCGGAGTTGGCTGGGCCTTTGCCCTCTGCAAAAAATTGGTTCAAGGAGCGTTTATTGCCCAAATACCGAATTGAAATATCATCAATGCTCTCTATGCCAACACGGTTAAGTTCAGCGTTTAAACCTTCGTCATCAAACACCCATAAATCAGGTTCGTCTAACAGTCTATCTTTGCTGGCTATAATGAGAATATTGGCATTGTCGGTATTGTAAATTTTATAGTCGACAAAAACCTTGTCGAGTGCGCGTACAACTGAAGATATATTATCGATATTGGTTTCATACAGTTGCAACCACTGAACAAAAAGCCCGCCGGGCTTCAGGTATTGATGACTATGCCGGTAAAATTCTTCAGTAAACAGCGAGGCCACGCCACTAACCCAAGGGTTTGAAGGCTCCGATACTATAACATCGTACTGCCTGCCTTGGCTGGAAAAGTACGATTTTGCATCATCGATATGAATCCTGCTTCTCTCATCATCGTAAGCTCGGGCAACTCTTTCACCAAAAAGCTTAGCCCCTTCAACCATCGCGCGCTCAATTTCTATGGTGTCGACTTGGCGCACGCGGTTGGTGCTCAACAGTGCATGGGTAGTAAGGCCGGAGCCCATGCCGATATTCGCGATATGCTTAGCATTTGGGTTGAACATTAATGGGACGGCTGCCGCCATAACCATAGTCACTTCATCACTGGCATAGCTCATATTGGAAGGGTTAATCAGCGCGTCTGTTTTACCATTGGTGCGAATACTCTTACCACCATTGGCATAGTCAATAACAGCAATAGTGGCTGTTTTCCCGTCGCGGTAAAAAATGGGCGTGGCGTCATTGCTTACTGTCGTGCTACCTGATCGATAAACTCCGGAGGCAAGCATGGATTGATCAAAGCCTGTCTGGCTGAAATAAATAACAGCGCACAAAGAAGCCGCAGCCGGCAACGCATACCGCCACATGGCAATAGCCTTATCCCGAAACACAAATAGTAGAATAGCCCCGGCAATAATATCTAGGCTGCCGCCAATCACTATCAAGCCTTTTACCCCAGTAATAGGCATTAACACATTGATAGCTAACCCGATGCCTATGATTGCGCCAATGGTATTGGCCGCGTATACACGTCCAATAGAACCTTCGCCATGGCCACTTTTCAACAAGCTATTAGTGATCAACGGCAGTGTCATACCGGCCATAAAAGTGGCGGGTAACATGATAGTCATTGCGATTAAGTGGCTGCCGATATGAAACAACACATACCCTTCATCACTTGGAGTCAGCGCAGTACGCAAAGCACTCATCGCTGCAAACGACTGGGTATATAGCGGTAACGTACTGGTTGCCAAAATACCCATGACAATTTGAATCCAAGCAAGGGTGGGCAGTATATTTTTGATGCTGTCGACGCGATTGCGAATAAAAAAACTGCCTAAGGCCAAGCCCAGAATAAAGGCACTTAGCATTAGCTCAAAGGCTTGCGCTGATGAGCCTAGTACTAGGCTCAGCATACGAATCCAGCCAATCTCATAAAAAAAGGATGCCATGCCTGTTAATAACGCAATCAGTAGTAATATTTTCACGCTACCTTGCTGGTTTTGTGCAGTGGCGCTCAGGTTTACAGTAAGCGGCCTGTTGTTTTTAAGGTCGCCAGCCAGCGGCCAAATAACAATAGCGATACAGATGTTGATTAACCCAGCGGTAAAACCAGTACCGGGTAGGCCAAACATTTCGATTAAAAAGAAACCACTGGATAAAACCCCGATTGCTGCGCCCATGCTATTGGTAAAGTAGAGCATGGCCAAAGTATTTCCTGAGCGAGCTTTGTCAAAGCGGATAACCGCCGCACTCATTAACGGGAAGGTAGCCCCCAGAAGTACCGCTTGAGGTAAAAGAAGTAGCGCGGCTATCAGCCATTTGGTAAACGATGCGATAACACTAGATTCTATGGAAGGCAGGGCAGCAGTAAATAAAAATTCCTTTGCCAGTAAAAATTCCTGATGAAATAACAGGCCAAAACATCCAATAACCAACTCAATCAATGCATACCACTTGAGCGGGTTATCAAGAGCTATGCTTCGGCGGCTGATGATCCATGCCCCAAGAGCCATACCCCCCATAAAAATACCCAGTACCAAGGTTTGCGAATAGGCCGCGTGCCCAAGGATTAGCTTTATATAGTGTGACCAAATTGACTCGTAGATGAGACCGGCAAACCCCGATAGGGCAAACAGGGAAAAAAGTAATGGCTTGGTTATGCTCATGCCGGTGATTACTCGAAAGAAATTGTATGGGGGATACTGCGCTACTTTTCTACATTCCGCTGTTGATATAAAGGAAAACCTTCTGCGTAATGTATGACGGAAATTATTACTTAACATTTATCCGATGTACAGTGGTAATTGTTCGCCCGTGGCCATAAACAAGCTGATTCCTCGCACACTAACTATAAGACACATAACGATATTATGCCTTTTTTTGGCAAGGCTCTTTCAGGCAGATCTTCGAGAGTAGTTTTAGTCACACTCCCCAGCCGAACCAGCACAATAGCGAGAAGGCCCGCGTTGCAATGGTGAATCGTACTAACTACTGGGCAGTAGTCGGTTTGTCCCAATTCGGGGGGGGCTCTGTTCGAAGCGCTGCGGGCAAACGCTGCTGTCGAGGTCGAAAATTATACTTTGGGGTTGTCGAGCGACTGAGTATTAGCTAAGAGGTATTCGTGGGTGTTAATAGCACGCTGGTATTTGTATGGATCAATAGCTTGGGTGCTTTGGGTTGTTTTAACGAAACATCTGCGGAAATTTCCCGTCGTTCGCCGGAGCTTGCAGAGTATGCTCGGGAGGTGTTATCCCCGGTGGGTTTGAGTCGTAGCAGATAGATGACCTGCCTAGGCGCAACATTGTGCATTAGCCGTGATTTTAATTGTTAGTGTTCACCCGGGCGGGAGGATGTGACGGCTGCAGCCATGTATTGCGCTGCAGATTGCAGTTTTGGTGAGATCTGCAAACTAGCGTGCAAGCCCATGTTTTTAACAGTAACTTGCCCGCGGCGCGAATATAAACACCGCTGGCAAATAGGGCTCCGCGGCGCTACATCAAGTGCTGGCCGCCATCGAGAATAATATACTGACCGGTGACAATGGAGTGGCCGTCGATAAAGCCGACTATAGATTCCGCCACGCTATCTCCGGTGCAGGTTCTCTTTAAAGGTGCGCTGTGCTCTAGGGCGCTTAAATATTTCTGGTAGTTGTCCTCGCCCAATCCTTCTTGCAGCCATTCTCCCTGGATAAATCCGGGGCAGATCGCGTTAACGCGAATTTCTGGTCCCATGACCCTGGCCAGTGATTGAGTCATGGTTAGCAGTGCGCCTTTGGATGCGGCGTAGGCGACCGAGCTGCCGATACCGCGCACCCCTGCAATCGATGCCACGTTGACCACCGCGGCGTCGCCACTGGCGCGTAATGCGGCTTCGCAGGCCCGCAGCATTTGGTAGGGGCCCACCACGTTGACGCCGTAGGTGTGAAAAAAGTCGTCTTTATCGAGAGCATCCAATTGTCCGTGGGGGGCAAATTTGGTGGTGCCTGCATTATTGACTAACGCGTCCAAGCGGCCCCATTTTTCCAAAGTCTGGGCCACCATCGATTCGCAGTCGGCCCACTCAGCGACATTGGCCTGGCAGACCAGCGTCTGTGCTCCCAGTTGTTGGCACTGCTCGGACACTGCCAGAGCAGAGTCTTTGCTGCTGGCGTAATTAATCACTACATTCCAGCCCTTGCTAGCCAGCAGTTTGGCGGTGGCGGCACCAACCCCCGAGGAAGACCCGGTGATGATGGCAACTTTGTTACTTGAGCTCATTGATGACTCCTTGAGTGAAGAAATGATGCGAAACCGAAAGCGGCGGTGGCCCGATTAGTAAGCGCCATTATAGAACTTGTTGTTTAAATAAATCGAGTGCTGCCTATTGCGCCACCGGCTTTTCTGATATTACGGGCGCTTTATCGCTGCAAATTGGGGGTAAAATTATTGGCGGTCATTGTACTGGACGGCGGATGCATTATCCGCTTAAATGGTTGGCTAATATTATAGATAATAAGCGGGCGTCCTCAAGTGCGATTGCTTGAACTGCACGACGGTGTTTTAAGCCTCGCGGCCCGATGTTGCAGATGTATGGGTGCGCCCTAACCCTAGCCGCCACCCTCAATAACAAACCAGCCATGGAGCGTGAAAATCTCATGAGATATGAAGCACCAACTACTACTAAACAAGCAGCGACGTTGCTCGCGCAGGAACCGGGTGTTGCCTGTATTCTTGCCGGGGGCACCGACCTGTTGGTTAAAATGAAAATGGACATGATCGAACCGGACCTGGTGGTCGACATTAAGCGCATTCCGGCGATGCAGGCGATTACTGCAAGTGCCGCTGGTGCCAAGATCGGCGCCGCCGTAGCGGGCGCCGCCTTGGGTAAGCACAAAGCTTTGATAAAAAGCTGGCCGGGGGTAGTCGAAGCAGCCAACCTGATCGGTTCCGATCAGGTACAGGGCCGCTGTACTATGGTCGGAAATTTATGCAATGCCTCACCCGCGGCAGATAGTGTGCCGGCGATGATTGCCGCCGGTGCCAAGGCTATTATTGTCGGCAAAGACAAGCGCCGCACCGTGGCGGTGGAAAAAATTGTGACCGGGCCAGGGCAAACCTCGCTAGCCAAGGGCGAAGTGATTGAAGCCATTACTCTGCCCAAACGGCCGCCCAAGTCCGGTGATGCCTATCTGCGTTTTACCCCGCGCACCGAAATGGATATCGCAGTGGTTAGCGCCGGGGTCAACCTAACCCTCGAGCGCGGCGTTATAAAAACGGCCAGAGTGGTACTGGGGGCAGTAGCCCCCACCGCGGTATTAGTACCGGCGGCGGCCAAGGCCATTATCGGCAGCAAGCTGGATGAAACTGCGTTGGAAAAACTTGCCGCTGCCTGCGCTGCGGCCTGTAATCCCATCGACGACAAGCGCGGCACAATTGAATACCGCACAAAAGTGGCCGGTGTACTGGCTGTGCGAACCGCAAAAATAGCCTTTCAACGAGCAGGAGGTTCACTATGACTGCAACTTTAGTATCTACCACAGTGAACGGTGATGCCGTTCAATTTGCGTGCCCTAACGACGAGACACTGCTCGACTCACTGCGCGACAGAGTCGGTTTGACGGGTGTTAAAGAAGGCTGCGGCACCGGTGACTGCGGCGCCTGCAGTATTACCTTGGACGGACAGTTGGTCTGCTCCTGCCTGGTACTGAGTGCAGAAGTCAGTGGCCGTGAAATCACCACTGTTGAAGGCATGGTTGAAGGTGGTCAGCTACATCCGCTGCAGCAACACTTTATCGACGGCGCCGCCCTGCAGTGCGGTATTTGCACGCCGGGCTTTTTGGTTGCCGCCAAGGCCCTGCTAGATCGTAACCCCGACCCCAGCGAAGAGCAGATTCGCTATGCCCTAGCGGGCAATCTCTGTCGCTGCACCGGTTATGACAAAATTGTTCGAGCGGTACAGTCGGCGGCAGTGGAGATGCGTAAATAGCATCGCCTGCCAAGGCTATTGTCAACGCACTGGCGCTGCGGCGCAGTGCTACTAATATGACACCACATTGAGACAGGAATCTGACATGGCACATGATAGCAGTTACACAGATCAGAAATTTAATGTCATCGGCAGCCGGGTAAACAGGCCTGATGGCGTTGATAAAGTAACCGGTCGGGCCCGCTACGGCGCCGACACAACGGCGCCGGGGCAACTAGTAGGGCTGATACTTCGCTCACCTCACGCCCACGCCAAAATCAAAAAAATTGATACCTCCAAGGCGGAAAAACTGGCCGGGGTAAAGGCGATAGTGACCAGCGCCGACCTGCCGGATTTAACTGGCGGCGATCGCGCAATGCTGGATATTTTAGAGAACAGCATGGCCCGCGACCGGGCTCTGTACGACGGCCACGCGGTGGCAGCGGTGGCGGCGATCGACCGGGCGACGGCAAAAAAAGCGCTGAAGCTTATTAAAGTGACGTACCAAGTTCTGCCTCATGTGACCGATGTCGACGAGGCGATGAAGCCTGGCGCGCCGATCATCCAGCCGCATATACGTACCCCTGGGGACGATTCTGATCAGCCCTCTAATGTTTCTGGTATTGTGCCCTTTGGCCACGGTGACATCGACGCCGGTTTTGCCGAGGCCGATGTGATTATCGAAAAAAGCTACAAGACCGAACAAACCCATCAGGGTTATATCGAGCCCCATGCCTGTATGGCCAGTGTTAACAGCGATGGCACTGGCGAGTTGTGGGTGACTACCCAGGGCCACTTTAGCTTTAGAAATGTATGCGCCGCCCTGCTGGGCATGGACGTGGCCAAGTTAAAGGTGACCTCCTCGGAAATTGGCGGCGGTTTTGGTGGTAAAACCCACGTGTGGATGGAGCCGGTGGCGCTGTGTCTGTCGCGCAAGGCCAATCGTCCGGTAAAAGTGGTGATGAGCCGGGAGGAGGTGTTCCGCGCCAGTGGCCCGACCTCATCTACCTCTATGGATATCAAGATCGGCGCTAAAAAAGACGGTACTATTACCGCTGCATCGGCGCAGCTGCGCTACCAGGGCGGGGCATTTCCCGGTATTTGGGGCATGCTGGGAGCGATGACTTCATTCGCTTGCTACGATATTAAAAATGTTAAAACGGTTGGTTACGATGTGCTGTGTAACAGGCCCAAGGTAGCGGCCTACCGCGCGCCCTCGGCGCCAATGGCGGCCTTTGGTGTAGAGAGTACGATGGATTTGGTGGCCGCCGAAATTGGTATGAATGCGATCGACTTCCGGCTAAAAAATGCCGCCAGTGAGGGTACTAAAGCTTCTTATGGTCCCACTTACGGACCGATTGGTATTAAACCCACATTAGAGGCGGTGAAAAATCATCCCCATATGAAAGCCAAATTGGAAAAGAACCAGGGCCGGGGCATGGCCTGTGGCTTCTGGTTTAATTTTGGTGGCCAGACCTGCACCGATTTGAATATCGGTATTGATGGCACCGTGTCGCTGACCGTGGGTACAGTAGATGTCGGTGGCTCTCGGGCCTCGATGTCACTAATTGCCGCTGAAGAGTTGGGCATTAGCTACGAGCAAGTGAAAACCCATATCGGCGATACCGCTTCCTTGGGTCACAACGATACCACCGAGGGCAGTCGTGGCACGTTCTCCTCGGGTATGGCGACTATCTTTGCCGCCAGAGACGCGATTGAAGTATTAAAGCAGCGCGCTGCCTTGATGTGGGAAATTCCCGTCGCCGATGTCGTGTGGGAGGCGGGCTCGGCCCGAGCGGTGGGTGCGGCCCACGGCAATTTGACCCCGCTGTCGCTGGCCGATATTGCGCGCAAGTCGCCGACTACCGGTGGACCTATCGCCGGCCACAACGAGGTAGTAGCAGACAATGCCGGGGTGTCTTTTGCCAGCCATATTTGCGATATCGAAGTGGATCCAGAAACCGGTGGTACCAAGGTGATTCGCTATACCGTGGTGCAGGATGCGGGCAAGGCGATTCACCCAGATTATGTCGAGGGTCAGTTCCAGGGCGGTGCCGCTCAAGGTATTGGTTGGGCGTTGAATGAGGAATATATCTACGGTGAGGACGGTCGGCTGCAGAATCCGGGCTTTCTCGACTACCGTATTCCGGTGTGCTCCGACCTGCCCTTTATCGACACCAAAATATTGGAAATTCCCAACCCCAACCATCCCTATGGGGTGCGCGGTGTAGGTGAAACATCGATTGTACCGCCACTGGCTGCCATTGGTAATGCGCTGTCCAACGCCGCCGGCGTTAGAATGGACCATGTGCCCATGTCGCCACCACGGATCTTAAAAGCACTGGAAGCGCTGGGTTAACAGCTAGCGTCAGTCCAGCGTGGTTACGGCGGCAGCTCGTTCATGGGTTGGCGTTGTGCCTGCCGTGGCCAAATTGAGTAACATCCTGGCTAGGAGAACAGTACATGTTGCAGGTACAGGTAAGCAGTTCTATCAGCCAGGCGCTGGACGGTGCCAATACCATTGCGTTGGAGGCGCAGACTATCAGTGAGTTGATGGGCAAGTTGGCAGAGCGCTATCCACGACTACAGCGCCAGCTAGATGACGGCATTGCGGTGTCAATTAATGGCCAGATTTACCGCGACAATTGGCAGGTGGCGATTCCAGCGGATGCGGAAGTGTTTTTGCTGCCGAGAATTCAGGGGGGATAGCTCACCCCCAGTGACGGCAGTCTATGAACTATCGTCACACTATGTCGCAACTATCGTCTAGGTCCTTTATCTTGTTTCAGCTTATGCCGCCCGTGTTACTGGCATCGCTGATTCCTTCTCAGATAGCATACCCCAGCCGTTAAACGGCGACGCATGCTCGGCCTTGAGGCAGTTGCAGTGTCGTAATATTGTCGTTTATAGTAAAGTGACGAATTGAAGTGTGAACTGTTCTTACATAGCGCTTGTTGTAGCGTTTTTTAATCGGAGATAACTATGAAGTTAGGTGTATTGGTAGGGTATTCAGGCAAACAGATTGAATTACCCATAGACACGATAAAAGAAGCGGAAAAAATGGGTTATGACTCTGCCTGGACCGCCGAGGCCTACGGTTCTGACGCGGTATCTCCCGCCGCCTGGATCTTGGCCAATACCACCACTATTAAGGTGGGCACCGCCATTATGCAGATGCCCGCCCGCAGCCCGGCAATGGCGGCGATGACCGCGATGACCCTGGCGCAGCTGTCTGGCAACCGCTTTATTGCCGGACTGGGTGTCTCGGGCCCACAGGTTGTCGAGGGCTGGCACGGCGTTGCCTATGGCAAGCCCATGGCCCGCACCCGGGAATACATAGAAATCATGCGCGCTATTATGGCGCGTAAGGGCCCGGTCACCTACGAAGGCAAACAGTATAATCTTCCCTATAAGGGCGACGATGCTACCGGCTTGGGCAAGCCGTTAAAGAGTATTATGAATGCTACCGAGATTCCTATTTATACCGCATCGATTACCCCCAAGGGTGTTGAAACCTCAGCGGAATTGGCCGACGGTGTTTTCCCCGTATGGATGAACCCCGATCGCTACGATGTATTTGGCCCCAGTATTGAAAAGGGTTTTGCCAAGGCTGGCGGCGGCAAGTCACTGCGCGACTTTGCTATTGCCCCCTTTGTATCGGCAGTTATGGGTGATGATTTGGATATGTGTCGTATGCCGGTTAAAGGCATGATGGCGCTCTATATTGGCGGCATGGGTGCAAGAGGTAAAAACTTTTACAACGACTATTGCAAGGCGTTGGGTTTTGAAGACGCCGCGGTCAAAATTCAGGATCTGTATCTTGCCGGGAAGAAAGATGAGGCGATGGCGGCAGTTCCAAACGAATTGGTTGATGGCGCCGCTCTGGTCGGCCCTAAGGAGCGCATTGTTGAGCGTCTGCAGGCTTGGAAAAAGGCTAACACCTTGGGCCATGTTGACTCTATGTTGATTGGCACTGGCGATCTGGCGACCCTGAAAGTGATTGCTGACGAAATGTTGTAAGCCCCCAATGGATCGGGCCTCGGCACAGATGCTGGGTCCGGTCGGTTAAGCGCCTAGGTGTTATCAGGCCTGTTTTCTTCAATTATTCTACAAATTACTGTATCAACTATTTCTATGTTTGATACATCACTGTTTTTCGATGTTTGTCTCTATGGCAAATAGTACGTCGCAACGGGCTGCTCGGCGACTGCACGAACTTTTTCGCGTTATCTGCACTAGGAAAACCCATGAATCATTGGATTCAAAACCAAATCGAAGGTCTAATCGGCACGCTGTTGATTAACCACTTCAAAAAACAGCTGACATTTTCCCCGTGGCTAATCACAGTTCGCAGTGTGAGAAAGCCAGTCTATAGAGCGCTGCGAGCTGCGGTGACACTAGTGTTGTTGGCATTTGTGGCGACTAATAGCTGGGCTCAGGTATCGATAAGTCGCGGTAAGACGCCGATTCCTGATGGCAATGCTACTGCGGCCGAGGATATTACCGTTCGCAACAGCAAGCTCGCCTTTTCTATCGCGGTGCAGTCGGCACCACCCTGGGGTGTAGCTCGAGGCTGTATTGTTGATATAGCCACTGTCTCTGTCGACGGCACCTTAGGTGCCGACCGGGTGGCCTTTGCCGACTTTATTCCCAACAACTGGTCCGCCTGGCCCAGCAGCTACCAGCGAATCGATATTATTAAAAACACCCCGGATCGGGTAGTTATTCGCAGTAGCCGTGGTTTTGCTGAAGTCGACATTGAAACCATTTATACATTGGATGCGGGAGCCGACAGTATTGCGGTTAGAACCACCATGAGCAATCGCGGTGAGGCGCTGGTCGATCTGCGCTCTGGGTTCACGCTGTGGCCGGATGGGGGATTTAAATTTGCGGTGCCAGGCTTTGGCGAAGGTGCTGCGGCGGGCAATAGCCGGGGCGACCGCTTTGTTGGCTACGGCGCGGACTGGGCGGTGGCCCTGCATGCCCCCTATGTCACTGAGCTAGCCAACCAGTCCCGAGACCTGTATACCCGACACAGCTTGGACAAGGGCGCCTCGGTGACATTTGAGGGCTATTATCAAGTGGTGCCCCGCGGTGACCTAGGCCCGGTGATGCGGGCTGAAATTGAGCGCAAAGCACTTCCTTTTGGCACACTGTCTGGCAAGGTGTTGGACAGCAGCGGTGCTGCGGTGGAAAAACCAGCGGTAATTGTAATGCGCGAAGGCATTGCCTATGGCTGGGCGCTGGGCAAAGACGGTAGTTATCAGTTAGATTTACCGGTAGGTGACTACCAACTTTATGCCGCGGCTAAAGGTTATTCTGACAGCGCTAAACAACGGATTAGCATTCGCGACGGCGAGCGCCAAACGGTTTCATTTGAGGGGCTGCAGGTCCCGGCTAGGGTTGAATTGACGGTGGTAGACGTCCATAACAACAGGCCGTTGGATGCTAAAATTCAGATCGCAGAGGGCAACCGGCCTGTCATCGAATATATGGGAGCGAAGACGTTTTTTACCGAGTTATTGAGTGTCGGTCACGCGCAATTTGAATTGGCGCCGGGCCATTATAAAATCAAAGTAGGCGCAGGGGAGGGCTTTCTGGCGCCGGCAGAGCTGATTGATTTTACCCTGCAAGCCGGTAGTACGCTGGCCCTTGCCAGTAAAATTGCAGTTAAGACTTACCCTTCGCAATCTGGCTGGTATGCCGGAGACTTACACCACCATTCTAATGTGTTGGAAGGGTCTACCCCGCCAGCCGATGTTATTCGCTCGCAGCTAGCGGCGGGGCTGGATGTTAGCTTTCTCAGCGACCACGACTCTACCGCCAACAATGCCCAGGCGCGCCAGTTGTCAGAGCAACGCGGTGTGGTCTTTATTCCGTCCATCGAAATATCGGCCTCCTGGGGTCACTTTAACGCGTATCCCATTGATAAGGGTGCCAGCTTGTCCGTCGATCCGGGGCGCGACAGCATTCACAGTATTATCGCCGATGCGCGGAGCATGGGGGCGCTGGTGATTGCTTCCAACCATCCCTATATTCCCTATGGCTATCTCAGTAGTCTGGAGAAAGGCACGGTACCCGGCGGTTTTAATCCGGGTATCGACCTGCTGGAGATTAACGCCGGGGTAGATACCGGTCGAGTGATCGCAAAAGCACATGAATTGTGGAGCCAGGGACTGCGCTACTATTTTACCGCCGGCTCCGACGCCCACGATGTGTGGAATGACAGCAGTGGGCACAATCGCTTGTTTGTCTACACCGGCGGTAATACCACCGCATTGAGTTTTTCACGAGCCGCCAAAGATGGGCACAGTTATGTGTCCTTTGGCCCGATTATTTACCCGCAGAATGTTATGTTTGGCGATACGCTAACGCTGACGGCGGCGCGGCCTATGCAGCTGGAATTTGATCTGCTGGCGGTTAACACGTTGCGTTCAGTGCAGTTAGTGGGTGCGGAGGGGGTTATTGCAGAACAGGCCTTGAGCACCATGGAGCAGCGGGTGAGCTTTGCAGTGCCCCATGTGAAGGGTTGGCTGGCATTGGTGGTGGAGGACAAACAGGGCAACAAAGCCTATTCCAATCCTATCTGGACCGAGCCTGTTGATCGCAATCAATTTTGATGTGGCAGTAGCTACGGTGGCAATCGAATGTCGTATTGTGCAACGGCTGCAGCAGCTTTTATCTCGGTGAGTACCTGGCGCTCGTTTATGCTTACTTATTAGTGACCCCGCAGAGATAGGCTTACCCGCATTGCGCGATCATTTTGGACCCGCGCTTAACCCGAACAATCACAAGGTTGGCAGGGTAAATGCTGGGGCTAAAGTTAGTGCTACCGGAAACACCTGATTTTCGACGGTTAGTAGTTTTGCCGGAACAGGCCGTGATGGCCGTTCCGGGCCCGGCGACACTAGAGCGCCACCGTTGAGCCACCTGACTAGGCCGGCGCGTTGTCCAGGGCGTGCTTCAAGGTGCGGGTACACATATAGTAGTGATAAGCGCACCACAAATTAATCAAGATAGTGACCGACATTGCATAGCGAATGGCGTCGCTGCCATATTGCGGCTCCCATAAATCGGCAATGAAGCCGGTCAGTATTGGCCCCAGTCCCAAACCGATTAAGTTGAGTACAAAAAACAGTATCGCCGAAGACATTGCTCGCATGCGCAGACCGACCATGCCGTGGGTCATAGCAATACAGGGGGCCAGGTAAAATCCACCAAAAAACACCGGAACAAACCAGGACAGGGTCGCCGCTATACCGTTATCCATTAGCAAAAATGTCACCAGGGCAAAGGGCACCGCCGCTAAGGTGGAGATAAAGGGAATCCATATGTACCAGTTTTTGTTACTGGTTTTGTTGGCCATTTTGTCCGAGGCCCAGCCGCCAAAAAGAGTGCCCGCAAGGCCGCCGATACCCGCTACCAGGCCGTAATATTTACCGATATCGATGGTCTGCATATCGTGTACCCGAGACAAAAATAGCACCATAAAATTACCCACGCCGTAGGTTACAAAGGCGTGCAGAGCACAGGCAAAGGCTAGGTGTCTAAACGCCTTGCGTGACCATAACAACGACAATACATCATTGAAGCTTGAATCCTTGGCATCGGTATCGCTACGGGCCTCGGAGAAACCTCTAGGTGGCTCTTTTACGGTAAGTCTTAGCAGTATCGCCAGTAGTACACCGGGCAGGCCGACGACAACAAAAGCAATCCGCCAATCGAACCACTGCACTAGATAGGCGCCACCGACATAGCCGACTAATATACCGCCGTAAACACCCATGGAATAGATAGACAGTGCGGTTGCACGCTCCTCGACAGGGAATATATCCGACACCATGGAGTGGGCAGGGGGGCTGCCTCCGGCCTCGCCGATGCCTACCCCGAAGCGGGCGGCAAACAGCTGCCAAAAATTTTGCACCGAGCCGCACAGGGCGGTAAATAGACTCCATACGGTAAGCGATACCACGATAACATTACGGCGCCGACCCTTGTCCGCCAGTCGAGCGATGGGAATACCAAATACACAATAGATAGCGGCGAAGGCGATGCCTGACAACATGCCGTACTGGGCTAAGCTGAGATCCAGGTCTTCGATGATATATTCAGACAAAATTACGATAATTTGCCGGTCGATAAAGTTAAACACGTAAATCAGGGTGAGTACTGCGAGGGCGTAGTAGCGATAGGACTTATTTTGGTAGGCACTCTGGGCCTGTTCTAGTTCTGACTGTACCATAGTGGCGTTGCCCCTCATCATCGGGCTCAATTATTAGTGTCGTAGCGTGTAACGCCAAGCGCGCTAGTGTACGAGACCCGGCCGTAAGTGGCAATACGAAGGGCGCGCAGCCAATGGCGAAACGGCACAGAAAAGCGGGGACAGTTTACTTAATTAGCGCTACAAATTAAGTAAACTGTCCCCGCATCTGCGACCTTTAAATTGCCCTGTTCGCCGCCTGGCTTGCGTCGCTTTGTGATTTTGTAGAAACTACGCTGTAGGGACCGCAAGCAACTTATTGCTTGCAAATGTGTATGTGCCTCGGAAAGAATCTGCATTATCACCCTGGCACCGCGAGGGGAACACTTATACCATTGTATTACTGGTCACCGGAGAAAGCCTTATGTCAGTACTGATTTTCCGTCTCAACGATGTGTGTGAAGAGGAGGCCGACGATGTGCGCGAACTACTGCGCGACAACCGACTAGACTTTTATGAGTCGTCAGCAGGGCGTTGGGGGTTATCGGTGGCGGGGTTGTGGCTGCAGGACGAACAGCAAAAAGCACAGGCCCGGGACTTAATCGATAGCTATCAGCAGCAACGCAGCCAACGTATGGTTGGGCAGGCTGATCAGTCTCCTCCAGAAACGCTATTGGACCGCCTTAAAAAGTCACCGCTGCAATTTGTTAGTTACAGTGTACTGGCTGTGTTTATTTTATTTATTTCTTTGTCGCCGTTTATAAAACTGATTGTTGGTTAGGGGGCGTTGTCAGTGCGTCATACTGACATGCCAACTGCCAATAGGGTCGGCTGCGGCTGTTCGCCCGGGAAATACGGGGACAGTTTACTTAATTCATAGTTCGAATTAAGTAAACTGTCCCCGTATTTCCGTCCTCGTATGTCTAATGCTTTCCAGTAACAATTGTCGGGCCCCGATGGCTGTAGTGCTGGTCTCTGAAGCTGGCGGGGTACTTCATTCTGACCTGCTGGCACTGCTCTAATAGATCGGTAAACCACTGTGGTAGCGCTGCGGCGTCAAGTTGCTGTAGAAGTGTGTTGAGGTAGTTTTTTTGCTCGGGCCCCAGTTGATGGTAATGGCGTTTCTTGCGTTGCTGCGTTTGAAAGCTAGTTTCTCGGTCGATGAGCCATTGCTGCATCTTTACCTGGGTTGGCAGCAGGCTGGGCTGACGTAGGCTGCGGGCAAACCAGCGCGCCTGTATTTCAAAAAACGGGAACGGTACCACCACAAAGGGAATGCCGATAAAACCAATGTTGGGGCAGTGCGGCGGGACAATTTGCTGGTATAGGGGCGACACGTAGTTGTCTTCAACCGTTATGCGCAGGCTGTCGTCTAAGAAGGGGTAATCGTAGTGATAGCCGGTAGCATAGACAAAACTATCTATTGTTTTGGGTTTGTTGTGTTTGAAATAAATATTACCGTCGGCATCAAAACCAGTGGGGCAGGAATAGAGTTGTAGATTGGCTGCTTCGGGGTCTGGCTTTACCTGCCCTGCCAGCGCGTCAAAGGTTTCGCCGCACCAGTAAACCAGCTCGGCATGGTCTGCGATTTCTCTGGCAATATCTGCGCCAGAGGCTGCCACACCAAACACCGCTACACGCTGCCCACTAAAAATCTCGGGGCGACGGTAGTTATGGCTGTGTAGAGTCTTTCCGGGAAACGTCTCTAATCCTGCTAGTGTCGGCACTCGGGGTTTGGCAAAGTGACCGCTGCAAACTGCCACTGCATCAAAGCGCTGCTGTGATTTTTCCTTAGTGTTTTGACACTGCAACTGCAACATCAGCGAAGTGCATTCGGGCTCGCGGGTTAATTTGGTCACTGCGGTGTTGAAGCGAATGCTATTGATAAGATCGTGGTCGCGGGCGAAGTTGTCGATATAGCGACGCACGTGGCTATGGTGGGGAAAGCGTGGCCAGTTGTCGTCACCACCACCGCGCGAGTCAAATGTGTAGTCGGAAAAAGCCATCAAGTCTCTGGGTAAATTGGTACGTAGGGAATTGTATAGTGATGAATGAATTCGACCTTCGACTTTTTGTCCTAGTGCGTCAGATTCCGCTTCTTCGCTGTAAACCCACAATCCACCCAGTTGCTCGCCCTGTTCGAAAAGGGTGACATCAAAACCTTGTCGTTGTAATTCGCGGGCGGTAATTAGGCCTGCGGCACCGGCGCCAATAACGGCTACACTATTTGCCTGTCCGTGCTGATTGTTGCTCATAGTTGATGCTACTCTATCGCTGGTGAATACATCTAGTGTGTAGTTTGCAGTGATCTTGTCTGGCGCAATGTCACTCAAAAGTTAGTGTTGATATTATGGTTTCAACTGTAAGTTAAAGTAGTGACGATCATAGCGTATAATCGTGGGCTAGTGTTTAGCCGCGAAAAATAGAGCGTTGAGCAGGGGTGTCAGCACGCACTCCCGGTGGCTCTAGTAGGGTGTTTTCCCCAACGTATTACCAGTCTTGTTACTCGCAGTTACGGGATAGCTCTTTATTCTGAGTATTACATTGCCGTTTGTTCACAATAGGCCTGTGCAGAGCACGATCCTCTTGCCCAGCCGCCTCCCTAGCGGGCTATTACTCCTGTGCTGTTAGGCCACTACGGCTACACACCTTTTTTATCGATGCCAGCTGCGGTAAACTGCGCAACTTTTGGGCATTTGCAGCCCCTAATATACTGAGAAGTCCCTAGATGATCGAAGTAGAATTTAATATTCATGGCCAAAAAATTACCGGTAAGCGCTGGGGAAAAGAAGGCGGTACACCCGTTATTGCTCTGCACGGCTGGCTGGACAACGCTAATTCATTCGACTTTATTGCACCACTACTGCCCGAGTTAGATTTGTTGGTGTTGGAATTTGCCGGCCACGGCGGTTCTGATCATCGCCCTAGGCACACCCCTTATCTCGGCTTATTGTATATTCAGGATATCATCGCGGTAGCGGACCAGCTGAACTGGCAGACTTTTGGCTTGCTGGCCCATTCAATGGGTGCCGAATTGAGCACCCATATGTTGGGCCTTTATCCCGATAGGGTGGAGCGGCTGTTTGGTTTGGATGGTTTTGCCGCTAGTACGACCCCTGCAAAGTGGTTAGAAGATACCCGCAAGTCTCTCGATGAAAACATCAATCGCCAGGCCGGTGCCATGCGCCAGTTTGCTACTGCTGAAGATATGGCTGCAAAAGTTGCCAGCTCTACCGGTCAAACTCAGGCCTCGGCTGAAGCTCTGGTAGCGCGGGGGGCAGAACTCGTTGATGGTGGTTATAGCTGGCGATCAGATGCCCGGGTGCGCTGGTCGGATGCATTGTCTCTCACTGATGAAATGGTCGAGCATATCGTGGCGTCTTACCCCGGTCAGATTTTGATTGCCGGAGCCAGTGACGGCTCCAGTTGGTACAAGCCCACGATTGAGCGATTACAAGGTAACTACGATAATCTACACTATATTATTTTACCGGGCTCCCATCATCTACATATGGATGACGATACCACAGCGCTAGTGGCGACCATTCGACAGTTTTTTGGGCTCGAACAGCTACAACTCATAGCGAGCTAACGGTTTCGCAGTAGTTTTCGCTAGCGCTAGTAAGAGTAAGGTTTTATGGACTTAACGACGCAGAGCGACTGCATTGACGATTACCTAGCCTCGACCGCGGTACTGGATTACGCTGGCACCGCGGTAGAAAAAAAGGCCTCGGAATTGTGCGCAGGCTTGACATCTGAACTGCAAATAGTCGAGGCACTTTATCAATGGGTTAGAGATCAAATTCCCCATTCCAATGATATAGCATCGGAAGTTGTCAGTTGCAGTGCCTCACAGGTATTGGCTGCCGCTACCGGCATATGCCACGCTAAAAGTCACTTACTCGCCGCGATGTTGCGCTCTCAAAATATAGCTAGCGGAATTTGTTATCAGACATTGTCTGCTGGCGAGCCCGGCGGGCGAATGGTTTTGCACGGCCTCAATGCGGTTTATTTAACTACACTGTCGCGTTGGGTCCGTCTTGATGCCCGGGGAAATCACGGGGCGATTAACGCACAGTTTAATACCGCTGCAGAGCAGTTGGCCTATGTGGCTGATCCTGATTTGGGTGAAAAAAACTATTCTTGTATTTTCGCCAACCCCGACCCAGTAATAGTTGAACTGCTCAATCGCCATAGCCATCGGACAACAATGTCCACTGAGCTACCGGCTTCACCTTCGTCGAATGCTATAATTTTATCGCCTCGATAATACCTCTATTCAAGGCTTGCGCACGGTAATTTTTCTGTAGGGTGGCTGTGTTAAGTCAATATTACCGAATATTCTATTCAGTTTAGGTTAAGCGTTTGCTCGCTATTGTTGCCTCACTTTATCCATTTAGAGGCGAAAAACCATGAAAAAAACCTTGTTGACTACCGTTCTGAAGTCATCGCTAACAACCTTGTTGTTAATACTTGTTCCAGCTGCAGCCATGGCCGACATTCGGGCAGAGAGCTTCTTGCAATTCGGCAGCAGTAAAATGAGCTTCGAAGACAGCGACATTGATCTTGAGGGTTATCAGGTCAAGGGCAATATAGCTTTATCCGATAACAGCTATATTTCCTATCGGCGCTCATCGACCGATACCCGTGGCGTAGATTTGGAGATTAAAGAGTATGGGGTGGGTTACCAAAGCGCGCTAACGGCTACTGCGGTGGTATATATTCAATTGGATAAATCCTACTACGACCTGGACAGTGATTACCGCGTGTTTGATTACAATGACGCCGGCTATCGCGCTAGTATCGGTGTGCGAAAAGTACTGACTGACGCGCTGGAAGTGAGTGCCGGCTACCAGTACCTCGATATTGGCGAACAGATATCTGACATTTTTGTACTGGGTGCCAGTTATAGCTTGTCAGACAAATTGTCACTGTATGCTGACTATGAGCGAGAGAAAAACTACGATCAATTCAGTCTGGGTGTTCGCTTACACTTTTAACGTCAATCCAGAGGCCGCGGTTAATAACGGCGGCTTTCATTTCTCGGCCAAAATTAGTCGGCTGTGTTTGAGAAAATCGGTGGTACCTTGGCGTGTCACTACGACGTCTGCTCGCTAGCGGTAGCGCGGGTAGTTTTCTTGCCGTACCATACGTTAGCGGTGTCAGTACGCCGCTGACATTACTGCCGGTATCAAGCGCCTCGTTATTCTAAGTTGTCACTGCAATGCCAGTCCCGTACCACATATTACTAAACTGTCTTAATGTCAGGTGTTAGTATAGTGCTCTTTTTTTGATAATAATTATTGTGGAGCACATTTTATGCGGTTAACGCAGGGTATTCACCGAGCCGCCCAACTCTATCCTCAGCGCCCGGCGTTGGTATCCACCGAGGGCGTTGTCAGCTGGAGCGATTTTAAGCTTCGAGTGGCGCGTTTGGCCGGGGTGTTTCAGTCACTGGGGCTGCAGCCCGGAGACAGGGTGGCTATGTTGTCCCACAACAGTCCGCGTTTTGTTGAATTTTATTTTGCAACGCTGTGGGCCGGAGGCGTTATCCTGACGGTGAATACGCGCTGGGCAAAGCCCGAACAAGCCCATTGCCTCAACGACGCCGAGGCAAAAATTCTGTTAGTTGGGGCGGCTTTTACTAACGATATTGATAGCTTAAGAGAGCAGTGCCCCAGCCTTCAGTCGGTTATTTATGCCGATGAAACCAGTAATGCCATGAGTGAAAATCTGCTGGACTACGAGCAGGCTCTCGCTAACGCATCACCAATAGAAGACGCTAATCGCTCAGGAGAAGATCTCGCTGCATTATTTTACACCGGTGGTACTACCGGTAAAGCCAAGGGGGTGATGCTAAGCCACAATAACTTTATGGCCAATTCGATGAATGCTATTGTCAATCTTGGCCTGTCTTCAGAAAGTACGCATTTGCATGTATCGCCACTGTTTCACCTTGCCGGCGGCTCACGTCTTTTTACCCTAACAGCGGTTGGCGGCACTCACGCGGTGATTCCCAGTTTTGATGCCGACGATTTCCTCGACGCAATTGCGCGCTTTCGGGTTACCGTTACGGTTGTAGTGCCGACTATGCTTAACAGTTTGCTGCAGCATGCAAAGATACAGGATTACGACTTGTCGAGTTTGCGTTTGTTGACCTACGGCGCCTCGCCGATGCCCGAGGCATTATTACGCAGGGCGGTGGCGCAGTTTCCGGATGTCTCCTTTTTGCAATCTTATGGCATGACTGAGCTGTCTCCGGTAGCGACCATGTTATTACCGAAATACCACTGTTTTGAGGGGCCTAATTCCGGGCGTATACGCTCAGCGGGGCAGGCGGTGTTAAATGCAGACATTGCGGTAGTAGACGAAAATGGTAAGGCGCAGCCGCAAGGGATGGTGGGGGAAGTCTGTGTGCGCGGACCGATGGTGATGCAGGGCTATTGGCGTCAGCCTGAGCTTACCAAGCAGACAGTGCGCGACGGCTGGATGCACACTGGTGATGCTGGCTATCTAGATGGGGAGGGCTTCTTGTTTTTGTCGGACCGTATCAAAGACATGATTATCAGTGGTGGTGAAAATGTGTATTCCACTGCGGTTGAAAATGTCCTGTACCGACACGAAGCAGTACAGGAGTGCGCCATCATCGGCATACCCGATGAGAAGTGGGGTGAGGCTGTACACGCTATTATTGTGCTTAATAAGGGTGCGGTAGCCACAGAGCAAGAGCTGATAGGCCATTGCCGCGAAACGCTGGCGGGCTATGAGTGCCCAAAAACGGTAGCTATTATTACCGGTGAACTACCCAAGAGTGGTGTTGGTAAGATACTCAAAGCCGAGTTGCGTAAACCGTTTTGGAAATAGTAGACGCTAGGGGCTGTGCAAATAGCCGCCTCGATAGGGATTAGGTCGCAAGTCAAAGCAGAGCTCTTTTTTTGGTTATGGCTGCCCAGTACAATCGTCTAAGTCACTGGATCTATGATTACAGGCGCTACCGCGCTTGCACATTTTGGTCGTGCTGTTAGAGTAGCTCAATGCGCTACTAAATTGCTTGCAAACGTTTTTCTCCGGTACTGAGTCTTCAGTACCTGTCTGTATACGCAGTTTGGGCCATAATAATGTCTACATTTAACTCCCCAATTATCAATATCCAGTTGGCTACGCAACTAATTAATGAACATTTTCCTCAGTGGGCCGGGCTTGCGATTGAGCCTGTGGCTAGTGCCGGAACCGACAACGCGCTATTTCATCTGGGCGAGGCCATGCTTATCCGGCTCCCGAACGCGCAGTGGGCCTATCAACAGGTAGAAAAAGAACAGCGTTGGTTGCCGCTGATGGCAGACCATCTCCCTATCGACATTCCCAGGCCGATAGCCATGGGTCGTAGTAGCGTTGCATTCGAGCACTCTTGGTCAATCTATAACTGGCTCGATGGCAGCGACTTGTCGCAACAGTCGCTGGAAAACCTCGATCAGGCAGCAATCGATCTAGCGGCCTTTATTCGGGCGCTGCAGTCACGCAATAGCAGTGGTGGGCCTCGCGCTGGTGCGCATAATAATTACCGTGGCATAGATTTGTCAAAGCTTGACTCGGTAGTTAGATCGTCGATCGATGAATTGGGCAGCAGAATTGATGGGCCTGTTATTAGTGAGCTGTGGCAGTGTGCTTTGAATGAATCGCCATGGCAGCAGGCGCCCGTTTGGTTGCACGGCGACATACACCCGGGCAATATTTTGGCGAAACATGGGCGCATTAGTGCGGTCATTGATTTTGGCTTAATGGGTGTGGGTGATCCCGCTTGTGATCTACTGGTGGCTTGGAATTTGTTAGCGCACGATAGTCGTCAGCTATTTCGTCAGCATCTACAGGTTGATGATAGTACCTGGGCAAGGGGGCGGGGTTGGGCACTCTATACGGCGCTAGTGGCATTGCCCTACTACTGGAGCAGTAACCCGGTCATAGTTGCCATGGCTCAGCGCACCCTCAATGAAATACTGGCTGATAGCGCTTTGTGGTAGGTCTACTGGCTGACGTTTCTGCTGCGCGTGGGCAAAACTTTGTTCGCAGTTATTCTCTGTTGCTGGTCAGCTGTTGGCCGGGATACTTTTTCAAGATAGAAAAAATAAGAAGGAAAAAATGGCTAATATTATACTATTAAACGGCGCTTCCAGCAGTGGCAAAACTTCGCTGGCGCGAGCGCTGCAGCAGCGCTGGCAACGCCCGCTATTACTATTGGGTATCGACGATGTTATTTCGATGATGCCCTTTAAATATACTGGAGAAGGCGAGCAAGCAAAGAGCGGTTTTCACATAACAGCGCCGCCCGGACCGCCACAATTTGTACCCGGGAAATGGGCTTATCAGCTCAACGAGCTTGCCGCCAAGTATGTGGCGGATATTGCCAGGTCTGAATTCGACCTGGTGCTCGACTATGTATTCAATGAGCAGTTGTTACAGGCTTTTGTGACGCAGCTGTCAGAACAAAAGGTATTGTTTGTTGGTGTGTTCTGTGCCGTCGAGCAATTGGAGTCGCGGGAGCGGGAGCGCGGTGATCGCACTATTGGTTTGGCTAGAGAACAATTGAAGAGCGTACACTGTTGCCGGCAGCACTACCATATGGAAGTGGACAGTAGTGAAGCTAGTGTTGATGCAATGGCCGATGAAATAGTGGCGCGGGTGAATTCCGGGCCATTAACTACGGGGCTTTTTCCTGTAGAGTTATGTTCTGCTGCGACAAGCGCTACAGGATAAAGTTTATGCCGGTGTAGTTGTTGGTGATTTGAATATCGATTGTGAAAACATGGCTCATCACGTTATTTGCTATTTTTTAGCGCGGATGAGCCGGATAGTGGTGCTTTGCTGGAAAAGTTAATAGCAAGTACTTTAACTGGCCGCTGTAACTTACTGGCCTGATTCATCAAGCCGCGCGCCCTTGAGGATTCCTGGCATGGCGTAATTTCCCTCGTGACAGGCGTATTCGTAGATGGGCCCCTCGGACTGACGCAGTGCCATTTCGCCAGTCCAGCTTTCACTATAGGCGCCGGGGTCGTCAACAGTAAATTGGTAAATAATTTCATCGTCACTAATGCGGGTAAAACGCTCACTGACTTTTGCTTCACTGCTGAGATAGTATTGTGATTTTATTCCTGCACGAAAGCTCTGGCCGGGATTAAAGTTTTTGGTTTCAACCACTAGCGTATCGCCTTCCCAGCGGCCAATGGAGTCACCTAGCCAGGGGCGAATAACGTCGTCGACATGTTCGCCTTGCATGCGCACAATGCGAGCATCATGAATCATTTCTACCAATATCATGACATGACCGGGCGACTGTACAATTTGATAGTGGTTGTTATACACCACCGGTAACATCGGTGGCCCCGCAGTTGAGCCAAAGCCCATTAGACAGCGCTCGCCCAGCGGTCGTTGCTCGGGGCCGTCCATTGCATCTTGAATGAAAAACTGGAACAGTTTAAAACGCGCGCCCAGCCGAAAAGGCAATTGCCCATCTTCCGGGGATGTTAAAATCGAACTTCTTATTTCACCATTAACCCGCATCGCCTTAGTGCCGGGATCCAGCCAGAACGAGTTATAACCGCCGACATCTTCCCCCGCCTGTACTCCCTCGTCGGGCACATCGTCGATGGATTCAAAAAAACCTGATGTCTCAGCTTCCCAGCGCTTGGCCTCTTGCTCGGTCAGCACTAGTTGCTTAAACTGCCTAGGGCGCTGTAGCCCCGTTACTGTTGCGTTAGTCCATATACCTTGTAGGTCGGGATCGCCTAGAGCTGTTCTCGGTACAGTCCATGGCTCAGCCTGTAGTGCGCTGCCCAATATTGCGATACCAAGCACCGCGACTCTTAAAAAATAAGTGCAGATGAGTCTATTCATTTTGAAAGTCCTCATTAGTTGCTAGCCGCCCTTAAGTCGCCATACATTAACTGTTCGACAAACTCGACGCACTTAAACTGTTGTAACTGGGCGTCTGCGCCAACTCGCTTGTAGATTGGCATGCGAATAGTCCAGGGACGAGTGAATACGTTTTTATCTTCCATGGTGGCCTGGTACTCAATCACATGTTCGCTAACCAGCGTGTAGCGCTCGGTAACAATCAGTGCGTCGCTGTGGTGATTGCCGGCGCGGTCAAACCAAGATTGATTGTTGTGTCCGGTAACTACCACAACCAAGGTATCGCCCTCCCAGTGTGCATCAGACTGGCCCATCCATGAATCGATGGGCGCTTCGACCGTATTATTAAACAGCAGGTTGCGAAAGGCGCCAGCGTACTCATAGGTAATGACAGTCGCATTGTCGCTTTGATGAATCTGAAAGGGAAAAGGCATATACGTTGCCCTGGGAACGCCGGGTAAATAACATTTTATTTCCGGGTCGGCGTTGAGCCAGTTGTGCTGATTTTTTTCTTGTATTTGGCGCGCCTCGGGGGTGTAGGGGATCATGGAACCCTCGACAACACCTAGGCCCGCAGGTACTGCCCCGACTGCCCCCAATGCCACTACTGAAGGCGCTGGAATAGGCCCCTGAGGCCCTGGTATCATGGCCATTGATGCCTTGGCCGAATGGGGTTCCAGGCCGTAGTTGGCACTATTAAGTACCTGCCATACACCGTTTAAATTGGGTTTGCCGTCGGCGCCACGAGGAATATCCGCCAGTGCGGTTGCTCCGCACAAGCAGCACAGGGCAATGACTATTGAGTTTTTAAACATTGTTATTACTCCGTTCATTTTTCCACACCCACAGTGCACAAGTTCCACCGGTTAGCAGGGTTAATAGTAATGGTGACAATAAGTCTGACCAGCCGGAGGTAAAATAAGCCGCGGCAAAAATCAGTGTGGCAAGCGTATAGCCCACTAGGGCAATCGTCTTTTTAAAGCGTGGCGCGATAGCCGCCGGTAGCAGAATTATGCCGATGACAATAAGAATGATGGCGCTGTGAATAATCGTCTCCACCGCTGTGGTATGCCAAGGTTCCACGCATTTTCCGGCGACCAAAAATACCGGGTCGCATAGCGTATTGCTCAGTTGGTACAATAAAGTGGCGAACAGCAGAGTTAATATTGCCACCGCGGCAGGAGCAAAAACAACCAAAAGCCAGCGTAGCCAAGTCATATAAAATCCTTCTCTATTGTGGTCAGCGCGCGTTCGAAACGGCGTCAGTTTTATTATTAGCAACCGTCAGCCGGCACTGCGACTCAGCGTTGTGGTCGACGATATTTTTTAGCCACTGCCACTACGAGTTAGCAGCGGTGTCTAAAGCTACTATCGAGAGGCGATACTAGTATTGCTCATTATAGTGGGTGTCTAATGATAGATCGTCGATTCTGTAAATTAAAGTGAAATTTTTGTCAGCTAACACCTTCGCTACTAAATGGTCGGTTGAAAAAACTGCGGCGCTCGACTTTATGGATAATAACCCGGTGGCAATAACTTTAGGGCTGTGCTTTTATGGCGCTTGCGATGTTCTGGCTGCAGGGTCGGAACATTCAAGGCATCTCAATAAAAACAGGTCACAAGTCGGAGCTGTCACGGTAACAGCGAGGAGAACCCCAATGAGTAGCGAAACCCCTAGGCTAATTTTGTATGGCGTACCTTTTTCCCAGCCGGTGCGAGCAATAATGTGGCTCTTGTTGTACAAGGGACTGCCCTTTGAAATGGTGTTAATCAACCCGGGGTCAAAGGGTGAGTCAGGTAGCAGAAACCCTGCTTATCTAGCCAAAAACCCAGCCGGTACTATTCCAATGATCGAGCAGTCAGACAGTGGTTTTGTGCTGAGCGAAGCCCATGCGATTATGTGTTACCTGTGCAACCAAGAAGGCTGGACGGATCTATACCCGGCGGACCCTCAGGCACGGGCGCGTGTCGACAGTTACCTACACTATCATCATCGCAATGTGCGCGATGCTTCCACCGGTCTGGTAGCGCCAAAGATTCGCAAGGATCTGGATATACCCGAGGCCACCCAACAAACTGCACTGGCAACGCTTACTCGGGCGCTAAATGCGATGGAGACAGGCTGGCTGGCGAGTTCGCCCTACCTGGCGGGAGATCAGTTGAGCCTGGCCGATTTCGCCGCCTATGTGGAAGTGGGACAGTTGCAGCCGGAATTTACCAATGTCTTCGATTTTTCTGACTTCCCCCATGTGCGGCGCTGGCTGGCGCGAATGAAGCAGCTTCCGGGGCATGACAATGTGCATACTGTACTCACAGAAATAGGTGACATCAGTATCGAACCCCCTTCGATGGAGAGTATTAAAAATGCCAATAAGGCTGCACTGAGGGCATTAAAATCTGCCTTGAGCTGATAGTACGATAGGCTCGCGATAGCGGCGGGCAGCTCAAGGCCTGTTTATTTCTTTTGCTTCACTGAGGCCATGATGATTGAGGCCGCTGGCGGTATGACGTTTGGAGCGCAATTGCTATTGGCTCAATAGGCGCGAATACCGTTATTTGAGACTTATTCAGCGGTGGCAGATAGCTTATACTGGGGTTATCAATTTTTCTTATTAGGTTCCCCTTATGACTAACGACGTAAACCCCTTTGCCTCGGAAGATATCTCCCCGGCCTTTAGCGATGAGTGGGCGGCCAAGCGCCGGGTCGCCGACGCGATTAAAGTATTGACCGAGGCATTGGTCACCAGCTCACCCAATATTGAGCAAATGAACAAGATCGCCGACAAGTTGAAGGTGACAGCTGCGGACTTTCGTGATTCGCCCAGAATATACGGCAGAAACGAATGGGCAGCCAGCGGCGAGCACGGTAATTATGCACAGATTAGCCACGAGCTAAACCCGCTTACAGGATGGAGTAATCCGATCGCTCCGCCAGTCAATATGTGGATAGAGGGCGATCGGGCCCGGGGCAACTGTACTTGCAATTGGGCGTACGAGGGGCCGCCGGCCAGCGTGCACGGGGGTATTATCGCAGCCATCTTTGATCAATTCTTGGGTATGGCGCAAGTACTAGGGGGCCAGCCGGGTATGACCGGCTACTTGAATGTCAGTTATCACAATAAAACACCGCTGAATAAGGAGTTAACACTAGAGGGGCAGTTAATCAAAGTTGAGGGGCGCAAGACGATTACTCGTAGCCAGATGTTCGCGGAGGGTATTATGACAGCGAGCTGCGAGGCGCTGTTTGTGCAGGCAAAAAATGTTTCGGATCAGATACCGCATTCTACTGGCAGCAAACGCTAACAATCAGTGGCCAATAGCACGGCTGGATTGGCCCGCGTTGTACGAGTGGCTGGTCAACTTTTTGTTGATTAGTATGCGTATGCATGTATTATGGGCGATATGAGCACACAAAAAGCTGACATATGCTTGGCCCATACGCTTAGGCGAGCTGATCGAGTAGTGACCCAGAGCTATAACGAATACCTGGCACCCCTAGGTATTCGGGCAACGCAGTTTTCGGTATTAAAAGCGTTGAAGATAATGGGTACAACCACCGCCTCACAGATACAAGAATTGTTGGTGATGGAGCAAACTACCGTATCACGGGCGTTAAAACCACTGATACGCGACGGTTACATTAGCGTTACCGAAGGCGCTAACAAGCGGGAAAAGGCGCTGTCACTGAGTCCGCTAGGTACAGTGCTCTATCAGCAGGCGCTGGGCCCATGGAAGCTAGCACAGGAAAAACTGCGAAGTATTCTCGAGCAGGGTCAAGATGACATACTGATACAACTCAGTGAGCAAATTGTCGCCAGTAGGAAGTAAGTTTTTTTGCGCAAATACATGCATATACATATATCTGTGTTCTTAACTGCCTCTACGGTCGCAGACACACAACCCAGTTCTATCTTAGGAGTTAATGATGAAAACGATTAAAACCAATACCACCGACCACCGGCCCCATCCAGCAGCGCGACCTTCCCGTTGGCGGGCAGCATGGTCGGGGCTAGGTAATACACTGAGATACTTGGACTACGGTAGTTTTGAGCAAAGTAGTTCATCGATTAAGCAATTGTCCGATAGGCATAGCGCATTGGAGGTGCGACTTTCCGCCCTCGAACAGCGTGACATATAACATCATTGCCAGCGGGTAAAAAGCCCCATTTATACATGCATATACATTTATTTGCGTGATATTCAATCGCAACTCTGGAGAACAGCAATGCCTACATTGAGCATCTTTCTAACCCAGCTACTGATGACCATTGCGGTGTACTCACTGCTAACAAAGTGGGTGTTATCGCCCTGGCTAGCGAGCAAGCCTGTGCCTGTTGCGCTGATGATATTGATAGCCCCTCATGCCATCAGGCACATTGGTTTGACCTTTTTAGTGCCCAGTGTCACTGATTCGGCAATACCCGCAGAGTTTGCTTTTACCACTGCCTGGGGTGATTTTATCAGTGCGCTGCTGGCCATAAGTTGTCTGTTTGCCCTGAAACACAGTTGGCGCTTTGCCATGCCGCTGGTATGGGTATTCAATATTGTCGGTAGTGTCGATCTAATCGTCGCCCTCAGTCATGCAGATGCAGTACCTACCCTGGGCGGAACCTGGTATATACCAACATTTTTGGTGCCGCTGTTACTGGTAACGCACTACCAAATATTTGCGCGGCTGCTTAAGCAACGCAGTTTCAGCGAACCGGAGAAACAGGTGAGTGTCCGCTAACGCCCCCAGCAACAGCAGATATTGGTGCTGTGCTGTAACCTGCGGGACCATGTCCCAATTACTACGTATGCAGTGCCGTGCGTCGCAGTCGGCACGTTCTACATTAGCCAGGACTACCAGTGTAGCCACCTGTTAGTTGGTACCGCCGGTAATGCCTTTGGAGACTGGGCGCTGCGACACTATTGGGGGAGATCAAGTGGTTAACGATACCTTAATGTTTAAATGGCTGCAGGTTCACCGCTGGGTCATGGTGTTATGCCGCCGCTGTTGAGTTACAACTATGAGGGGCAATCTCGATGTCTATATTGGCGTCGATAGCTTTTACGGTGAGCGGGAGCAACTGTTTGGTTAGTTCAAAGAGAGCGATCGTATCAATATAGACTCTACCTGGAGTTTTTCACCGGCTGTTTTCTGGGCTCGGCAGGGCTGGAACAAAGGGTTTAACATCTTGATCTTGATTCCGGTGGCGTAGATACGCGCGAGCCACGCTAGCGCAGTCGATGCTGACTTTGAACTGTGGCAATAATGGGATATTATACGCACGCAAAGGTTGAATCGTAATTAGCTTGTGGCTCCATCCAAAGAGCTAGCCATCGACAGTGTTATTGAGCAGATTTTGTAAGTGTTCATCATGGTCTGCTATTGGGACTGCCAAGGGAACTCATCATATCGTTTGCAAATGGGCATCGCTCCCGCGGCGAACCTTAGTTTTTTGTGAGCATCTATAAGCGTATTAATTGCATGGACTTCAGTGGCGATAAACTACCTTGCGCCATTGTGGGAGCTGAATCTATGGAGCTACGTTTTAAACTCGTTACCTTCTTTTCGGCCGTCTTTATTCTGATCGCTTGTTATAGCTCTTTCCTAAAAGAATGCGAAGTAGCTAGACAAGAGCTTGTTGCCAATGCAATCACCAACTCCGAAAAGGTCAGAGAATATTTTATTCTGGCCGAGGCGCAATTAATTTCACTGCAAAATATGATGCAGGGTAATATTTTCCTGGTGGAATCTGGCCAGCTTTCTAACCCCGCTATCGACCGGCTAGATTATAACTTGGCAGCTAATAGTTATTTTTTGGGCCCCTCGCAAGAGGATATTGCCGGCAAGAGAGTGGCCGCTGTCGTGGGCTTAGGCTCGTCGGACGAAGCGGACCAGCACTTGCAAGAAGAGCAGGTGGCGTCGGTAGCTCTCAACCCTGTATTCTCTAGCGCGTTGGCAATCCTGCAAGACTTGCAGCGGGTCTATTATATATCCAGCCGGGGTTTTGCAACTATTGCACCGGGCAGTGAGTTGCTGCGCGGCGGATTTTATCCGCAAATTTATCAGAATGAGTATTGGTTGCAAACACTGCCGGCGAACAATCCAGAGGGTTTGCTGGCAATATCGCCACTTTACATTGACGCCACCGACAGAAACCCCGTTGCCACGCTGACATTACCGGTGCTGGCCAGTGGTGGCTTTCGCGGTATTGTGGGGCTGGATATTAACGTTGAAACTATCATTGGCTTAACCGCTTCAAGCAACTCGCGTAGTCAGGGTATTGCCCATTTAATAGACGAGAATAAGAAAATTTTATCGACCAAAACCGACTTCGAGCATAGTGATGTGTTTGAACAGTCTCTGCCCGACAAACGCACGGTTTTGACTTCGAATGAAAAATCCCACGTGGTTATTCCGGTTGTCGAGGGTCAGCTTTGGTATGTGTTTCATATTAGTGCCAACGAGCAGTTGCTGTTGGCAGTACAGCGATCGCTGCTGTCCTGGAGTTTTCTCGGCTTTCTATTTATTGCCATTTACTTTTTTGTCCGACTAATGCAGCAGACCCAACACACCCGAGAGCTCAATGATCAACTCGAATTACGAGTGCAAGAGCGAACCCGGGCGCTGTCCGAGTCCAAACGTGAAGCCGAACAGGCGAGCGAGGCAAAATCGGCATTTTTGGCAAATATCAGCCACGAAATACGCACACCTATGAACGGGGTTATCGGCCTGTCAGAGCTGCTGGCAGACTCGCCACTGAATAACCAACAAAAGATCCATGTGCGGGCTTTAAATAGTTCGGGAAAATTACTACTCGCTGTTATTAACAGTGTGCTCGATTTTTCTAAGAACGATAAGGAAGACATTCACTTAAACAAAACTCCGACTGCGTTTTTGCCCTTTATCGAAGAGGTTACTGCGGCTCATAGTATTATTAATAGTCATGTCGCTTTCTCGGTCGACATTGAGCCAGGTTTCCCCGACTATGTTTATGTCGATTCGCTGCGGTTGCAGCAGGTTATTACCAATTTGCTTAATAATGCCTTTAAGTTTACCCATCAGGGGCAGGTCAGTTTGTCGGTAGACTGTATTGGTGCGGATGATGGCACAAAGCGAATGCAATTTTCTGTTACCGATACTGGGATTGGCATAGCTGAAGGGCAGCAAGAGAAACTGTTTTTCCCCTTCCGTCAGGTAGACGAGTCAACGTCAAGAAAATACGGTGGCACCGGTCTGGGCCTCTCAATCTGCAGGCAAATTATTCAGGCCATGGAGGGTACGATCAATGTTAGCAGTGTGCTCGGTGAGGGATCGTGCTTTTCATTTAGCATTCCCTTGGAGCTGGCCGAGCCCTCGGCACCGGGTGGGCCGGAACATGTCGCACTACAACGTTTCGACACCATCAACGTATTGTTGGCCGAGGACAACCCAATAAACCGTTTGGTTGTAACAAGTTATATGAGTAAGTTGGGCTTGCAATATACCGCTGTCGAAAATGGGCTACTGGCAGTTAACACCTTTATGGCGGAGCCATATTTCGATCTGATTTTGATGGACTGCGAGATGCCCGTGCTCGACGGCTACCGGGCGAGCACCGAGATACGTAACTTCGAACAGGATAAAGCAATAGCCAGAACTCGTATAGTTGCGCTTACCGCCCACGCTCTACCGGAACAACTGGACCGATGTATGGCGGCGGGTATGGATGGCAGGTTGACTAAGCCGCTGCATTTTAAAGAATTGCAGGGGCTTGTTAAGGATATTGCCCAGGCACAGCTCGCCTCAAAAACACCCCCCCGGCGGTAGTTGTTGTATCGAGGTTGGCTGCAGCGAGACAATGGTGCAGTTATCAAATAGGTTTTGCCTGCGAACAGGCCTACACTTTGAGATATCTTTGTGCTGGGGTAGTATGGCGTAATGAAGTATACCCAATTTGATCAGATGAACTGCTCGCTGGCGCAGACGCTAACAGTAATCGGCGAACGCTGGACGTTGCTGATACTGCGAGATGCCTTTTTTGGGATCAAAAAGTTTAGTCAGTTTCAGCAGCGACTGGGCATTGCCCGCAACGTACTGTCATCGCGCCTTAATCAACTGGTTGCAGAAGACATTTTGCTCAAGCGCAGCAAAAGCGAAGGCGGCCATGCCGACTACATACTGACCGAAAAGGGTTTGGCATTACAGCCCATACTGTTAGCCATGACCCATTGGGGTGATCAGTACAAGCCTCACCCCAACGGTGCGAGGCTGGAATTTACCGAACGCAATACCGGCGAAAGCATTCGCAGAATGTCTGCGGTGAGCCAAGATGGCCGCTCCCTGGCACCTCGAGAAATAAAGGCAGTGCTGGGCCCCGGCCTAGCCGGCGCCGACCACAAGCTGCTTGATCAGCGAGAGTCTGAATAAGGCCGTTTCCGGCCGGTGGTGGTATGACTGGTTTTCGTCGCCACTGCGTTTTTCTGTTTCCTACTACGACCGACAGCGGCGGCTCTAGCTAAAAGTACTGGTGCCTACGGCTTAGTGTGGTAGCATGATGAAACCAAAATAATTCCATCCCTATCCCTGCCCACATATTAAACCCCGGAGACAATGCAATGATTACCCTATACGGCCTACGCATGAGTAATTACTACAGCCTGACCAAAGCGCTGTTAATCGAGAAGCAACTGGACTTTGAGGAGGTGAAAGCCGTGCCGAGCCAAGAGGAGGAGTATTTGCAGCGCTCCCCCATGGGTAAGATGCCCTCGATTCAGGTTGGCGATATCCATTTGTCAGAATCCCTGGCCATAGCTAGTTATCTGGAGCGCTCGCAATCGGAGCATGCACTGGTACCGGCAGACCCTATGGCGGCGGCCAAGGTGATGGAGTTGGTCTGCCACATGAAGTTGGATATCGAGCTGGTAGCCAGAAGGCTACTGCCGGAAGTACTGTTCAAGCAGCCTGTTTCTCAGGAGGTCAAAGACAGCACTCGAGCCGATTTGGAAAAAGGTATGAAGGCGATCGACCGCATTTTTGTCGGCGCCCCTTATAGCGCCGGCGACAGCTTAACGTTGGCAGATTTCTATACGTTCTATTGCTTCGGCGCCGCCAGTGCTTTTTCCAAGGGAGTATTGGGCATTGACTTGTTAGACGGTCATCCAAAAATTCAGGCGGTGATGGCACTAATGGCTGAGCACCCCAGTATCAAGCGGGTAGAAATGGAAAAAGTGACTAAATAGTCAATTTATCAAGGGCAAAAAATAAATGCCCCAAATTCTAAAAGCGGGAGAGTCGAATGAAACCAGTATGTTTAGTGATTGGTGCCGGGGCAGGTATCGGCGGCAATGTTGGCAAGCGCTTCGCGCGGGAAGGTTATCACGCAGTATTGTGTCGGCGTAGCGACCAGGCGGGACTAGACGCGTTAGTGGCGGAAATAGAGCAGGAGGGAGGCTCGGCCACCGGTTTCCTACTCAACGCCACCGAAGAGAATGCGATCGAACAGCGCATTGCCGCAGTGGAGGCTGATATTGGCCCTATTGAGGCGGTGGTCTACAACTTAGGTGCGCAAATAGGTAATCGGCCACTGGAGGATACCAGCTACAAAGCGTTCGAGCTGGGTTGGCGTATGGGTACCTTTGGCCTGTTTCGCACCGCTTCGGTATTGTGTCCACTGATGGAGGCGCGGGGCAAGGGGGTTATTTTGGTGACCTCCGCCACCTCAGCTATGCGTGGCAACGCCGGTCAACATTCCCACGCTGCGGCCATGGGTGGCCGGCGTATGTTGTGCCAGTCGCTCAATGCACAGTTTGCCAGCAAGGGCATTCATGTCGCTCATATACTGGTTGACGGCGCCGTTGATGCGCCAGACACACTGGGTAAAATGCTTGGCAAAGAGGCCTTTGACAAGCTGCGGGAGAGTCGCGGCCAGGAGCACGACGGGCTGATGTTGCCGGAAAAAATGGCAGATACCTACTATCACATCGCCCAGCAGCATCGCTCGGTGTGGACCCACGAGCTTGATATGCGCGCTTACTCCGATCTGGCTTGGTGGAATCACTAAGGTTTAGTTGGCGCTAAAGCGTGACAGATGTTTGCATCTGTCACGCTACTTTCCAATGTTATCTTCCCCTTTTTAATACCCGCTGCTGCAAAGCGATCATCGCTCTTGTATTATATGCCGCTGAATCACAGCAATTGAATTGGGGTATGGACGATGGAATTGGGCCTGACTAACAAGAATATTATTGTCACCGGTGGCACCCGGGGCATTGGCTTGGCGGCTGCCAAGGCCTGTGCGGCAGAGGGAGCTAACATATCAATTTGCGGGCGTACCCAGGCCAGCCTGGATGCTGCTACTGCTGAGCTGCAAGTGTATGGTACCCAGGTGCATGGCGCCATTTGTGACATTGCCGACGCCGATCAGATCAAAACCTATATTGAAGCGGCCGCCGCAGCGTTGGGTTCAATTGATGGCTTGGTGAATAATCCCAGTGGTTTTGGTGGCAGCGACGACGAGGACGGCTGGGGCAAGGGGCTGGACGTTGATGTTATGGGGGTGGTGCGTTGCACCTGGGCGGCAAAGGAGCAACTGCAACAATCCCAGGGCGCTATTGTCAATGTCTCCTCCATTTCCGGCATTGGGGCCTCCGGTAATATCGCCTACGGTGCGGTTAAGGCGGCGGTGATTCAATTGACCCAGAGCCACGCCCTGAGTATGGCAGGGGACCGTATTCGGGTAAATTGTGTTGCCCCGGGCTCCATTGAATTTGCCGGTGGGGTATGGGATAACGTGAAAAACAATGCACCGGACATCTATGATCAAACCTTATCGGGTATTCCCTTTGGGCGCATGGGCGAACCCCAGGAAGTGGGTGAAGTTGTCGCTTTTTTACTATCCGCCCGGGCCTCCTGGGTAACCGGTCAGACCATTGCCATTGACGGCGCCCAGAGCCTGTAAATCTGAGCGCGATCAAACCGCGCTCGACGGTGATTGTTCATCTGTGAGGTTAAGCATTGAACCTAAAGCGAGAGACTTATGAGCAAAAACCGCAGTAGGCGCGGATGGATTGCTGGTACGGTAGTGATTGTGGTGATCGTTAGCGCGCTGGTATTAAAGCTTCTGCCCACCTTCGGCGGAACCGCTAACGCGGCGCTGTTACAGAAAATGCAGGCGTCGTCCCATTATGTTGAAGGCGCTTTTGTTAATGTTGTGGCTCAGTCCGGCGGCGGCTTTGGCGAGCGCTGGCAAATGCTGCAGGAGCAATTTGGCGGCGAGCAAATCAGGGTGCCACAGGCAGTCATACCGGTAGTACCGCTGCGGCCCGCATCGTTGCAAACTCCCCCACAGCCCGGTATGCGCGCTGTTTGGATTGGCCACGCGGGTGTCATGGTCGAGATCGATGGGCTGCGCGTTATGGTCGACCCGGTATTCTCCGAGCGGGCTTCCCCGTTCAGCTTTGTTGGTCCCCAGCGCTTTCATCCCACTCCCATTGCTCTGCAGGACTTGCCCTCGATCGACGCGGTGATGATTTCCCACGATCATTACGATCATCTCGATATGAAAACGATTCAACATTTGGCCGCAAAGGGCACGCACTTTTTTGTACCACTGGGGGTGGGTGCCCACCTTTTAGAGTGGGGTGTGGCGGCTCAGCAGATTAACGATATGCACTGGTGGGACAGTAAAACTGTTGGTGGGGTAAAAATAATCAGTACGCCTTCTAGGCACTACTCCGGCAGAGATCTGTTTGACTACAAAAAAACCTTCTGGTCGTCTTGGTCCATCGTTGGACCACAACACCGTTTTTACTATAGTGGAGACAGCGGCTTTTCCGATCACTTTCAGAATATAGGAGAGCGTTTGGGGCCCTTCGACCTCACTATCATCAAGATTGGTGCCTACGGTCCCGGTGCCCAATGGTTGGATGTACATATGAGTCCGGAGCACGCAGTCGAAGCGCATCACAAGCTGCGCGGGCAACGTATGTTACCGGTGCATTGGGCCACTTTTAACATGGCTTTTCACGACTGGGATGAACCGATTAAGCGCACACTGCGGGCCGCTGCGCTAAGTGGGGCCGAGGTGGTAACACCGCGTGTTGGCGAGACGGTGACAGCGGGGCGGGCGTTTGAATCCCAACGCTGGTGGACGCAGCTGGAGTCGCCCCAGTAGTGCCCGGTAACGTTGGCTGCAGCGCCGGTGAGTAATCTAAAGACATTTGCCCCGGGAGGCTAGCGGTGCCGACACTAAATTTCCAGTGCGGGAGCGGGAGGGTTGTAAGTAAGTACTCGCTATCGTCTCTATGCCTTTCTTTGACCGCAGCCCTATTTTTCACACTGAACCTAAACTCGCTGACCTTAAGTTTACTGTGTCGGGTAAGCAGCCTCGATCTCGCAGCGCGGCAGGCAGTGAGCCACTAGCGGTTGGAAGCCCGCGCCCTTTAGTGGCTCCCTCCCTACCGCACAGCTACAGTGTGCCAAATACGAGCGCTGCGCGTAGGTAGCCGC
>Ga0209395_1000423_pt1 | contig 62585 bp, 47 predicted proteins | sample GOMGulsemesocosm_3_FD_184635 | JGI IMG/M metagenome (GOLD analysis project Ga0209395, IMG submission 184635) | Methane-oxidizing microbial communities from mesocosms in the Gulf of Mexico - GOM9D Gulf of Mexico (SPAdes) (version 2) | ecosystem: Environmental > Aquatic > Marine > Cold seeps...
GGTTGAGTTAACTTATCAAAACGTCCAGTTGGTTAAGCTTTTTGGCTGAACCCCTTGGAACTGGAGCGCATTGTATAGATCTAACTGCAGGGATCAAGCTTTATTTATAATTAATTACTGTTTGATGAAAAATCACCCATTAAAGACAAAAATTCTTCGTTTCTAGTCACTATTATCCCGTCAGATAAATCGATATGGCTTTTTCTCCAGCAATAACATGATTAATATTTGATAAGTAGCACTATTCACGTCTAATAATGCATATCAGAAATGAGCATACCTCGTTAATCATCACTCTATTTGTTATTCATTGGTGCGTAATAATTAAAAGTGATTGAATATACAGCTAATTTGGCCTAAATTGAATTTTCTAGTAGAATATTTATACTTATCTATAGAGCAAGTTATTAACTTAATCGCAAAGGAATTAAATATGTGTATTCGTAATTCAGCTTTCGTAGCACTATGGCCTGTTGTTATGTTTAGTCTGAGCGTCATAGCAAATGATGTTGCCATATATCGTTGGGTTGACGAAAATAATGTAGTTCATTTTAGCCAACACCAACCTCAAACGAACAGTTATTCACAGTTGACCACTTTTGCGTCATATAAGACAAAACAAAAGTCAGCTAATACACAATCAGAAAAAAAACAATTCCCCTCAGTTGATGAGCAATTATCGCAACATGAAAAAGACCAAGCAGAAATATTAGAAAAGAATAAAGTAATTGCAGAAAATAACTGTAAAGCAGCCCAAGCCAATATAAAAATGTTAAACGCTTTCAGTGAAATTAGTATTCAGGACCCTGATGGGAATAAACGAGTACTAACAGAGAAAGAGAAGAAAGCTCAAATTGTATTGAGTAACCAGCATGTAGATTTATACTGTAATAACAGCGATAAACAAAGTTAACTCAGCACTTATATCCGTTCCACTTGAAGATGCTCGTTTCAGGAAGTCTGAGTGATTCATAATCAAGGCACATTTTTTATTAAGGGTACTCCCTTATAAATCACAGTAACAATGAAGTGATATTACTCAAGCCCTTCTTCGATGGGTTTAAAAGTCATTTAGGCTGCGTTATTAAATTAAAGAATGGAACTACTATTCTATAAATTAATGCCTTGCCTAAATGGCTTTTAATTCCCACTGAAATCACGCTCTTTGAAGGATAACGGGTAAATAACGTTTAGTTAAATTTCAGATCTCCATTTTCGGCCACAATACTAATAGTACTTCCTGCTGCAAATTCATTTGCCAACAACTTTTGTGCTAATGGGTTTTCTAAACTTTTTTGAATAGCTCTTTTTAAGGGTCTTGCTCCAAAGATGGGATCAAAACCAGCCTCTGCAATTAATGCCAACGCCTCTGGACTAATAGCTAACTTAAGATCTTGTTCAGCTAAGCGTTGTGATAATTCTTGTATTTGAATGCCGGCAATTTGCTGGATTTGATCAGCTAATAAGGGGTGAAATACGACAGATTCATCAATACGATTAATAAACTCAGGTTTAAAGTGATGACTTACTTCATTCATTACTTGAGTTTTCATTTGTTGGTATTGACTATCATCACTAAATTGTTGAATTATTTCCGAACCGATATTCGCGGTCATAATTATAACGGTATTTTTAAAGTCAACTGTACGACCTTGGCCGTCTGTTAACCTTCCATCATCAAGTACCTGTAATAATATATTAAAAACATCTGGGTGTGCCTTTTCAATTTCATCCAACAGTATCACTGAATAAGGTTTACGACGTACCGCTTCGGTTAAGTAGCCACCTTCTTCATAGCCAACATAGCCAGGAGGAGCACCAACTAAACGAGCAACTGAGTGCTTTTCCATAAATTCAGACATATCTATACGAACAAGTGAATCTTCACTGTCAAATAAAAAGTATGCTAATGCTTTCGTTAACTCGGTTTTCCCTACACCAGTGGGACCTAAAAATAGAAATGAGCCTATCGGTTGATTTGGATCCGAAAGCCCTGCTCTTGAGCGTCTAATTGCATTAGATACCGATGTAACGGCTTCACCTTGACCTATAACTTTTTGATGTAATGCTTCTTCCATATTGAGTAATTTGTCACGTTCTTGCTCTAACATTTTAGCTACAGGTATTCCGGTAGCTTTACTAAGAACGTCGGCAATTTCAACTTCAGTTACTTTATTTGCAAGTAAACTCATTTCCTGCATTTCTGCCTGACTGGCTAAATCGAGTTGCTTTTCAAGCTCGGGTAATTTGCCATACTGTAATTCCGACATGCGATTTAGATCACCGCTTCTTCTAGCAGCTTCGAGCTCAATACGTGCTTGCTCTAATTCTTCTTTAATTGTTTGTGTGCCATATAACGCCGCTTTTTCTGTTGTCCACACTTCATTTAATTCATCATATTGTTGCTGTTTATCATTTATTTTATCTGAGATAAGTGCCAAACGTTTTTTTGAAGCGTCATCAGAATCTTTTTCTAACGCTTTTTGTTCTAACTTAAGTTGGATTAATCGGCGTTCAAGTCGATCTAAATCTTCTGGTTTTGAATCCATCTGCAATCGGATACTAGAAGCGGCTTCATCAATTAAATCAATTGCTTTATCTGGCAATTGTCTGTCACTAATATACCGATGTGATAACGTTGCCGCAGCAACAATCGCTGGGTCTGTAATATTAACGCTGTGATGTAATTCGTAACGCTCTTTTAAACCACGTAATATCGCAATAGTGTCTTCTACACTTGGCTCTTCTACTAAAACTTTTTGAAAACGTCGCTCTAAAGCCGCATCTTTTTCTATATATTTTCGATATTCATCTAAGGTAGTTGCACCAACACAGTGTAAGTCTCCTTTTGCAAGCGCAGGTTTAAGCATATTACCTGCATCCATCGCACCATCAGTTTTGCCTGCGCCGACCATAGTATGTAGCTCGTCAATAAACAGAATAACTTGCCCTTCTTCTTGAGCGAGTTCATTCAAAACAGCTTTTAAACGCTCTTCGAATTCACCACGGTATTTTGCTCCCGCAACTAAAGCGCCCATATCTAAAGATAACACTCGTTTATTTTTCAACCCCTCCGGTACTTCATGATCCACGATTCGTTGCGCCAAACCTTCTGCAATGGCTGTTTTACCTACGCCTGGTTGCCCAATCAATACTGGATTATTTTTTGTACGGCGTTGCAAAACTTGCAAAGTACGTCGGATTTCATCATCGCGACCAATGACTGGATCTAATTTTCCTTGCTCTGCACGTTCCGTTAAATCAACAGTAAATTTTTTCAATGCTTGGCGAACATCTTCAGCATTTTGTTCATCTACTTTTTGCCCACCCCTTATATGCTCAATGGCTGCTTTAAGACGTTGCTCATTTGCACCTAACTCTTTAAGAATTTTTCCTAAAGCGCCTTTATCTTGAAGTGCTGCCAACAAAAACATTTCCGAGGAAATGTATTTATCTGACATTTTTTGAGCATGTTTGTCACATAAATTAAATAATTTACCTGACGCTGAAGATAATTGAACATCTCCTGCGGAATCTTCAACGTGAGCTAAAGATTTCAACGCTTGTTCAATCTCTATACGCAAAGTACGTACATCAATACCGGCACTTTTTAATAATGGAATAATAGAATTACCATTTTGATTTAACAGTGCCATCATCAAATGAATTGGTTCGATAAATTGATGATCTCGTCCTAATGCTATTGACTGAGCATCGGCAATAGATTCTTGGAATGATTGAGTAAATCGATCTAAACGCATAAATGTTCTCCGGCCATGTTACTGGGCTTATTTGTATTGAACATACTTTGAAATAGTTATCCATAACATTAGGACACTAACCTGATTTTTCAATGGTTGATTAGATACAACTTTGATGTATAACAATAAAACTTAATTTATATTGATGAATTATAATAAACTAATAACTGTTGCCATACGGCCAGTAGTCGCATTTTTTCGATAGGAATAATATTTTTCAGGCTGAGAAAAAGTGCATTCTGACAGAGTACTTATGTGCTTAATACCCAAATGATTCAATTGAATAGTCGCTATTTTATGTAAGCTTGCTAAATATTTACCATTTTCTTGCTTAATAAAAGCTTCAGAGAATGTATTTCTTTGTTCAACAAAAACCTTTTCTACTTCACTTCCCACCTCAAAGACTTCTTTACCAATACAAGGGCCTAACCAAGCATAAATTTCATCTAGCGGCGTGTGCATTTTATTTAACGTGTTGGTCATAATGTTGGCAGCTAAAGAACGCCAGCCTCCATGTATTGCCGCTATTTCATCGCCTTGTACTGAAGCTAATAAAATAGGTAAGCAATCCGCGGTCATTATAGCTAAAGCTATATTTTTTTTACGAGTCACCATGGCATCAGCAATAATAGTTTCTTTAGTTACTTTTGATATTTCGGCCACCGTATTGCCATGTACTTGTTTAAGCCACTGAATAGCAGTTTTCGAAGGAAGTAAATTTTGTAAACATTGTCGATTATGCTCAACTTGCTTGGCACAATCACCGACATGTAAACCTAAATTAAAATGTTGATAAGCGGTATTATCATCAGAAACACTATTAGGCGATACTCGAGTGGTTTGTATCGCTAGCACTTTGTCATCAATGCTTGTACTTTCTAATTGAGAATGTATAGGCCATTGAGCAAATTCAACTACTGAGTTTGCTCTAGACTTCAAAGCGGCTAGGTATTGGTCTTTAATACTTAGTACTCATCTTGAGCATTCAGCTTATTATCAGCTTGAAGAAGCTCAACTAATTCAACAAAATCGTCCGGTAAATCAGCATGCCAAGTCATTAATTCTCCCGTAATAGGGTGATATAAGGATAACATCGCTGCATGTAATGCTTGACGCTTGAAACTACGTAACTTAGCTAACAGCTCCGGTGTAGAGTTTTTAGGTGGACGTGGTCTGCCCCCATATCCTTGGTCACCAACAAGTGGATGAGTAATATGTGCCATGTGCACGCGAATTTGATGAGTACGTCCGGTTTCAAGACGTAAACGTAAACGCGTATGCAGTCGATATTTTTCCAAGACACGATAATGTGTTACCGAAGGTCTACCTGATATAACAACTCCCATCAGGGTACGTTTAGTTGGATGGCGCCCTATTGGTTCATCAACAAGACCTCCTGCGGTCATTAATCCATTGGCTACCGCTTCATATTCTCGGGTTATTTCTCTTAATTGCAACGCTTCAACTAAATTGGTTTGTGCCGCAATAGTCTTAGCCACCACCATCAAGCCAGTAGTGTCTTTATCTAAACGGTGCACAATACCAGCGCGAGGCACAATTTCGATTGCAGGGAAATGATGTAACAATGCGTTTAGTACAGTGCCGTCAGGATTACCAGCCCCCGGATGAACAACTAAGCCAGCCGGTTTATTAATGACTAAAATATCATCATCTTCATACACAATATCTAATTGTATATTTTCAGCCTCAAACCGCTGTTCCGCTTCAATTTTGGCATTAATTGCAATACTTTCGCCACCGTACATTTTTTCCCTTGCACGGGGTAATACTTCGCCATTAACCGTAACACTGCCAGCTAAAATCCAATCTTTTAACCTTGAACGTGAATAGTAAGGGAACATTATCGCCAATGTTTGGTCCAAGCGTTTACCTAAACACGAATCAGGAACAGTATCTTTATGTTGAATTATTTCAGCCATTAAACTCTCTTTAAATTTTTAACGTTGTGCAACTCGTCATTGTACTAGCTAAAATGCTAGGTTAGAATGCCCGTACTAAAGTATGCACTAAGTAGATTAGTATCATTTTACCCTTTTTATTAAAGGCTTTCATACTTATTTAACCAGAATAAAAGGCGTAATAACAAATTCTATGGAAAAATTGACCACAAAAATAATTTTTATCTCATTCGCGCTTATTTTAGCTGGCTGTTCTTCATCGGAGCAGGAGCTTGAAAAAGTACCTGATAAATCAGCACAAGCATTATTTGTAGATGCTAGAACAGCACTAGATAACGGTTTATATCAAAAGGCTATTTTAACGCTAAGTGCTATAGATTCACGCTTTCCTTTTGGTCCTATATCGCATCAAGTGCAACTAGATTTAATCTATGCGTATTATAAAGTAGGTGATTCAGCACAAGGCATAGCATTAACTGATAGATTTTTACGACTGAACCCAAATAATTCTAACGTAGATTATGTTTACTATATGCGAGCACTAATTAACTTATCTACTGAAGATAATTTATTTCAAGATATTGTTGGTATAGACCGTTCAGATAGAGATCCTAGCGCATCTCGTGATGCCTTTAATGACTTAAAGCGAGTAGTGACTGACTACCCCGAAGGTAAATATGCTGCTGATTCTCGCAAACGCATGATTGAAATAAAATCTCGTTTAGCTAAATATGAATTATCTGTTGCTAATTTCTATTTGAAACGTGAAGCCTATGCTTCAGCGGCAAACAGAGGTCGATATATTATTGAATACTTTACGCCTAGTCCTGAGGTAGAGCCGGCATTAGAAATAATGATTGAGTGTTATGATAAACTTGGTTTAGTTGATTTAAAGAAAAACACCTTACAAGTGTTAGCCGCAAACTATCCAAACAACTCGCTCGTTAACTAATACACAGTACGAGTAATGAAGTTTTGAGTTGCGAAGTACACACGAATAAAGTTTGTCTTCGCTACTCAAAGTTAATAAGGTGAAACTCAATACTATTAACGCATAATAGTTTTATATTGCTTCTTGGTTTTCTTCACCTGTTCTAATACGGATAATACGTTCAACATCGGTAATAAAGACTTTACCATCACCAATTTTACCGGTTTGTGCTGTTTCTAAAATAGCATTTACACAACGCTCAACATCTTCTTTTGCAATAACAATTTCCAGTTTTACTTTAGGCAAAAAATCAACCATATACTCTGCACCACGGTACAGCTCAGTATGTCCTTTTTGTCTACCAAAGCCTTTAACTTCAGATACAGTCATACCTGTAACGCCAATTTCGCCCAGTGCTTCTCTTACATCATCCAATTTAAATGGCTTAATGATAGCTTCAATTTTTTTCATAGTATTTCTCAGTTAAAAAGTTATTAACAACATTACAACGCGTTTATCATTATATTTCAATAAGCAGTTGTTATTATTTAGCTAACACAATTATTTTGTTACTATGCCCTCACGCTCAAAATACCCATAGCAAAGTAGGAACCCCATGGAACAACAAGCAATTATTAATGAGATGAAAGTATTACCTGAAATTGATATTCAATTTGAGATTCGTCGTCGTATTGACTTCATTAAATCAACATTAGTAAATTCCGGTTTCAAAACATTAGTGCTTGGCATTAGTGGCGGGGTTGACTCTTCTACTTGTGGTCGTTTGGCACAACTTGCCATCATAGAATTAAATACCGACAAAAATACACACAGTGAAAATGAGTTCCAATTTATTGCTGTTCGCTTGCCTTACAATATACAAGCTGATGAAGATGATGCGCAACAAGCAATAAATTTTATTCAACCCGACCATTGTTTAACGACTAATGTACTCGAAGGTGTAAATGGCATTCACCAGCAAGTGATTAACGCACTATCTGGTGCAAATTTACTATCGGCATCAAAAAACCAAGTAGACTTTTCAAAAGGTAATGTAAAAGCACGCGCACGTATGGTATCTCAATACCATATTGCGGGAATTTTAGGCGGTTTAGTATTAGGCACAGATCATAGCGCAGAAAATATTACCGGATTTTTTACTAAATGGGGTGACGGTGCCTGTGATTTAGCACCATTGTTCGGCCTGTCTAAACGACAAGTTAGAATGTTAGCTAGGCACTTAGGCGCGCCCGCTATTCTTGTTGATAAAGCACCGACAGCTGATTTAGAAGATTTAGAGCCTGGTAAGACCGATGAAGATGCCTTAGGCATTAGTTACGAGCAACTTGATGACTTTCTTGAAGGTAAAAAAGTATCCGTGCAAATACGTGATCATATTATTAATATTTATCAAAAAACGCAGCATAAACGCCAGCCTATTCCTACTATTTATGATTAACCCCTATTTAACTAGCTAGAAAATTATAATTAGCAAAATCCATTTTTATTAACTATACCTAACCTACAAGGAAGTTATTAAAAATGGATTTTTTATGCTTAAGCACTTATACCCTATTGCCCCAAATTCATGTATTAAAGGTTTCACTCTTATAGAGTTAATGGTTTCAGTTTCTGTTACTTCAATACTTGCTGCAATCGCCGTTCCTAATTTGAGTGACTTCATTGTTAAAATGCGTGTCGATAATGAAATTTCTCAATTACACCGTATGTTACTCATTACAAGAAATGCTGCCATTAATAGCGGTCAAAAGGCCATCATATGTCCATTAGATAATAGCTCACAATGCACAACTCAATGGCAAAATGAACTCAGTGTTTTTGTTGATGTTAATAACAATAAACTGTTTGATGCTAACGAAAAGGTGATCAAAATTAGAGCGGCAATAACAACTGGAGATAGGCTTGTTTATGGAAAAGGTAGAACTAAAATAACCTTTAAGCCAACAGGGCAACTTAGCGGCCTAGCCAATGGTACTTTTCGGTACTGTCCTCAAAGCTACCAAAAACACTCTAGGGGTATTGTTGTAGCCCGTTCAGGTAGAGTGTACCAATCAAGCGATATTGATCATGATAGTATTGATGAGAACAGAGGAGGAAAAGAGATAGATTGTGATTAAAACTGATTAAAAAATCATTGGTTGAAAAACAAGCGCTAGCGAATTAAGCAATAAAATGGTAAAATGTTATAACATCCAAGCAGTATTTAATGGGTATATCATGACGAACATTATTGGAACTTTCCCCCTCACCTTTTTTTCCGTTCGCCATAAGCAAGGCTTTACATTAGTTGAACTTATGATTGCAATTGCGGTTGTTGCCATATTATCAGCGATAGCTTTACCTAGCATGAGCACCTTTTTAGTTAAAATGCGTGTTGATAATGAAGTAAGCGAAATGCAAAGGCTATTATTAACCGCTAGAAACATGGCAATTAATACAGGTAAAAACACCACGGTTTGCCCTCTTTCCAGCGGAGTTTGCACGACAAACTGGCAAAATGAAATCAGTGTATTTACTAATGGAGTTAATACTTTAGCAACCAATAATACCTATGCAGCACCTGATGAGCTAGTTAAAATAAAAGATGCAATAAAATCAGGCGATAAGCTGCAGTATTCTCAAGTTAGTGTTATTTTTACGCCAGCAGGGCGTCTAATTACCACTGCAGCTAGTTTTAATTATTGCCCCAAAGGAAAAGCAGATAGTTCTAGAGGTATTGATGTTTCTATTTCAGGTAGAAGCTATACAAGCTCAGACACTGATAACGATGGCAAAGATGAAGACAGAAACGACAATGAAATAGTTTGTATTTAAAAGCTCACTTTTATAGTTTGGAGCAAACCTAAATTTATAGATTAACCCAAACTATAAATTAACGGGCCGTTTTAGCATCAACTATTTTGGCTCTACTACCCGTAAAATTGTCTTTTAATAAAACACATTCATGAGTTTTATAAATTTTAACTTTTTGTTTTGAGTTAGGCACCATAACTTTATGCCCTGTGATTGATTGTGATAGCCCAGATAGTTTCTTATTGGGTATGTGCCAAAACGAAACTTGTTCACCACCACCTACTAATTCTACAAAGCATTTAACATCAACTTTCTTATCTTTTTTCTCTGTCGGTTTTGCTTCTATAACAAAGCTAAACGCCAACATAATTACTAAAGGTATAACTTTCATAGTATTCTTTGCAAAAATATTCATATTATTTCTCCCAACATGCTGCAGGCGTTTTAGTTCCTAGTTCATCAACCTTAAGATTTGTGCAACCGGTATCGTTTACTTGAGTCTTTTTTGCTATTGCTTTTAAAGTAAAAGTAGTAGCAGTAGAAGCAGCAGTCACCTTAATCAAATAATTATTTGACTCAGTCTTTATAGTTGCAGTACTTGCGCCTAAACCTGTCATATCTGCAGCATAAGCTCGCGTATCAACAAAAACTTGCTCTTGTAAATTAGCATAACGTAATAACTCACGCTGTGCTTCAGAGCGATTCGAACGCATAACAAAGTCCGTGTACGAAGGGTAAGCAACAGCGGCTAAAATACCGATAATAGCCACAGTAATCATCAACTCTATTAACGTAAAACCATCGCTTTGATTCTGTGTATTCATGATATATGTTCCATAACATTAATTATCTCGCTATTTACTGCTGCTCTTCAGTAACATATAAGTAAGTTCGCATAGTATTATAATTAAAGTTTATATCTCCAGTTATAATCTTATCTATGATCAGTTTAACAGCTCGTGAACTAATAAGATCACTAGGATCATCAGGATCTATAGGAGGGGGGGGCGGATTAAATATAGTTGGAGTGTCTAGAAATATTCCGTCTAATTCTGTAAGTATCTTACTATCATATCTTTTAGTTGCCAAGGCTAAATCAACTGCATATAGTCGCCCCTTACCCGTTGGCGGTTTACAGTCAACTAATACTGCAGCAAACTCTGGCGGTATGAATGAAGTATAATAAACAATGCCATTCAGCACTATCGCTGATGAACTGTTCTTTTCACCTTTTTCAGTTTCAGGAAAATTGATAAACCAACCAGATTTTGCACTTACATCTTTATTTAACTGTTCTTTTGCTGCATCTGTCAGCGTCGCTGCAAAGCGATCAATAGTAAAATCAAATAAATCATCTTTTATCAGCGCAGTTGGTTTTGCTGGTTCGCTACTTTCATAAAATGTTTGTGTTTTAATATGTTCATCTTTAATCATAAAAAAGCTGTCTGAGGTATCTGTACCTAACGGGTTCGATCTATCACCACTTCCAATTAATATAGCATCGTAAGGTTTTTCTTGGTGTACGGTAATAGTAGTGGTAACACCATCTTTATCTGTTACTTCAGTTTCTAAGGTTTCAGCAATAAAGGTTCTTACAATGGAAGGTTCATAAAAGAAACGCCTGTCAGTAGCATTAGTATCACCACCTAAACTCGCTAATTGAAATACTGAGAAATCAGATTTAACCTTACCTGGCATATCAACACGCCAAACATTGCCGCCAGTGTCCCCAATATATAACCTATCAACTAAGCCATTGCCAGTACTATCTAATAAACCTATAGGCGATGGAATACTATCAGTACCCGTAAAGGTAGTGTCTCCATTGGTTGGTGCCATACTCCACTTTAATGCCCCAGTTTTCGCATCAACCATATAAACTGATTGACCTTTAGTATCAGGAGTCGTAGCGGGACCATCATTATCTTTTTTGGTATCGTAACCACCACCAAAGAAAAGCACGGGACTGGCAACTTTACCACTTAAATTAAGTTTCGAGAAGCCAACTTTAGGTTGTGACCAAGTTTGGCCTAAATTATTAAAACCAGTACTGCCACCTTTTATATGCCACATTAAACTAGGAGAGTCTGGATTACTAATATCGAGCGCATAATATGAATCCCCGCCACGACGTAGACCGAAGAAAATCCAGACACTGTCCCCTGTTTCAATTTCACCATCACCATCCTTATCATCTACATAAGAAGTGATTTGACCATCAACACCATAAAGTTTACTCGCAGAAGAGTAATTATCTCGTAAACCAGTGATATTTGGAAAAAGCTCTGTTGGCATAAAAGCCCAGCTTTCTGAGACAGTATCTCCTACATCTTTAAACATATGCAATGCACCTGCATTAGTGCCAACGACAATACGGATGCTTGTTCCATAGTTAATAACTAACGGTTTTGAGTGCAATGGATCACCAAAAACATCAGCACGCATATCGGTTTTGTTACCATCTTTATCTTCATCATCGACGTCCATGCCTAAATTCCAATTAAAATAATCGGTAACATCGGCTAATGCAATACCTAAGTCATCAGCAAAGGCTGCTTCATTACCAGTTAAAGCATCTGTATCCAATAGAGCAAGTGCATCATCATTTTCATCGGCAATATCAGTACCTATATTGCTATACACAACACGATCTCCTACATTTTTAGTAGCAAACCAGTCAACCACACCACCTTTTGCAACTAAATTACCATCAACCGCGGATGACCAATAACTTCTAACTAAAGGAGAAAAATGCCCCGTGTCTTCATTAATTGCAGGCAAGTCATTCGCACCGACTTGAACACCATCTGTAACTTTATACTTTTTTAAATTTCCCTGCCAACGCGGGCCATGTTGAGGATCAAACATAGCATAATAAACAGAATCTAACGTTTCAGTTCTATCAAAATTATTTGCCGCTACCGAAGCAGAGGTTAAGCTGTTATTAGCTGGTGCTAAACTGCGTAGAGTGCTTTGTAGTGCGGCGGTTAACTGTAATTCATCACTGGCTGAAAAATATTCTCCACCACCTCGTTTTGCCGTTTCAGTTAATAAACCTTTGGCGTCCTCTGCTCCTTCACTAAAGCCAATGGTATGGGTTGATACTGTTTGTTTTCCATCAAGCGTTAAATTAACATCATAAGTATTCATCCAACCCGCTAAAGCGGGTAAATAGCTTGCTGTGCTAAGGCTGGCATCATTATAACTGGCGTTATTAAATGTATCGTGAGTACCTGTAAAGGTAATATTTTCAAATACGGGATCACCATCAGCATTAAGTCCGTTAGGCTCTTTTGAGGTTAATTCAGTAATTTTTGTATTGGCTTCGGTATCATAGGTAGGCTCACCATCAGTAATTAATATAATGTAAGCTTTGTCAGTACACACATCAAATGGCGTGATATATTTATTACTACCATTAATAATTGTCGAATCTGCACTAGGTCTAGCTGAGCTTTTAGCCTCATCTCCATATTCAACAGTTTTACCTGCAAAATACTGTTGTGCTTCATAGGTTGACTCACATAATGGAGTCCATGTGTATGCAGAAAGATCATCGTCAATCATACTAATAAGATTAGCCTCATTAGATGTTGTCATTTCTTTTATGCCATAAACAACACGGCCGCCATTATTATTACCATTATAGTTATTATTGAAAATTTCTAAACCAAACTCTATACCGTCTGTCGTTTCAATAACATTGGTGATACTTCTTATTGCAGTTTCAAAACGCGTCTCTTCAATATCACCAACAACCGCACTATGGTACCAACGCAGATATTTAGCGGTATATAAAGTAACCAAAGGTCCAGACCAAGTAACATTTAATTCGCTTGTATTGGTTGTATGATAAACAGGATCTGCTTTGGTACCTAAATTATCAGCAGGATAACCTGGAGGAAGACTGTCAATATTTTCTACACTACCGGCATTATCCAATGTTCTCACATCATCTTCACAATCAAGCACTTCAATGTTCAAACCATTATTGTCTGGTATTTCATCCCAGGTACCGCTATTACCTTTGATGTTATATTCTCGAATATGTCCGGTATAAAAACCTTTTTCTTCTAATGAAGCTTTAGAACTTTCACAGCTGTTAATAGCCGCTAAAAAACGTCGACCATCACTTGGGCTGTCAGGAATTGCGGAAAACCCATCGGCACCGCCTTTATTGAAATAGGTAGCACCGTCATTATAGGCGTGGGATGCACCTTCTGGTGGATATGTTTTGAGTTTGCTAAAAGGCTCTTTTACATCATGTAAAGTTCCCATACTGCCCGAATTATCAAAAATGATTAGCACCTTTGATTTTTTAGATGAATTTTTAACAGCATCACTAATATATAGCTCAATATCTTCAGCGAATGACAATGATGTTGTAAGCAGTAACGATATGCCTAATAAACTTGCTGTAATAACTTTTTTCATAAGAAAATCCCAATATAAACATGACCAGATAATTCAACATTTATTAAACATTCTGCTATTCATTAAGGTTTAACCTGTTGTACTATTCCTGAATTTACTTCTACTGTACTCGTTTTATTACGACCATACTTTCTGCTAATTTGTATAAGTAATGCGTTACAACTAACCTGACCTACTGATGAAGCTCCAAAAGCTCGAGGACAAGGTACATCAAGCATAAATACATTGTTGTCAAGGTCGAGTGATGCACTAGCAATAAAACATTTAGGTTGAGTGCTAGTCAGTGCACCGCTAATATTTTTAGCACCTACTTTAAAGCTTTCTATCGACTTTTTAAATTCATTATTGCCACTTTCACTAGTAACTTGTTTAAAAACAAATTCATCCACAGCACTCACTGCACATTGATCGGCAATAACTCTTTCTTCGCTAGCACCCGACATTTTCATGTCTGTAGTGGTGTTTTGCATTAAAGCCGCAGCAACCGCAGTTAAAGCAATTAAAAATACTAAAGAAACAACTAATACCACACCCTGCTGTTTCTTTAGTATTGTGATATTGTTGAGGTTATAAGTATTCTTTACCATAAATCTCCCCTTGCATTATACAATGTTACTGTTGAGCTAAATAACAAACGTCGGTAGTGATCATCAGCTGGAGGTGTAAAAAGTAAGTCACCTAACTGATAGGTATTAGTATTAGTAAATTTATTATCCGGTCTTATACTTCGCGCTAAAACATAAATTTTTACAGCAATAATTCTAGTCCCACCTATATTAGGACTACCTCTATTATTCCACAGCGCCCTTGTCATATCTTTTGCAGGGATAAAGGCATCAACTATCCCATAACCTGCAGCACTCGGATCTGTATCTCCATCATACCCATACATAAAACGAATCATTTCAATGCCATCAATAACCGGTGCAAAAGTCATTTGTGTTGTCAATTGCCCCTGCATTAACACAGGTACAGTATTATCACCTTGAGGTTCATCTCTAACATAATAGACATGGTGCTGATATTGCCAAACTCGACTATCATCAACGTTTGTTGGCACAGCTCCGCTACCAAACAAAATACCATCAAAACTGTTAGTTACTAAATGATAATTTCCCACTGGTGCGTTTGTTATAGGAATTTGATTACCGTCAGCATCTAAAATGGGACTACCATCAGCGGCTCGTTGAATTAAATCAGCTGCTAATACTCTTTTTAATTGAATTACATCAGAACCAATTTTCGCATCAGAAAAACATCCCATAGGGTTAGCATTACTGACAGTTTCTCCCCAAAGAGTTCGAAAATATCCTACCGCTAAAGGCAGTGTTCTATTGTTAACTCCTGCTCCTATACAATCATTTCCTGGGACAGCAAGTGTAGGTAAATAGCTAATTTGTGGCTGACCAACAGTTCCTATATAATCCCCCCAAAAATCTTGTTTTGAAATATCACCAGCTAGCAGACTTATGGCAAAGCGACCGTTTTCTTGTAATTCACCACTACTAGACGTTTCAGTAGTGGTAGTACGCATACCAACAAAAACACTTAACACGCCAGCAAAAATGACCAAGCCAATAGACAAAGCAATAAATACTTCTAATAAGCTAAAACCTTGCTGAAATTTACTATTAATTTGCTTCATATTTGATTTATGCACTCTTTCTTATTTCAAAAGACAAAGGTACCAGAGAACTGAGATACTAGAAGATAAACGCTTCAGCCAATACTTGTCTACGTTTACTACCCGTATCACCACAACCTTCAGTACTTCCATTAACTAATTCGGTTCTGCCCTGCCAAGTTATTACAACCGTTACAGCATTGATATTAACATTTATGCATGCTCTTCCATCAACTAAACCACCTGCGTTACTAGTGCCCTTTTTAACATCTGCCCCCATTAAAGCTAGTTCCCATTCATATAGATCATTAGTCGCCATTTCTGGCGTTGTGCATAAACCACCAATTGTTTTACAACGTTTACCAGGCTCAACATTTAAAGATACGCCATAATCTGTGCCAGCATAAATAGCTAGAGTAGTTGCATCATTACTGCGCATACGTTCAACAATATCTTGGGCCAAGCTAGAAGCTAATGAACGCTGCATGGCATCAAAGCTACCCTTTTTAGCGGTAGCCTGCATAGCAACAGCACCTAAAATTCCAGTAACCATAATAACTAAGGCGATCAAAACTTCGATAAAAGTCATACCTTTTTGTTTTACGGCACTCTTCTTGAGGTGACTAGTACAAAGGTGATGACTATTGAGACGTTGAAAATTAATACGTTGAGACATTTGCTTCTCTCTATATAAATTGACTCTTCATATTGCCAATGATGGTATCGACAAAATGCATAAGAGCTAACTGTAACAAAACAGGCTTGAAAAGAGTGATTTTCAGTTGGGGGGATGTGAAAAAAAGTTCTTTCAGTAAAAAAATATTTTTAAGTTTTAAAAATCTATTGTCTTTTAATATTATAGTATTTGAGACTACACCATTTTTAGGCATAAAAAAAGAGGGAGTCGATTTTGCATTAGCTAAAGACTCTAGGGTAAATTCATATGTGCCAAAAATCACTAGCGTGAACAGCATTAACCCATATCCTTTTTTATGTATAACTTCCTTAAATACACTCGAAATACGTATTAGTATTCCCAGATGTCTACAAAATCTAGTTTCCTTGGGTATAGTTACCACATTAACGGTTAAATTATAAACAGCTTAAGATTAGCGCAATTCTGCAGGTACTGCAAATACAATATCTTCTTTACGGCCAGGATATTCCGTAACCTCATGACCTCCAGAGCTTTTTAATGCTTCAATAACTTGCATAACTAAAACGGCTGGCGCAGACGCTCCAGCGGTAACGCCGATTTTATTGACATTATTAAGCCAAGAAGTTTCGATATCATCTGCAGTATCAATAAGGTAAGAAGTGGTACCTATTTTCTCAGATACTTCCCTTAACCTATTTGAATTAGAGCTATTTTTTGCGCCAACCACTAATAACAAGTCTACTTCGCTAGCGATAGCACGTACAGCATCTTGACGATTTTGAGTCGCATAACAAATATCATCCTTGCGAGGGCCTTCAATTAAGGGGAATTTTGCTCGCAGTGCATCAATTACATCAGAGGTATCATCAACTGACAATGTAGTTTGGCTACAAAAATAAAGTTTCCCAGAGTTTATTACTTCAAGGTTGAGCACATCATCTGCTGATTCAACTAAGTAAATTCCAGCTGATTCACTATCATACTGCCCCATAGTACCTTCAACTTCAGGGTGTCCTGCATGGCCAATTAGTATGCATTCTATGTTCTTACGACTCACACGCGCAACTTCCATATGTACTTTAGTGACTAATGGGCAAGTCGCATCAAATACTTTTAAGTCACGTTTTTTAGCTTCATTACGCACCGCTTTAGAAACCCCATGGGCACTAAAAATAACAGTGCTGTCGTCAGGTACTTCATCAAGCTCTTCTACAAAAACTGCACCACGACTTTTAAGGCCATCAACCACAAATTTGTTATGCACCACTTCATGACGTACATATATTGGTGCGCCAAATAAATCGAGGGCTCTGTCAACAATACTTATCGCTCGGTCAACACCAGCACAAAAACCACGAGGGTTTGCTAAAATAATTTCCATAGGTCTCTCAATACAATCTTGAAGTGATAAGTTGCTAGTTAAATCGACGAGTTTCGAAATAAAATAGGTTCATAACTTAAGACTATAAATTCACTTAAATTACAATATTTCGACTAGATCAATAACAAAAGTTACTGGCTGTCCCGCTAAAGGGTGATTAAAATCAATGGTCACTGAGCTACCATTAACCTCTTTAATCATGCCTGGTAGCTCTCCACCGGGTTGGGAAAATGTGATGATGTTACCAACCTTTGCTGGTACTTCCGCTGAAAACTTATCAATATCCATATAATGGATATTATCAGGATTAGACTCACCAAAAGCGTCGACAGCTTCAAGCGAAAACTCTTTACTATCGCCAGTAGTCATGCCTAATAACTGTGCTTCAAAAGCGGCAGAGATACTCTGGTCACCCATAATAATCTTAGCCGGTTTATTGTTTACCTTAGTACTGTCAGCAGCAGAGCCATCGCTCAACTTCATAGTAATGTGTACTAAAATTGTTGAATCAGCATTAATTGTTTTTTCATTTGTCATTTTTATCTTCTTATTCATTGTCATACTGTAAGTACGATTTATACTTTATCGCTTGATTCTGCAGTAAATGATTCTAAAATCATTAGAGCAGCACCAATGAAAATCATAGAATCAGCAACGTTAAAAGCAGGAAAGTGATTACCAGACCAATGAAAATCTAAAAAGTCGATAACATATCCAAACAAGGCGCGATCAATCAAATTTCCCATAGCACCACTTAGCATCAGCGCAACAGCAATACTTAATAAGGTTTGCGATTTAGGTGTTCTTGCTAACCACACCGTAAAAACAATACACGCTATAGCAGCAATAGCAGTAAAAAACCAGCGCTGCCAGCCCCCCTGATCAGCCAAAAAACTAAAAGCAGCACCGGGGTTGTGTACATAGGTGAGGCTAAAAATAGGTAACACATTTAACGATTCATATAGGTTAAACGAACCTGCAACCCACTGCTTAGTTACCTGATCAAGCACTAAACAGAGTAGCGTTAGCCAAAGCCAACGCAAGCCAGAATTATTAAAAGCTGTAAAAATTTTACTCAATGTAGAATATTCTCTTTTTCTTAAACAATAATAAATAAATAGCAGTTATTCAAAGCCATTTACTGATGGAACAAGAAGAAAGAACGGAGCCTATTACTATAGGTGAGTACTTTCGACGCAGTTATTACAGAAAAATGGCAAAGAACAAGGGTTATTTATGCATATTTTCTAGCTTCACCATCACCATCAACATTGGTAATACAGCGACCACATAATTCTGGATGAGCGTCATGAGTACCAACATCGGTAGTTACATGCCAACATCTATCACATTTAGTACCTTCTGCCGCGGCAACTGACAACCATAAACCGTCAATATCGGTTACCGTTGCGCTATCAGGAACTTGACTGCCATCACTAACGATATTAAGCGTTACTTTAGAAGTAATAAGTACAAAGCGTAATTCATCATCCAATTGAGCTAATTTTTGTGCTAAATCTTCCGTTGCATATAAAGTTACTTGTGCTTCAAGCGCTTTACCTACCGTTTTTTCTTTACGGGCAAGCTCTAATGCACGATTGACTTCAGCACGCACTAATAACAGTTCGCTCCAATATTCATTACCTAGTTCTGTGTCTTCTGGCATAGTTTCTAAACCATCAAACCAAACACCTGTGAAAACAAATTCATCACGTTCACCGGTTACAGGTGTTGGTAATGCTTGCCAAATTTCTTGTGCAGTAAATGATAAAATAGGCGCCATCCAAGCAGTCATTGCTTCAGCAATCAAGTACATCGCTGTTTGACAAGAACGACGGGCGTTAGAATCACTTTTTGCGGTATATTGTCTATCTTTAATGATATCTAAATAGAAGCCACCTAATTCAGTAGTACAGAAATTCATTAGCTTGTGTACTACCACATGGAATTCATATTCGTTATAAGCATTGATAATTTCATCTTGTAAACGTGCGGCTTTATCTACCACCCAACGATCAAGGGCAACCATTTCTTCAAAAAGAACAGAATGCTGTGCAGGTTCAAAACCATTTAAGTTTGATAATAAGAAACGTGATGTATTACGAATTCGACGATAAGCATCCGCTTGGCGTTTGAATATTTCATTACCAGCAGTGATCTCTTGGGTATAATTTACTGACGCTGTCCATAAGCGCAAAATATCAGCACCTAAGGTATTAGTGATTTCTTTTGGAGTGATCACATTGCCTAATGATTTAGACATTTTGTGTCCGTTAGCATCAACAACAAAGCCATGGGTAAGTACTTGCTTATACGGAGCTTTACCGTTCATAGCGACAGAAGACATCATTGATGACATAAACCAACCACGATGTTGGTCTGAGCCTTCAAGGTATAAATCAGCAATACCATCAAACTCTTCTCTGGCATTGATAACTGAATAGTGGGTTGTACCTGAGTCGAACCATACATCTAATGTATCAGGTACTTTGATGTATTCTTTGGCATCATCTCCAATAAGTTCGCTAGCATCTAAATCAAACCATGCTTGAATACCTTTCTCTTCGACACGCTTAGCTACTGATTCAATTAATTCAATACTGCGTGGATGCAACGCACCGGTATCTTGATGAATAAATAACGCCATTGGCACGCCCCACGTACGTTGACGTGAAATACACCAATCAGGGCGTCCTTCAACCATAGATTCAATTCGACGTTGACCCCAATCAGGGATCCATTGTGTTTTTTCAATTTCGCTTAATGAGTCCTGACGTAAACCTTTCTTGTCCATGCTAATAAACCATTGTGGCGTTGCACGGAAAATTAATGGCGTTTTATGACGCCAGCAATGTGGGTAAGAATGCTCTAATGCATGATGATGTACTAATGTGCCATGCTCTTTTAACGTTTCAACGACATTAGCATTGGCTTTAAAAACATGCTGGCCGGCAAATAATGGGGTGTCTTCTAAATAAACACCGTTTGCACCCACTGGGTTTGCTACTTCTAAGTTATACAGTTTACCGACAACAAAATCTTCAACACCATGGCCAGGAGCTGTATGAACACAACCTGTACCAGAGTCAGTGGTAACATGGTCACCTAAAATCACTGGCACAGTGAAATCATAAAATGGGTGTTTAAGTTGAACTAAGTCTAACTCCGCGCCTTTACAAAAACCTAATGCATGGTATTTATCAATACCAAAACGATCCATACATGAGGTAACTAAATCTGAAGCTAATATTAAACGCTCTTTGCCTTGCCCTGTTTCACATTGCACTAACGTATATTCAACATCAGCATTAACTGAAACTGCGCGGTTAGCGGGTAATGTCCAAGGAGTTGTTGTCCAGATAACAACAGAAACAGCTCCCTCACCTTGATGATTTTCAGGATGGTTAAATTTATCAACTATATTTTGATCTACAGCAGTAAATTTCACATCAATTGCAGGCGATTGTTTATCTTTGTACTCCACTTCAGCTTCAGCCAAAGAAGAACCACAATCTGTACACCAATGCACTGGCTTGAAGCCTTGATGTAAGTGACCGTTTTCAGCAATTTTGCCTAAAGAACGAATAATATTCGCTTCAGTATTAAAATCCATCGTAAGGTAAGGTTTTTCCCAATCAGCAAAAACACCTAAACGTTTAAAGTCTTCACGTTGAGCACTCACTTGCTTAGCTGCATATTCACGACACTTTTCGCGAAAAACACTGGCAGACACTTTATGGCCAGGTTTACCTACTTTTTTCTCTACCATTAATTCAATCGGTAAACCATGACAATCCCAACCAGGCACGTAAGGTGAGTTGAAATCAGACAATGTTTTCGATTTAACAATAATGTCTTTTAATATTTTATTTACCGCATGACCAATATGAATATTACCGTTGGCATAAGGAGGTCCATCATGCAAAACGAATGATTTTTTACCTTTTTTTGCTGTACGAATTTTTCCGTACAAATCTTTATCAGCCCATTCTTTGAGCATATTAGGTTCACGGTTTGCCATGTTGCCTTTCATGGCAAATGACGTGGCTGGCAAATTCAGGGTATGTTTATAATCACTCATTAAAATCATTATCCGGTTATTTAAATTTTTCAAATTATCAGGCATATGCCTAACTTTGTTTAATTACTTACTTAATACTTGTTTAGCCTGCTCACTATCTTGCTTGATTTGCGCTTTTAACGCGTCGAGGCTATCAAACTTCATCACTTGGCGAAGTTTTTTCTTAATTATCACTTCAATGCATTGACCATATAGATCATCATTAAAGTTAAAAATATGTACTTCTAATTGTTGTCTTATACCATTTACTGTTGGTCTAGAGCCTATATTAGCAACACCATTAAAAGTGCCATTATTGGTGTTAACTATTACAGCAAAAACACCATCTAAAGGAGATTTTCTCCTTTTTAAGAGAACATTTGCCGTTGGAAAACCTAGCTGTCGTCCACGTTTATCTCCATGGAAAACCTTCCCTATTATTGAATAAGGTCTGCCTAGCATGTTCTCAACGTCGTTTAAGTTATCTTGCTCTAATGCTTGCCGTATGGCGGTGCTACTCACGCGACAGTTAGCCATTTTGCAACTAGCGGTATCCGTTACATCAAAACCGAATTTTTTTCCCGCTTCAGATAACATGGTAAAATCACCAAGGCGATTTTTACCAAAATGAAAATCATCGCCAACAATTAAATGCTTTATGCCTAATTTTTCCACTAATAACTGTTCAATAAAGTGCTGTGCTGTTTGGCTAGCAAATTTACGCGTAAAGTTAACGCAAATTAATCGCTCAACACCTAACTCTGCAAGCAGTGAATACTTATCCCGTAAACGACAAAGTCGTGCTGGCGCTTTATCTCCTGCAAACAATTCTTGTGGTTGTGGTTCGAACACTAGTACCGCAGCAGCACAATTTAATACCTTTGCTTTAGCAACTAAGGCAGCAATAACACGCTGATGGCCTTTATGAACACCATCAAAATTACCTATAGTTAACACACAACTATGATCTTCTGGCTGAATATTATGTATACCGCGGACTAACTGCATTGCTATTTATACTGCCTTTTAACGACCAAAATCTAAATAATTCACTTTTACTTTTCCACATAGAGAAGCGTTAACACACATAACAATTGATCTTCTGGCTGAATATTATGTATAACGCGGACTAACTGCATTGCTATTTACACTGTTTTTTAACGACCAAAACCCAAATAACTAACTATTTGCTTTGTGTTTTACAACCTAAAGCCAATATATAGATAAAATAAATCGCCGAATTATATATTAATGAGCGAAAATAATCAGTACTTGATAAATATTATTTTAATTTTTAACCTTAAAGTCGCCAAGGCGGATTCCTAATAAGGCAATCATAATAAAATAACTTAAACATCCTCCGCCAATGCACATGAGTAACTGCAGAACTTGCTCAGTAAAGCTCATCGCTAACCACACAGTAAAATCACTGGATAATTGATACACCACTAATGCCATCACTGCTGCTGATAAGACTAATTTACCAATAAACATTTTTGTGCTTTTTGACAAATGATAAACACCAGCTTCCTTTAAACCGCGATAAAGCAGCCAAGCATTTAATGTTGCCGACATAGTCGTTGCTATTGCTAAGCCGACATAACCAAAAAATGGCGCAAGCATTAAATTAAAGGCCATATTAGCAACCATCGCAATGATGCCGATTTTTACCGGTGTTTTAGTATCTTGCCTAGCATAATAACCTGGTGCTAGCACCTTGATAAACATAAAGCTTAACAAGCCTGACAGATAAGCAAATAATGCATATGACACCTGCAAAACAGTATCTTGACTAAATTCACCACGCATAAATAAAATCATAATTATTGGTTGGGCAAGTACCATAAGCCCAGCTAAAGCAGGCCAACCAAACAAAGAAATCACCTTAATACCCCAATCTAAAGTAGACGTGAATTCTGTAGGGCTATTTTTACTGTGCAGCTTTGCCAAGCTTGGTAAAATAACCGTCGCAATACCAATACCAAATAACCCTAACGGAAACTCTAACAATCTATCCGCGTAATACAGCCAACTAATAGAGCCTGTAATTAAAAAACTGGCAATTAACGTATCAAGCAGTAAATTTATCTGAGTAACAGACACGCCAAACAATGCAGGGACTATCAATTTACGAATTTTAGTAACGCCTTTACTGTGCCAAGACCAACAAGGTTTAACTAAAACCCCCGCTTTATACAAAAAAGGAATTTGAAATAGAAACTGAATCAAGCCTCCAAAAAATACCCCCCAAGCAAGTGCATAAGCTGGGCTTTGTGTATATTCAGCGCCATACACCGCCATTAAAATAATAGCGATATTAAGCAGTACGGGCGTAAAAGCCGCAACTGCAAATCGCCCCATAGTATTGAGTACAGCCCCCGCAAGTGCCGTAAAGCTAATAAACCACAAATAAGGAAAGGTGATTTTTAATAAACTAGCCGCTAACTCAAATTTTTCACCGCCAACACTTTCGGGACCATTGTTAAACCAATCAACAAACCAACCTCCACCAAATAAAATAACAAACAACGGTGAAGCCAACATGCCAAATAAAGTCACTAAAGTAATAATTACACCTAACGTACCAGATACTTGTGCGATTAATCGCCGCGTCTCATCAAGAGAAACATCATGCTTTACCTTGTCATCATAGTTAATAAGGTCTTTGTTAGCTTTTTCTTTTGCTTCTGCATTTTTTTCATCTTTGGTGTGATATTCACTTAACACTGGAACAAAAGCCTGAGCAAAGGCTCCTTCAGCAAAGAGGCGACGAAAAAAATTAGGGATTTTATTGGCAAAAAGAAAAACATCCGCCATAACGCCTGCGCCCATAACATTCGCAATTACTACATCGCGTACTAAGCCTAACACACGAGAAACCAAGGTCATCACACTGACAATAAGCCCTGATTTTATTAACTTTTTACTCAAAAAAATGTCCTCGAAAATAATATAAATAAAGGAATAAAATAATTAACTAAAAGAAGCGGCTATTATGTAATGATTTTATGTATATAAACAATGTATACTTACCTCCGTTCACAACAGGAACAAGCAAAATTCAGTTTAATTGCTTTTTTATTCGATAAAGCAATTAAATCATTTGACAATCAGCTAAAAAAAAGGCATATTTCGTCGCCTTAAATTTAAGCTTATCTAACATTTTTTAGGAGTCACCTTGGCTAACTCAAAGCAAGCTAAGAAGCGCGCAGTACAATCTGAAAAGCGCCGTCAACATAATGCAAGCCGTCGCTCAATGATGCGTACTTTAGTTAAAAAAGTAATCGCAGCTATTGAAGCCGGTGATAAAGAAGTAGCGACAAAAGAATTAGCCGCTGCTACACCAATTTTAGACCGTTATGCAAGTAAAGGTCTTATTCACAAAAACAAAGCAGCTCGTAGTAAGAGCCGTTTAAATGCTGCTATTAAAGCCCTATAGGCTCGATAGCACATTACGTTTTTCTGATTACTTATTGTAATATTTAAAAAACCGACTTTAGTCGGTTTTTTTATATCTGCAATTTGGTCTACATTTGGCATTAAACTTTACACTTTATTAACATTTATATTCCCTCTTCTATTGCACTCATCAACAAATTTTCTTAGTCTCATAGCAAGATAACAATTGAGGCTTACCATGACATTCTCCAAATTTAAAACACCCATAACAAAGATTGCAGCCATTGTGTTACTCGCTACAACTTCATTAACAGCTTGTAATGATCAATCAACTAAAACAGCAGCGATAGAAAACGCAACGTCCTCTAAAGAGCAGCAACAAACTTCGGTGCAACTTGTTGACGGTTATGCTAGTCGCCTAAATATATACAAAGAAGTTACCTTGTCAGCCGATTTAAGTCATTTAACAGCCAACCAAAAACAAATGCTTGCCCTTTTAATAGACGCATCAAAAATTATGGACGATCTATTTTGGCAACAAGCATTTTCACAAGACAAAAAAACATTTCTGGCAGCAATTAAAGATGAAAAAGTTCGCCGCTTTGCAGAAATAAACTATGGCCCTTGGGATAGACTAGACGGCGATAAGGTTTTTTTAACACAAAATAAAGATAAAGATCATGGTGCTGAGTTTTACCCCAAAGACATGACTAAGACTGAATTTGAACAAGCTAATTTAGCTAACAAAGACGGATTATATTCAATTATCAGTCGTAATGATGAAGGGCAATTAATGACGATTGCTTACTCAGAAATGTACAGCGACGAGATCAATCGCGCTGCTGCTATATTAGAGAAAGCAGCAACTTTTGCTGATGATAAAGAGTTTGCGAACTACTTAACCATGCGCGCCAATGCATTGCGTACAGATAACTACCAGGCCTCGGACTTTGCTTGGATGGATATGAAAAACAATCCTATTGATGTCGTCATCGGTCCAATAGAAAACTATGAAGATCAATTATACGGTTATCGCGCAGCCTTTGAAGCCTATGTGTTAATTAAAGATCTTTCATGGAGTGAAAAACTAGCAAAGTATGCCCAATATCTACCTGAGCTACAAAAAGAGTTGCCTGTACCAAGAAAATACAAAGCAGAAGTGCCTGGCTCTGATGCTGATCTAAATGCTTATGATGTTATTTATTACGGCGGTCATTCAAATGCGGGCAGCAAAACTATTGCGATTAACTTACCCAACGATGAACAGGTGCAATTAGAAAAAGGTACCCGTCGTTTGCAGCTTAAAAATGCGATGCGTGCCAAGTTTGATACTATTATGCTACCTATTGCTGATACCTTAATTGTGCCTGAACAACGCAAAAATGTTACCTTCACAGGTTTCTTTGCCAACACTATGTTTCATGAGGTTGCCCATGGTTTAGGTATCAAGAATACGCTAAACAATAAAGGTACTGTGCGCCAATCGCTAAAAGAACATGCTAGCGCGTTAGAAGAAGGAAAAGCCGATATTTTAGGTTTATATATGATACGCCAACTTCTTGATAAAGGTGCTATAACTGACGGGAAATTGGAAGACTATTACACAACCTTTATGGCTGGAATATTCCGTTCAGTGCGCTTTGGTGCAAGCTCAGCACACGGTAAAGCCAACATGGTACGTTTCAATTACTTTCAAGAAAAAGGTGCTTTTAGCCGCAATGAGCAAGGCTTATACAGCGTTAATATGGATAAGATGACAACGGCTATAGATTCTCTTTCTAAACTTATCTTAACATTACAAGGTAACGGAGATTATCAAGGTGTAGATGACTTAGTTACCAGCAAGGGAATTATTAGTGAAACATTATCAGCTGATTTAGCTCGTTTAGAAGCGGCTAGTATTCCTGTTGACATTGTCTTTAAACAAGGTAAAAAGGTTTTAGGACTTTAATCTTATTACTACCCCGGTAAAGCGCTTGTAATAAATGATTACGGGCAGGTTATTATAAGGTATTAATTGTAATAACCTGCGTATCTTCGCAAATACAATAGAAAAGCATGTAATAAAAAACACAGATGCAGGGTCATCTATACACAATTCAAATTAATTTAATTCTCTATGAAAAAAACCACTTACTTTATTAGCTTACTTACCCTTCTACTTTGGACTATTCCAAACACTTTCGCTAAAGGCTCCCCTACGGCGCCACCTTGGCAATTAAGCACACAATCAGGTGAAACTATTTCGTTGAGTGATTATCAAGGAAAACCGGTTATATTACACTTTTGGGCAACTTGGTGCCCATATTGTAAAAAGCTACAACCTAAATTAGTTGAGCTTGAAAAGAAATATCAAAGCTCGGGTATAAAAATAGTTTCTATAAGCTTCAATGAAGACGACGACGCCACACCACAAGATGAAATAAAAAAACGCGGTTATGACTTTATTACGGCGGTAAAAGGGGAATCTGTTGTAAAAATGTATGGAGTAAGAGGGACACCGACTACCTTTTTTATTAATCGCCAAGGCAAAGCAATATACAAATCAACAAGTTCAGATGTGAATAATCCTAAACTAGAATTAGCTGTGCAACAAATAATTAAACCTTAATTACTTTTCTAGTAATTAAGGTTTAATTATAAAAGGGAAGTACATTGCTTCCCTTTTCTATCAAGTCTATTTAGCTATTTTATTAATACCTTGTACTAATTATAAAAAACTAAAATGAAAAGTCATCTGCTTCAAGCGCCATCATAGAGTCACACCCATTTTCAACACAAGACGCATGACCATTTGCTCTTGGTAATATACGTTGAAAATAAAAACGTGCCGTTTTTATTTTTGCTTGATAAAAAGCACTATCATCGTTACTTTTCGCTAACTTATCTTGGGCTACTTTGGCCATTTTCGCCCAAAAATAGGCCAGAGTTAAATAACCAGAATACATTAAGTAATCAACTGATGCTCCACCAATTTCATCTGGGTTTTGCATTGCTTTCATTCCTAACGTTTCCGTCATTTTTTGCCAATCACCACCAAAGGTCATAATAGGTTGAATGAATTCTTGCATAGCTTCATTAGCTGCATTTTCAACACAAAATGCAGTAACTTCAGCGCCAAATGGTTTCAATATCTCGCCTTTAGAGCCTAAAATTTTACGTGCTAATAGATCAAGTGCTTGAATACCGGTGGTGCCTTCGTACAAACAACTGATTTTTGTATCACGCATCAGCTGCTCCATGCCCCACTCTTTAATATAACCATGTCCACCAAACACTTGTACGCCATGGCTAGTACACTCTAAACCTAGTTCAGTTAAAAATGCTTTCGCAACTGGCGTTAATAAAGCTAACTTAGATTCTGCTGATGCTTTCTCTGCTTCATCTACCTTACCTATAGGTGCATGACTAACATCTACTAACTGTGATAAGTAAGCAATTAACGCACGCCCCCCCTCAGCAATAGACTTTTGTGTTAATAGCATACGACGTACATCTGGATGAACTATGATTGCATCCGCTGGGCCTTCAGGGTTTTTAACGCCGGACAATGAACGCATTTGTAATCTATCTTTCGCGTAAGCCAATGCTCCTTGAAATGATGCTTCAGCGGCGGCAACACCTTCGGTAGCAACACCTAAACGAGCAGCGTTCATAAAGGTAAACATGCAGTTTAAACCACGATCAACTTCACCAATTAAAAAACCTTTAGCGCCATCAAAATTGATCACACAAGTCGCGTTAGCATTGATACCCATTTTATGTTCAATTGAACCACAGCTTACGGCATTTCTATCGCTGATTTCACCTACATCAGTAACGTTAAACTTGGGAACGATAAATAATGAAATACCGCGACTACCTTCTGGCGAACCAGGAATACGGGCAATTACAATATGGACAATATTGTCTGATAAATCATGCTCACCGGCAGAGATAAAAATCTTTGTACCCGTTATTGAATAACTACCATCATCATTTATCTCAGCCTTAGTTCGTAACATACCTAAATCAGTACCACAATGAGGCTCTGTTAAGCACATAGTGCCAGTCCAAGAACCTTCAACTAACTTTGGCATAAAAATATTTTTATCCGTATCACTGCCATGTGCTTCAATAGTCGCTAATGCGCCGTGACTTAACCCAGGGTACATAGCGAAACTATGGTTAGCACTGGAGAAAAACTCTGTAATAGCAGTATTTAATGAATGGGGTAAACCTTGACCACCAAAATCAACATTTTGCGCTAAGGTTGGCCAACCTCCTTCAACATATTGTTGATAAGCATCTTTAAAGCCATCAGGTGTGGTAACCTCGCCATCATTCCAAGTACAGCCTTGTTCATCGCCAATTTGATTAATTGGAGCAACAACTTGTTCGGTAAACTTAGCAGCCTCAGCGATAATAGCATCGACCATATCAAGGCTAGCATCTTCATAACCTAGTTTCTGATAATGGCTGTCGCAATCAAATAACTCTTGCATGACAAACTTCATGTCTCTAATCGGTGCTTTATATTCTGGCATAAGGGTATCTCCAATAGTAATTTAGCAGTCCGACTCGAAACTAAAAACCAAGTGGTCAGACCTCAAACAAGTATTTGATTAAATCATGTTATAAACTTTTTCTCAAGTAAGATTAGCAATAGTTTTTATAATCTGATTATTTAAGCAACAAAAATTAGGCATAAAAAAAGCGCAAATTATGCGCTTTTTTAAGGTGATATATTATTTAAACAGTCATTACACTGTCTCTAAATAAGCAAATACAGTCGTGAAAGCTTGCTCTTGGTATTGCTTTAATCCTGTATCTCTAAAGTCGATGTCTATCTGACTCTTTGATAATTCTTTTTTAATAAAAGTACCTGCTAAAATTTCAACATGTAGCTCTTTTATCAATTGAATTGCCGCTTCAACTTTAAAACCAACAGGTCCACCGGCAAACTTTCCTTTTAAAGCGCGTCCTTTAATAAGTACATGGCTTACTTGATAGTCTTCCATTAATTTTGCAAAGGTAAACTGAAAACTTTGCACTTGTTCAGCTTCGCCAGCGTTATCGAGACTAACTTTTTGCACTCGCGTATGAGGAATATCATACAAATTATTTTCTTTAGACATGATACAAATAATTGCATCATTACCTTTTATTTCTACACCGCATGCTTTCATGGAAAAATCTCAAATTTTATAATTGTGAACATTATAGCGAATTTACTAAAATAAGAAAATGGCACTGTGCTGAACTTAACGTTATCATTAAGAAAAGATTTACTTGATAAGGTTAGTGGTTCAATTAGATGAAAAAAACATGCGTGGTTACTGGCGGTAGTTCAGGTATAGGTTTAAGCATAGTGAAATTATTTGAACAAAATAATTACCACGTTTTTAACTTAGACTTATCTCCTTCTTCTTTTGGCGAATTTTGTCATTGTGATGTGACTAATGTTAGTCAGGTAACTGACATCATCAATAATATTACTAAGCGGCAATCTATCGACGTATTGGTGTCCAACGCTGGTATTCATTTTTCTGCCAATATAGAAAATACCTCTGAAGAGGATTTTGACAAGGTCTTTAATATTAACGTCAAAGGCGCTTATGCTGCCGTTAAAGCCGTATTACCGAGTATGAAAGCTAATAACAATGGCGCGATAATTATCATGTCTTCTGATCAAGCATTGATCGCTAAACACAATTCATTTGCTTATAATTTAAGTAAAGCAGCACTTGCATCAATGGCAAAAACCACTGCACTCGATTACGCTGCATTTAATATTCGCGCTAACGCAGTTTGTCCTGGCACTATCGAAACCCCTCTTTATCATCATGCCATCAATAATTATTGCCAAAAATCGGGGGCTGACAAAGCAGAGGTTCATCGAGCAGAAGAGAGTTTGCAACCACTTAATCGTTTAGGGCAGCCAGAAGAAGTTGCTGAGTTAGTATTATTTTTAGCTTCTGACAAAGCTAAGTTTATTACGGGCAGTTTGCAAGTAATCGATGGTGGTTACACTGCGCAATAGTACAACACAATAGTATTAGGTAATATCACGGTGCAATATCAAAACCTAATAACAAAGCTCAATAGAATAAGGAGTAGTCGAAATGAAAATAATTGATCCTCACCTACACTTATTTGCACTTGAATTAGGCCACTATCATTGGTTGAAGGCTGATAATCCGCCATTTTGGCCTGATAAGCAGCATATTAATAAAAATTTCGATGAAACTGATTTAACACTAACCACACCATTATCATTAGCTGGTTTTATTCATATTGAAGCCGGTTTTAATAATCAACAACCATGGCGTGAACTTGCCGCCCTAGAGCAAAACTGCAATAAACCTTTTAGAGCTATCGCCAATATCGATTTAACCGCATCAAACCAACACTTTAGTTTGGTAATAGAAAAGTTGGCTGAACTCCCCTCATTCGTTGGCGTTCGTCACCTATTAGATGAGCAAGCACTGTCTTTATTAAAAAACAAACAGGTACTTGATAACATTAAAACACTTAATGAGAATGGTTTAGTGTTTGAAGTTCAACTATCGCTAATTGAACACGCACCCGTTAATGCGCTATGTGATGTTATTTTAAATAATCCAGATATAGATTTCATTATAAATCACGCAGGTTTCCCGCCTGCTGACATCCATACTATTGAGTGGCAACGTTGGCAAAGTAACTTAGCAAAATTGTCTTTTTATCCTCATGTCGCCATTAAATGCTCTGGTTGGGAAATGACCAATAGAAATTATCAAGCAACTTGGTTAAATGAAAATTTATCATTGATTTTCGCTATTTTTGATACTAAAAAAATCATGTTAGCCAGTAATTTTCCGTTATGCTTGTTTAGCCATAGCAACTATCAGTCGTATTGGCAGTCAATAATCTCAAGCAATTTTTTCCAAGCACTAACCGAGCAAGAAAAAAGCGCATTGTGTTATGACAATGCGCTTAACTGGTATGCTATGAGTGAGGTCCTCACTTAGTAAATTATAAGGATAACGACAGGCAAACTTTTATTCATTTAATTATTTATTTACTTGATGACAACGTGTGGCGATTTCTTCACCACTTCATCATTTAACTCAATACCAAGCCCCGGCACTTCCGATACTTGAAAAAAGCCATCAACAGGCTGTGGATCTTGCAAACATAACTCGCGATTCCACTCTTTAATCGCATAAGTATGATGTTCATGAATTAAAAAGTTAGGAATAGCAGTTTCTAAGTGCAAAGAAGCGGCTGTTGCTACAGGGCCACCACAAACATGTGCTTGAATACGAATATCGTAAACATCGGCATAATCACACACTTTTTTAGCTTCGGTAAAGCCGCCACATAAACCAACATCTGGCTGAAGCACGTCAATACTTTGATCTTCAAAATAAGGACGAACATCCCAGCGGTGATATAAGCGCTCGCCGCCCGCAATAGGCACATTAACTCTGTCAGATACTTTTTTATGTACCGCAGCGTTTAAATAGTTAACCGGCTCTTCATACATCATGCAACCAACTTCTTCGACAATGGCGCCCATTTGAATGGCTGATGCCGCCCCCATTAATGAGTGCGATTCAAAAATAATGTCAACATCTTCACCCACTGCGTCACGAATAGCACGTAATCGATTACCAAATAAACGCATTTGTGGTTTAGTAAACAACTTGGTTCGATCAAATGATGAACTACCGTCTTTGTTATAAACTATAGGATCAACTTTTACCGCATCATAACCTTCACTTACCGCTTTTAATGCCGCTTGTGCGTATTCTTCTGGCTCGATTAGTTTATTGATTTCGCTATCCCAATCAAATTGTAGTTGACTAGCATAAGTGCGTAACTTGTCATTTACTTTACCACCAAGTAGTTGGTAAACAGGTACACCTAATGCTTTCGCTTTGATATCCCAAAGTGCGGTATCAATGGCGCTCATGGCAGAATATAAAACAGGCCCGCCACCTAAACCCCAGAAGCTTTCTCTGAGCATACGTGACCACAACAATTCAGTATTAAATGGGTTAAAGCCGATTAATACCGCTTCACTAATTTCCTTAATCATTGCGGCAGCAGCGCTGTGTCCCCAGTCATAGGCTAAACCTGCTTCGCCAACACCACTAATGCCTTCATCAGTATGAACACGAATGAATACAGGATTCCAGCCAATGCGTTTAGGGCAATGAATATCAAATACTTCAACATGGGTAACTTTCATTTTTGTCTCTTTAAATTAGGTTATTTTTTTATTTCAAATAAATTAAACACAATACTCACTGCATTTTATGTAATTGTATTTTAAGTAACTGTTCAGCTTTACCTTGTATCGTTCAAGTTAAAGAAAAAAGCACGGAGTTGATGACTGTCAATGAGTACTTTGGGCGCATAAATTGGGCGATACAACAACAAGATGATAGTTATACCAATCTCACTAACTATGTGATCATTTCTACTTGTTAAAAATGCCAACTACTTCGTTATTTATTTAATAATTAGAACACTAGTTATTACAATAAATGCCTTGTATTTGGCAATTTTTTCTACGTATAAAACAGATCACCTAATTAATGAAACTGGTATTACGAAGCAAAATCTGGATATGCTCTTGCCACTCTGCGTACCATTGCTGGCCACGCAGTTTCTCCGCCAGTTTTTCCCGCATGGACAATACTCGCTTGGGCTTTAATGCCATCAACAATGCTCTGAGGTGCATAAATAGGTTTCATGCCTGTCGACATTACTTGTAATTGTACCTGACATGCACGAGTTAGATCATACATATGCATAAACGCATCACCAATGGTTTTACCTAACGTTAGTGCGCCATGATTACGTAATAACATAAAATTGGCATTACCTAAGTCTTGCTGCAATCTTAGTTTTTCATCCGCATTAACAGCTAAACCTTCATAACCATGGTAGCTCATCGATGCAAGCGCAAACATTGAATATTGGCTTAATGGTAACAAGCCCTCTTCAAGACTAGCAACAGCAATAGTTTCATTTGTATGCACATGCATAACGCACATGTCATCATGACGAGCCTCATGTACGGCGCTATGTATGGTGAAACCCGCAGGATTGATTTCAAAAGCACAATCTTTATCAATAATATTGCCATCAATATCTATTTTAACTAGGTTTGAGGCGGTAACTTCTTCAAACGCCAAACCAAAAGCATTGATCAGTAAATATTCTGTATCGGGAATTCGAGCAGAAATATGCGTATGAATAAGATCATCCCAACCATGCATTACCATTAAACGATAGCAGGCAGCTAAATCTACTCTAGCCTGCCACTCTTGCGCAGACACTTTATCTTTTATATTTACTTTAGGGAGCTCAAACATCGTTATGCCTTGTCTAGGTATTTTATTGCTATAAATAAATTCTACCTGAGCTAGCCCCTTGTATAAAGAAAGAGTTACCATAATACCAATTTCAAATCAAAAAACGCTCTCTTTATATGTGTATTTTATTTTTTGCCATCAAACAGCATCCTAAATATCCAGTGATCATTTGTGCAAACCGTGATGAATTTCATCAAAGACCAACCAAGTCAATGCACTGGTGGCCTAATAACGATTTACTAACAGGTGATGTGTTAGCGGGTAAAGATTTACAAGCCGGTGGCACTTGGTTGGGTTTAAATAAAGGAGGACGATTTAGCGCACTTACCAATTTTCGTCAGCCACATTTAATTGATAAAGATAAGCAATCTCGTGGTGAATTAGTATTACAAGCGTTAGCACATCAAGATGATGATATGGCAAAGCAATTAGTTAAATCATCAAATCACTATAACGGCTTTAACCTAGTATTTGGTCAACTCACTAAACTAATGTGTTTTGACAGCGTGTCACAAAAACAACAAGTATTAAATGCCGGATTTCACAGTTTATGTAACGGGGCGTTAGATGACATTTGGCCTAAAATGGCACTTGGACAAGCTAAACTCGCCGATGCAATAAAAGATCATCGCTTAGATATAGAGCAGTTATTCAATCTAATGAAAAGTGCTCAGCAAGCAAAAACAGAACACTTACCAAAAACAGGCGTACCATTAAATTGGGAGCAACTGCTGAGCTCTATATTTATCACTTCGCCAGAATACGGTACCCGCACTACCAATATCATCACCCTAGATAATGAAGGCAATATCGCTATTTATGATCAAAGTTATAATGAGCAAGGTGAGTGCGTAAACAAGCAACATTTCTCTATAGATAAGTAACTCTAATCAGTAAAAGAAATCTAGCCTTTCTCTTTTACTGATTAGCCTGATTTAACACCTTAGTAATAAACGTTAAATTATTTCTTTAATAATTGCAGCAAGGAGAATTACAAACACTAAGATCCACGTTGTTTTACCAAATTTTGCTTGCTGCTCATCACTCATAGGTTTACCAAATCGCTCACCCAATACTACCATTAATGCCACTGCGGCAAAAACACTCGCTAATATAATTAATAATGTCATCTAATCTCTTCTGGTTAACTAAGTTTTTCTACCTAGATTTATCAAAATCATTTACTATTGCAAAAGATACCTCTTATTTATTCTTTTAGCTAGAGACAGGTTTACATGCCGCAAGTTTCACCATCACCAACAGATGATTTTTTTCAAAAACGTCGATTTATTATTCGACTTGGCAAGGCTTTACATAAGCTCGGCTCTACGGCATATCGTTTAGAAGATAACTTACTCTCTATTGCTCGGTTTTTAGATATTCGCGCATCCTTTATTATCACCCCAACAGCGTTAACTTTTATTCTTTCAGACGATGAAGATGATCAACAATATAATCACTTAGTACGAGTAACACCGGGAGAAATTGATTTAGGCTCTTTGGCACGTATTGACGAATTAGTAGATGAACTCATTAATGGCGAACGTACATTAGATGAAGCTATAGAGCGCTTAAAAGAAGTCGACCGTAAACCGCCACCTTACGGCGTAATATTAACATTTTTAGCTTTTGGCGCCTCTAGCGGTGCATTTGCCATGTTAATGCATACTAGCTGGCATGATGTTTTTTGGTCAACCATACTTGGCTTTGTCGTTTTTCTATTTGTAATTTGGGCAGAACGTTCACGCCGTGTCACTGAAATGTTAGAGCCAATGGCGGCGTTAACCACCTCTATGTTAGCTTCGCTTATTTCATTATTCGATCCTAGCATTAATATCCCTATGGTGATTTTGTCTAGTATTATTGCCTTCATTCCGGGCTTGTCACTCACAGTAGGTTTATCTGAACTTGCTGCTCGGCATTTAATGTCTGGCACAGCACGTATCATGGACAGTGTTATGGTGCTATTTAAGCTTTATTTTGGCGCAGTATTAGGCATGGCTTTTGGTAAACTTATTTGGGGTGAAGCAACTTTTATTCCCCCAGATACTATGCCCGTTTGGACCTCATGGTTAGCAGTAACCACACTTTCAATTTCTTTAGTTATTTTATTTAAGGTACGGTTAAAAGACGCACCTTGGGGTATGATAGCCGGCTATATTTCATTTAGTGTGAGTATTTGGGCCAGTAGTTATTTAGGTGTAGCTTTAGGTGCTTTTGTTGGCGCTTTTGCCCTAGGGATATACAGTAACTTGTTCTCACGTATCATGAACTTACCCTCTTCCATCGTTCGCTTACTTGGCTTAGTGGTGTTGGTGCCTGGCAGTAAAGTATATATAGGGTTAAATAGTTTGGTTACTGGCACACAAATGGTAGACGTGAGTGATTTAGGCTCGCAAACTTTTTTAATATTTATGTCATTGGTGGCTGGGCTGATTTTCTCTAACGTAGCCTTGCCTCATAGAAAAACATTATAAATTTGGCTTTTAACTGATTAAAAGTAATGATTAAAAAAACGCAAAAAGAACTATCAACAACAAAAGACTCAACCAATTACCATCATGGCGATTTGTATAGCAGCTTACTTACAACAGCAACAGAGATGATATCGGAAGGTGGCGTAGAGTCCTTATCGTTACGAAAACTAGCCTTGCGCATTGGCGTTTCTCGTACCGCTGCCTATCATCACTTCAAAGACAAAAATGACTTACTGATCGCAATAGCTGCTCAAGGCTTTGTCTCATGGAAAGAGCAGGCTGAGCAGATATTTACTGATGATGATTTAACTGAGCATAATAAATATCAAGCCTTTGTTCGTTTTTATGTGCAGTTTGCCACCGAAAACTCCGCTATTTATCAACTCATGTTTGGGGGCACTTTGTGGAAAGATAAACAAAGCCCTTCAAAACTCAAAGAAGTTGCCTACCCTAGTTTTCAATTTCAATTAGAAATAACTAAAGCTTGGCAGGAAAAAGGGGTGTTACCCAAATCACCAAGCACCTTACGCCTTGCCCAAGTTACCTGGGCAACACTGCATGGTATCGCTCAATTAGTTATTGATGGTATATATGCTGACGCTAGCCAAATTGATGAAATGTGCCAGTGTGCTGTAGACTTGTTTTTAGTCTCGCAAAAATAATAACGATAGAGCTTTTCTCTAAAAAGTTAACTAATCACCTCTCTCTTATTGTAAATATAAGTAAATAGTCTATAAATTAAACGTTACATTAAAGTGTAAATTGATGTTTCTCTAACTAGAGTTTCACCTTAATTCCTCGTAATATCGAACTATTCAGAATATAAAATGAGAATAAAATAATGAAAGCGATTATAACAAGCGCTGTATGTTCATCTTTACTATTGCTTAACGGATGTAGTAACAGTGATAGCGCAGCAAAAGATTCTTCTATGGTAACCGTACAGAAAACAGCTTTAGCATCAGGCATAGATAAAGCTAACATGGATATGAATGTACGTCCTCAAGATAACTTTTATCGCTACATTAATGGTGGCTGGATGAACAGTAATGAGATTCCTGGTGATAAAACCGCGATTGGCTCTTTTTACGATTTACGTGATAAAGCCGATGAAGACGTGAAAATAATTATTGAAGAACTTGCTGCAACTGATGGCTTAAAAACGGGTTCTGACGAGCAAAAAGTAGCTGACTTATTTCGCTCTTATATGGACTCAGAACAACGTGATAGCGCGGGTATTACACCAATTCAATCAATTCTAACAGCAATTAACAACCTAGAAAATAAAAATGACCTTGCTGAATTTTTTGGTAAGTACTCTTCTGTAGGCATCAACAACCCATTAGCTTTATACATTAGCGTAGATGCTAAAAACTCATCAAGCTACGCTATTCATATTTGGCAAAATGGCTTAAATTTACCTGACAAAGACTATTATTTTAATGAAACCGAACGCTTTGTTGATTTACGAAACGGTTATCTAACGCATATTGAAAATATGTATAACTTAGCCGGTTTTAGCAATGGTAAGCGTGCTGCTAAGAATATTATGGCGTTAGAAACTAGCTTAGCTGAGTTTCATTGGACACGCGTAGAAAGCCGTGACAGCGAAAAGCGTTATAACAAATTTGCGACCAAGGATCTAAATAACCTTACTAACAAATTTAATTGGCAAGCCTTTTTAGCTGCTGAAGGAGTTGCTAGCCAAAAAGATATTATCATTAACCAACCTGATTTTATTGAAGGCTTTGGTGAAGTATTTGCGCAAACATCACTTGCAACATGGAAGCAGTATTTAACATTCAATACCTTAAGTGCTTTTTCTAGTTACTTAACCACTGATTTAGATAATGAAAATTTTGACTTTTTCTCAAAACAACTCAATGGTCGTAAAGAGCAGCGCCCACAATGGAAACGTGGTGTAGCTGTTGTTAATAGCAACCTAGGTGAAGTAATTGGCAAGGTCTATGTAACCCGTCATTTTACCCCACAAGCAAAATCAAGAATGAGTATCTTAGTTGAAAACTTGCGCAATGCTTACGGCGTAAGTATTAACGATTTAACTTGGATGTCAGACAACACTAAAAAAGCAGCTCATGTTAAACTCGCCGCATTTATCCCTAAAATTGGTTACCCTGATAAATGGGAAGATTATTCAGCCCTAGCAATATCTGCAGATGATCTTGTTGGTAATATTATTCGTTCACGCAAAGTCTCTAGCGAAAAAGAAATCTCAAAGCTCGGTGGTCCAATTCGCAAATGGGAATGGGGCATGACACCACAAACTGTAAACGCTTATTACAACCCTACAGTTAACGAAATTGTTTTTCCTGCTGCCATTTTACAAGCTCCTTTCTTCAATATGAAAGCAGATGATGCAGTTAACTACGGCGGTATTGGCGCTGTAATTGGCCATGAAATGGGACACGGTTTTGATGATCAAGGTAGTAAATATGACGCGACAGGTAATCTTCGCAACTGGTGGACAGAGCAAGATCTAAAAGAGTTCTCAACACGTACTAAAGCGCTAGTTGAGCAATACGCAGGTTACCAAGTATTTGATGACTTAAACGTTAATGGTAAATTAACTTTAGGTGAAAACATTGGAGACTTATCAGGTGTAACCATTGCTTATAAAGCTTACAAAGCATCGTTAAATGGTAAAGAAGCATCTGTAATTGATGGTTTAACTGGTGATCAACGCTTCTTCATGGGTTATGCACAAATTTGGCGTTCTAAGATCGTTGAAAAGTCAATGCGTAACCGTGTTGCCACAGACCCACATTCTCCAGGTGAGTTCCGCGCTTTGGGCTCACTTTCGAATATGATTGAGTTCTATAAAGCTTTTGACGTCAAAGAAGGTGATGCTATGTACATAGCGCCAGAGAAACGCGTTAAGATTTGGTAATCACACTCTAAAACATGATTTTTATAACATTTTAAAATGCAGCTTCGGCTGCTTTTTTTGATTAAAGTGAATAGCCATCTAAACTTCTATGGCTTGCTTATTATTTTATCGCAGCGTAAACTATTATACTTAGCTAGGGAATGAGGTGCCTTTATTAGGCTCAGTAGTAGCAATTAAGAACTCCTCAACTGTACCCGCAACTGTAAGTCGTTATTTTTTTCAATGTAAAATAATACAAAACGATAAGTCAGATATCTAGCATCTTAAGTACATTAACAATCAACGAATATTTTGCGTGCGGGAAAACACCAGAACACTATGCCAATAAAATTACAGGTAGATCAACTTAATTGGTCAATTAGCAATAAAAGTACTTTACAACACCTCTTTTTTGCCAAAAGCAAAAGAGAAGTTATAGGTATTATTAGCTACTACACTACTGGTAAAGCTAGCCTTCTACATTGCATAACTCATCAGCAAAAAAACATTCTCGTTACCGCACTTAACGGGAATATCTACCTTAAAAATAAAATAGTTAATCACTGTAATATTAACTATTTAACTCAACACCTTTCTCTCATCACACAAAAACCTGTCGTGAGCTATTCATTAACCGATACCGACATTGTTAATGTTGACTTGTTAAAACACAAAGCTGTATTCACTTTAGGTATGCAGATAAATGACTTTAATGAACTATCTAACTGCAAACGACAAAGGCTTTTAATTGCCCGTACTTTGGTACAAGATGCAAAGTTCGTTGTTAATAATATTACTCAATATTTTAAAAAAAATTTCCTATTTATTATGATTCCTATAATAAATACCAATTGATATTTACGAAATGCAATTAATCATTGCCAAGGATAAAACATGACAGATAACAGCTCAGATAAAAAAAACGAACAACATAAAAAACGCATGCAGAGTATCAAAGAAAAAGTAGATCAACGTATTGAAAATGCTCAAGAAGAGCGTGGTTTGATAATTGTAATTACCGGCAACGGCAAAGGTAAGTCTACCTCAGGTTTTGGTACCATCGCGCGAGCTGTTGGCCATGGTTTAAATGCTGCTGTAGTGCAATATATTAAAGGTACATGGGCATGTGGAGAACGCGCTTTACTTGAAAATGCAGGCGTTAGTTTTGAGGTAATGGGAACAGGTTTCACTTGGAATACGCAAGATAAAGAACAAGATATTGCCGCAGCACAAAAGGCTTGGAATCGTAGTAAAGAGTTATTAAAAGATAATAATATTGATGTTATTTTGTTTGATGAATTAACCTATATGCTCAGCTATAAATACATTGATCTAGATGAAGTAATCGATGCATTAAAAAATAGGCCTATTAATCAACACGTCATTATCACAGGGCGAGGTTGCCACAGAAGCATTATCGAATTAGCCGATACGGTTAGTGAAGTTCAATCAGTGAAACATGCTTTTAATGATGGCATTAAAGCACAAAAAGGCATTGATTGGTAAACGAGCAATTACGAAATAATATCTCCAATGTTTATTCTCTATTATTTAGGAATAAAAAAACCACCAATTAACTAGCGGTGGTTTTTATAATTTAAAATATCAAAACAACAGTTCTAGCTCGATGGTAACTCTTGTGGCGTTATTACTGTTTCGGCATTTTTTATCTTGTTCTTTTTGCGAGTAAACACTCCGCGTATATCTTCAATAATCATATATAGGCTAGGAATAAACACTAAAGTAACAATTGTTGCAAATAATACCCCGAAGGATAATGAGACAGCCATTGGAATAACTATTTGCGCTTGGGCACTTGTTTCAAAAAAGATAATAGGCACCAAGCCAATAAAAGTAGTGAGCGATGTCAGCATTATTGCCCTAAAACGTTTAGTACCGGCATGCATCACTGCATCTTTTAATTGTTCACCACGCTTTCTCGCTTTGTTAACATAATCGACCATCACTAAAGAGTCATTAACCGCCACCCCTGCAGCAGCCAAAATCCCAAACACAGACAAGACACTAAGATCCATTCCTAAAAGAAAATGGCCAAAAACTGCACCGATAATGCCGAAAGGAATAACAGTCATTATCATGACGGCTTGCGAGTATGATTTTAACGGTATCGCTAATAATGAAAAGATAACCATAAATGAAATTAACGCATCACGGATTTGATCGGCAACACCATCCATCTCTTCTTGAATTTTTCCTGATAGTTTACTGTTAACTGCCGGGTACTTCTTCAATAACTGAGGAATAAAGTTATCACGGATATCCTTAGCCACTTCAAATGGCTCAACCTGCTCAGCGTCAACGCTACCCCAGACATTAATCGTTCTATTACCATTTTCACGGCGAATACGCGTAACACCATCAGTTAATACTATATCAGCCAATTCAGATAAGGGTAATTCAGCACCATTAGGCGCTTGGATCAACACATCATCCACATGGCCAACACTGCTTCGCTGCGCTAAAGGATAACGCACCATCACTTTAACCTCTTCACTGTCACGTAAGATGCGTTGAGCCTCTAACCCATAAAAGCTATTGTTTACTTGTGAAGCGATATCAGCCAAGGATATTCCCATACTGTAGGCTAAAGGCTTTAAGGTAAACTGAACTTCTTTAGCACTCGTTTGACGTGAGTCATTAATGTCACCAACACCTTTTACCGTATTTAATTTACGCTTTAACTCTTGGGCTGCCGCCAGTAATTGTGCATCGTCTGTACTCTCTAATCTAAAGGCAACATCACCATCCTCTCGACCACCGCCAAAGAAGTCATCACTAATATCAAGTGTTTTTACACCTGGGTAATTTGGAATAGCTTGGCGCCACATATCTGCAAGTTCAAAAGTATTAATAGGCCTTTCTTCTGGCACAATAAGTTTCACCATTACTTGGCCACTGGTTCTGCTACGCAAATCGACTTGCATATCAGAAATCATTGATGCGCCATACTTATTTTCAACCTCTTTATCTACTTTCAAAATAAGGCGTTGTATATTAAGTAAGGTGTCCAACGTTGATTTTTCAGAAGCATCAATATTCATTTCGACACTGATACGAGGGAAATCATGAGGTATTTTAGGTTGACCAATATAACGAACAAAGCCACCACTAAATAAACCAGCACTTAACAACATTAAGCTAATAAAAAACATCAATACCGCATAACGATACTCAAGAAATACCGCCAGTGCAGGTCTATATACATTGTTAATAAATCCCTTTAATTTAACATCAATAAAACGACGTACTCTATCGAGTGGATTTTTAGGATTAAACTTTTTGATTTTCATTTTTACTAGATGCGCTGGTAAAATAAGCTTTGACTCTATCAAGGAGAAAATCAAACAAAAAATAACCACTCCACCAATCGCTTTACCAAAAGCTGAAGAAGGACCTTCACCAAATAAAAACGGTACAAACACGGCAATAGTTGTTAATACGCCAAAAGTTGCTGGCATAGCAACACGCTTAACACCCCGTATAACATTTTCAGTTGAATGGCCGTGTTCTTCTATTTCATCATGGGCGCTCTCTCCCATAACAATGGCGTCATCCACGACAATACCTAGCACTAAGATAAAGGCAAATAGACTAATCACATTAATGGTAATATTGACAAATTCCATCGGCATTAATAACAAGGTACCAAGGAAACAAACAGGCAAGCCCATCATTACCCAAAAAGCTAAACGTACCCGTAGAAATAAAGCCAACATTAAAAAGACTAATACTGCGCCACTTTTCATGTTGTCTAACATCATGTTTAAGCGACCGTTTAGGTAGTAAGTCATATCGACCCATGTTTCTAATTTCACACCCGCTGGCAAACTAGCTGATTTCCCATCAACATAAGTGTCCATAATATCGGCAATTTCAGTGATACTTTGAATTTCTGATGCGCCAATAAATAAGGTTATTGAGTTTTCACCATTAAATTTAGAATATTGTAAACCTTCTTCAAAGCCATCATTAATCGTTGCCACTTCACCAAGTAAAACTTTGGTGCCATCTTCAAGGGTAATTACTGGAACTTGTTCAAATTCATGACCACGATAAGCCTGATTCTCAACTCTTAAATTAATATAGCCGTTGGTTGCACGAATTTGCCCTGCTGACATATTGCGGGAATAATTACGTACAGCATTAGCAACATCACTAAAGCTCAAGTTATACTCACGTAGTTTGTCTTTACTTACTTCAATCGATATTTCATACGATAGGCCGCTGTATAGCTCTGAGATGCTAATACCGGGTAATTGCTGAATTTCGTTATGAATTTTTCGGCCTAAGTCTTTTAGCTCGCCATTAGTTAAATCGCCATACAAACTAATGTACATAACTTCTTGCCGAAACTTCTCTCGCTCAACTTTAATTCGTTCCATACCGTCAGGGAAACTAGAAATAGCATCAATGGCTGACTTGACTTCTTCCATTACAATTTGAGGGTCGTAATCAAGTTCCACTTCAAACCAACCATTAGAGTAATTACGATTGGAATAGGTTATTACCCTTTTAATGCCCTGCACTGACTTCAATGCTTCTTCAATCTTAATAGTAATACCCTCTTCAACTTCTTGAGGAGCAGCACCTGGGTAAGGCGCGGCATAGGATATCCAATTAAATTCAAGCTGTGGGAACATTTGCTTATTAATGGTTAACGCCGTTAAGCCGCCGCCAATCAAAATAAAAAACATTAATAAATTTGCCGCAATACTATTACGTGCAAACCAAGCAATAATACCTGTGTTAGTGTCTATACTAGTATCTACTTTACTTTTATTATTACTGTCATCAGTACTTGGTGCCGCTTTACTTACATCATCATGAGAGTGTGTAGCCATTACTATTCCCCTTCATTTTTAATACTAGCAACTTGCACATCAGTGTTTTCATCAAGGGGATCAGATTGTTCTTTTTTATCAGAAATTAAGGCAAGTTTCATACCGTCAACAGGATAATCTAACGCTGAAACAATTAATCTATCACCATCGAATAACCCATTAGAGACCACAACATTAGGTCCTTGTTGGCGAACTATATCTATAGTTGCATAATGTAGTTTTGAATCATTATCTAAAAGTGGAACCTTGTCATCAATGACTAAATAACGTGGTAATATACTCGCATTAGCAATTTCAAAACCTAATATTTCTGCCTGAACGTATGAGCCAAAACGCAATGGTACAATGTTAGCCACATCAGTATTTCCGGCACCATTTTTCCCCGCCAATTTATCTTTTAATAGGTAGGGATTTTGAATTTCAGCAACTAAATAAGTCATACGACTTTTATTATCAATAACACCTTCATTGCGAGCAATACTAGCCAACCACTCAACGCTATTTCCTGCATAAGAGCCAATCAATTTCACTTTAGCATCCTGCCCCTGATCAATTAAAAACTGTAATTGATTATCAGCCACAGGTAAGCGAACTTCTGCAATCGCGGTACCAAGCAATTTACCTATTTGACTACCGACACTAACAAAAGAGCCCAAACCTATCATTCGATTATCAATCATGGCATCGTATGGCGCCTTAATTTCAGTTCGTTGTAAATTACGTTCTGCAACTAAAACCGCGGCTTGCGCTGATTTAACATGTGCTAGCTCTTGCGCTAACTGAGGTTTACGCAAACTCAACTCGGTAGGTGAAGTATCTGTAATTTGCTTCCATTCACGTTCAGCAACTTTACCTTGCGCAACTTCTTTTTCTAATGCCGCGCGTGCTGATGCCATAGTTGCTTGTGCATCAATTAGTGCTGCATGATAGTCATTAGGATCAATACGTGCTAACAACTGCCCTTTTTTAACAAAGCCACCGCGCACAAAAACATCACTGAGTTCAACAATTTCGCCATTAACTTGCGCAACTAATGATGTTTCGTATTTTGGCTTAACAATGCCATATGAGCTCACATGCAAAGTCATTGGTGCTACGACAATATTTTCTACAGCAACTATAGGGGTATTATCTACTTCAGCTTTTTCTTCTGGTGGCTTTTTCAAACTAGAAAACCCAAGATAAGCAATTACTCCCACCACTAAAATGGCAATAGGTAGTATTATTTGTTTTTTATGTACCACTATTTAATCCTTTTTAAAATATATTTAACGTTGTAATAACGTATTAACTTGCAATTAACATCAATCAAATCAAAAGATTACCTTAAATGATTTAAATTAGTATAAAAACAGTTGTACTATTTTATGATGTAAATAATAACTAAATTATTGTTATTAATTATCACAAAGTTGTAACCGTCTATTACAAAATACGCGCCTCTTTGCCAAAATATTTAACAATTGATACAAAAACCAGTAATAACTCTTACATTTCATTAACTTAATAACTATTAATTTTTTACTGTTTTTACAAAAAAAATAAATTAAACTAAATGTGGTATAAGTCACTTGGCTTTTTTCACCACTTTTTATACTTTTTAAAAATTTTAATGGGCAAAATAGCTAAGTACCAAATACGTCAAAGTGCGAGTTGCTATAGCTTGTACATACATTATAGAAAGGAGCTCACATGCTAAATAAAATTAGCGCATTCTTTATAGAGTTAGTTGAAGACTTTCACAAGACAACTGAACAGCAAAAAAAAACAGAACTCACACTAGAAATTTGCTGTGCGGTTTTATTATGTGAAGTGATGCGTGCTGATAGTGCTTTTACCGAAGAAGAGCAAGATGCACTCACTATCATTTTAACAAATCAGTTTAACCTTACCACTCTAGAAGTTACTGACATTCTAGAGAAAGCATTCGAGTTAAGTGAAAATGCCAGTGATTTTTATCAATTCACCTCAAAAATCAATCAATACTATTCACTCGATGATCGTATAAAAATAGTCACCTTATTGTGGAAAGTTGCCTATGCCGATGGAGAGCTTGCCAGTATTGAAGAGCATATAATTAGAAAAATTGCTGACTTATTACACCTTAGACATAACGAATATATTGCTACAAAAATTGCCGCTGAGGAATTTCACCTCAAAAATGAAAAGAAGTAGCGAGCGATATCGGTTATTATATACAACAGCTTCTAATACATTTTCTATACTTGGCAATTCAATGACACAATCAACCCCAGACTTAAACGCAGAAATCGGCAAATACAATACTTTACGCGTTATTGCGTTAAACGATAGTGGTACTTATCTTGACGGCGGAGAGTTAGGAGAAATATTACTACCCAAGCGTTTTAGACCTGTGGATTGTCAAGTAGGTAATAACATCCCTGTTTTCATTTATGTTGACGGCGCCGAACGGTTAGTTGCTACGACTGAGAAAGCCTTGGGTCAGGTTGGTGAATTTGTTTCATTAAAAGTCGCTCAAGTAAATAAAATGGGCGCATTTTTAGATTGGGGCTTACCAAAGGATTTACTCGTACCATACAACCAGCAGCATTCAGAAATGGAAGTGGGTAAATATTACCTTGTCCGTATTTTTCTTGACCAAGTTACCCAACGTATTGCCGCGTCAAGTAAACTAGATAAATTTATCGATATTTGGCCTGCGGAATATCAACAAGGCGATAAAGTAAAATTGATCATTGGTGGTAAAACTGATTTAGGTTTTAAAGCCATAGTTAACGATTTGCATTGGGGATTGTTATACGACAATGAGATTTTTCAGCCCTTGCGTGTAGGTAAGCACATTGACGGCTATATTAAACAAGTGCGTGAAGACGGTCGCCTAGATCTTATACTATCTCGTGGCAGTAAAAATAAAGTGAATGATTTTGCTGAAAAACTACTACAACACTTACGAGACAATGATGGATTCGTCCCTCTACATGATAAAAGCTCGCCTGAGTTAATCCAAAGAATACTTGGGGTAAGTAAAAAAACCTTTAAAGCGACTGTTGGTAACTTAATGAAAAACGGCAAGCTAACCATTGAAAAGGAAGGCATTCGCCTGAAGTAGCACTATTTAAGCAACTGTGATGAGTCACTTGCTACAACATTAATTTATAAACAAAAAGGCTGATAATTATCAGCCTTTTTTAATTTAATCATTCAGTATTCTAGCAAAAAGTTAATCCGAGGTTCGGTAGCTCGCTAGCTCAGTAGATAAACTAACGCCTTGCAATTTAAGCTGATTAACGCGTTGTAAGTACGCTGCACCTTTAAGCATATGCAAAGCAACATCAACAGCACCACGACGGGTATAATCCTCTAAATAACTGCCTTTTACCCAGCTATTGAACGCGCCTAAACTTGGGCCTGCCCAAATTTGGTAATCCATTTCACGTCCTTTCTCACCGGTATTTGACCAACGCGAGCTTAAACCTAAATACCAGCGGAAAATTAACGCCATTTTACGCTTAGGGCTTGATTGAGCACGTGCTAACATTTCGGGGTCACGCTCTTGGAAAAAAGCTTCAGTGCCTGCCCAAACATCGTCTAAGTTTGAACGGAAAATTTGTTTTTCAATTTTCACTCGCTCATCACTAGGGATAGCTTCAATTGAGTCATAGCCAATGTATAAGTCGTAAAGCTTTTTAGCGCGCATCGCGAACATTGAACCACGCTTAACTACTTGTAACTTAACACCCATTTCAAACATATCTGCCGCAGGCGCCATGGTAACATCAGCCATTTCAACGTTTGCTAATAGTTTACGAGTATATTCAGACGCGCCCGCTTCAACACAGGCTTGGTTTACTGAGCCAAGTACAATATAAGCTGCGCCCATATTAAAGGCAGCAAGTGCTGCTTCTGGCGTACCGATACCACCACCTGCACCTACACGAAGCACTGGTGAGAAGTTATATTGCGCTTGTACTTCATCACGAAGGGCAATAATGGTTGGTAATAAAGTTAAAAATGGACGGTTATCAGTATGTCCACCAGAGTCCGCTTCAGCGGTAATATCATCAGCCATAGGCACAAGCTTAGCAAGTTCTGCCTGCTCTGCTGTGATCTTACCTTGCGCAAGTAGCTTATCAATAAACTTCTGCGGCGCAGGTTCCATAAAGCGGCGACCTACTTCGGTACGAGAAACTTTCGCAATCACTTTGTGGCCAATATTAACACTGCCATCTGCATTTTTTGAAAGACCGGCCAAACGATACCAAACAATATGTTCGGTTAAACCTAAATAGGCTGATGCTTCAACCGTTTTAACGCCAAGTTTGATAAAGCGTTCAACCGCACCACGCTCTAATGCTTCTTCCGCTGGCGCATGAATTAAATTAACCGCATAAGGGCCATTTGGTAATTCTGCTTGAATGCGGCGGATCGCATCTTCTACCGCATCAGGGACTAAACCTGCCGCGCCAAATGAGCATAAAAATCCTGCTTTACCCAGCGCAACAACTAGCTCAACAGAAGCAATACCATTGGCCATCGCGCCGCCATGATAAGCATATTTAACGCCGTGTTGTTGTTTATAAGCATCATCACCTAAATCTTCAGGGTTAAGCTTTTGGGCAAAGGCTAATACATCACTAGCACCAGAAGTTGATGTTGCATTGGCAAGACCAAGTTCAATGCCGTTTTTGGCAACGTATACAGGTGAAGCTAAGTCCATTAACGCGGTTTTAATTGCGCCGCTATCGGTTTTTATATTATTGTTATCAACTTGCCATGCCCAGTCGATGGCATTGTTATCGGTAAAACTTAAATTCGACATATTTGTTCCTGTTTATTCTTTTCATTATTCATTAGCAATCTACTTATTCACTAACAAATAGTAATAATTCGATAATAGTTAAACTCGAAGCCAGATGGTACTGTAGCAAAGAAGAAACACGGAATTGGTGCTAACCAATGAGTATTTCTGATGTAGCTAAAGTGCCAAATGGCAATGAGATTAGCTGTTAGCTAAGCTTCGATGATAGATAATACGATATCTTTCACTTCGTATATTCTTAAACCATCTTTTGATAAGTTGGCATCACCTACTAAGCGCACTTCACCCTCTGTTCGAATGATATCTGTAATGTGTACATCAAGTGACATTTGTTTATTTAATGGCGTAATTTGACCACGATATTTCCACTTAACCAAAGTCGTTGGCGCAATAAATCGTGGATTAGTGAACTCTTTACCTAAGTCGTTTTTCAGTGCATAGGTTTGCATTAATTCAATAATCGCTTCAACACCTAATGAACCCGGCATAACTGGGTCTTGATGGAAGTGATAACGGAAGAACCAATCAGTTGCGTCAATAGTACGTTCACCATGTACATAAGCCACGCCTGCTTTACCGCCACCTTCAACTATTGATACGGTATCAATGAAGTTCATTTGGCCGCCAGCAAGCTTATAGTGCGGCTTATTGCTTGGTGCTTTATACAAGGCTAAGTTCTGATCAGATAAATCAATAACGTCGATATCTGATTTTGGTGTCTTGTTATCTTCAAACCAAGGATAAGTTGTTCTGCCATTATCTATGCCTAATTGGTTGGTTAGCGCATCGCCGCCAAAGTAACCAAATACAGCTGTACCTTTATAGAATAAATCATGACTTTCAAGCGCTTGAGCCGCTGAGTTTTCATCTTTAACATAAAGCTCAAAGGTGAAGCTTTGCACTATCATGCCGCCAGCCATTGTGGTGCTCAACAGTACTGATTTATTAACAATCGTTTTATTGCGTAAATCAACTTGTTTAATCAAATCACCACTGCCGTCTAAGTTACGGAAGAATAGATCTTTTTCAGGGTATTTTAAGGTAGTGCCCATATAACCAGAGATAAAGCCGTTAGGTTGTAAGGCTATTTCCATGATTAATGAATACGGCATCCAGTTGTTAACACTGTTTTTAGTGAAGTACCAAGCATCACTTGGCACACAATATTCAGCAATACAGCTAGAGGTTTTTTTCAAATCAAGGCGAGTACCTTGTACTTCAACCACTTGCGTCACTACTTGTAAATCACCACATGGCGTACGCGGCGGAATTCTGCCTTTGTATACGTCAAAGTCTGGGCCAAAACATTTTGAAATATTACCGGTAGCAAATTCAAACATGTGCCATGGGGTAAATGGTGCTTGGTTCGGTACACGATTTTGTCCAGCAACCAGTGGCGCCTCAAAATGCTGAATAGGAGTAACGCCCTTTTCTTTTGGTGCATTAAGATCTGACATCACTTTCATTAACGGACGTTCAACATGTTTGAATGGCTCAATACCACGTTCATCAAGTTCACCACTGCTCACATTGCTGTTAACAGCACTTTCGCTAGCAGTAGCGTTTATCACAGCGCTTTGATCAACTAACTGCACATTATCCGGCAAACTTACGGGATAAGGTGAGTTTTCATCTTGCTCAGTGATCATCACAGATAAGTTTTTAAAATCAACAACTGCTTTACCATCAAGAATAATTTCAATGTTAGCTTTTAAAAATGGGTAAGGTTTCATACCCATTTCGGTGACTTCCATGCGATACGTTAAGGTATTGTGCTGTGGAATAACTTGGCCACGACAACGTACCGTTTGTGATTGACCCGGCATAGGTTGAAAACGTGCGTTATTTACATTCGCGTGCATACCTAATTTAAGCATTAAGAACATCGCCATTTGACCACAACCTTCACTCATTAACGAGCCAGCCATTACTTGGTCACCTTTAAAGTGACATGGGAAGTACCAATGCTGTGGATCTAAATCTTTTTGACCTTCTACTAAACCTAAGCCCCAATGTCCGCCTTTGGCATCAATTTTAGTAATGCGCTCAATCATTAGGAATTTTTTCGATGAGAACTTTAATGACGGGTTACGACCTTGTTGGTTATATTCTTCACCAAAACAACCCGCTACATCACCATCAACCAACTTCATCATATCGTTGTAATCAAAATGTTGTTTGGCTTGTTTCGCGGCATCAATATTAGTAATTAATGGCGTAAAATCAGATTTAACTGCATTGGCTAATTCAGCTTTGTCTTTATCATTTAAGATAACGCCTTTACCGTCAGCAAGCTCTTCATCAGTGAAGAAACCAGCACAACCATTACGCATGATTAATACTTTCTTGTCGCCAACATAACAATCGTAGTGGAAGAAGAATAATAATTGCTCGCCGTTTCTCGCGTATGAGTCAATGTGAATTTCATAACGTAGCGTTTCACCACCAAAGGCCATTTCTTCTAGGAAGGTTAATTCACAATCGAGTAAACGATAGACACGCTCACCTTTGGCTTGAAAATCAATACCAATATAAGAAATTAATAATAAATCACACTGACCTGATTCTACCGATACTGACCATGGAATTTGACCATCAATTAAAAACGGTGCATCAACAGGAATATCATACTCGGTACACATGTATGATTTTTTATATTCATTTACCGTCGCTTCAAGCTCGGTCACACGTGAAACTAATAAGTAATCAGTCGTTGGCAAACGCACACGGCGTGAATAGCTGTCGATTATTTTAAACTCGTCACCAAAAACTTTCGCAATATCACCCTCAGCGAATTCAACTAAATCAGCGGTATCCCAAATAATTTTTTCAGGTTGATTAAATCGCTCTTCAAGTTGCAGTGGCGGATAATGATAACCATCAGGGCCTTTAATTTTAAAGCCTGATTCATTTGCCCAATGTTCATTAATTGCCACTAAATCATCTGTGTGGGTATTACTACTAACGACAGACAGCTCAGGTGCATGAACAAAATCACTAGATGGTGAGTTTGTTCTATAAGTAGGTAAACCTGCGCTAACATTGGCTTGCATTTCTATCAATTTAGAAATCTGTTGCCCTGCCACTTGGCGAGTGTTTAAAAACGCCTGATGCGTTGCCGACTCTTGATATATTTCTTTACTTGCCTGATGTTTAACATCGACATTAGCTTTAGTAGTCGCTTGTGGGATACTTTTCACTTTTGCTCCAGTAACGATTGTTGATCGTGCTTTGGCTTGAGTTGTGCTCATCTTTTCTGTTTGATTCTGAGCTTGAGCTTTTGTTTGTGTCTGAACTTGCGCTTGAGCAACGCCCTTAGGCTTTAAGTTACTCAAGTTAATACTTTCTTTGACCTTTGCTAAGGTTTTACCAGTAAATGATTGCTTAACGCTAACCATTTCAGCACATTGACTTTCTGATAAAATAGCATCAAAAATTGAATTACCACCCAAGGCAATCGTCTTAATTAACTTAGGTCGCTGCTTTCCTGTCGGTGCAGGGGCTAACTGATGGTTATGCTTACTTGATGACAAAATTAAGTGTGCACAACTTTCATCTTTACCTAAACCATTTATCGCAATAGCAGATTTTGTTGTAGTGCGTTTATCTAAAATAAGCGCTGTTTTAACAATACTCGCAACACCTGAGGCGTTAAAAGTATGACCAACATTACTTTTAACTGAGCTAATGGCTTTACCAGCATAAAGTTCTGGCAAGGCTTGATTTTCAGCACTATTCTCATGACTAAAACCACTGGCATGCGCTTCAACTTGACTAACATCTGCAGCACTAATACCGGCAAGTGCTAATGACTTATTAGCCGCTTTAGTGATAGCTGCAGCATCACAACCATTAGCAAAACTAATACCGTCTATGGTGGCGTATATTTGTTGCTCACTCACTTTTGATGCTGGTTTAACAACAAAAGCAGCAGCGCCTTCACCGACTAACCATTGATCTTGATTCAGCGTATTGCTTGTTGCTTTGCCCTCAACAGATACCTGACCGCTATTCACCGGACCATAGTGCTGTCTTAAGGTGATGTTTTCTACTGAGCCAGCTAAATCAACTGAGGCAATAATCACTGCATCAATATCGGAGGTTTGGAATAAGTTCTCTGCCAACTCAACACAACGATAAACAGAGTTCTCTTCCGCTGATAAAGTAATTGCTGGGCCTGAAAAATCCCATAAAGCAGAAATACGTGACGCCATAATATTACCAATAAAACTAGTGTATTGATTAAGCTGGGCAGCAAAAGCGACACCGTCTTTAGCAATATTGGTTAGAGTTGCACGTTGTTCATCAGTTAAGCTAACGCCTTGCTGTAATAAACTATCTTCAATTTGGGTGCTTAAGTTTACTCGGCCACGGTATTGGTGAAGTTCTAATTCCAAGCCCATTGCCACTAATACGGCTACATTGCTGCCTTCTTTAAGGCCCGCATCTTTTGCCGCATTATCAGCAACTTTCATCATCATCAGTTGCTGGGGAATTAAACAATCTTGCTCATTTGGCGGTACTTTAAAGCGTAAAAAATCAATATCAAAGTCTTCAACATAACCACCTTTGGGTGCTTTGCTTAACGACAAAGCGTTCATCACTTGGCTATTTTTTTCAATGCCTTTCCAACGCTTAGCTGGCAAGTCTCTAAAAGTATTACCTTCGCTATTAATAAGTGCGGCAAAACTGGATAAATCTTTAGCGCCACCAAAGTGTGCATCCATACCAATAATCGCTAGCGGTTCACGCGCTTTTGCTGTTGATGTGACTGGTGCTAGGATTTGTGTTGGCTGCTGTAAAACCAAATGCGCATTTGAACCACCAAAACCAAAAACACTTACACCGGCAGTGCGCGGCTTTTGGCTATTTTCTTGTGGCCAATCAATAGTATCGGTTGGCATTTGCGCGCCAGTTAAATAACCATTTTTAGAGCTAAGTGGTTCGTTTAAATTAATTGTTGCCGGAATTTTAGCTTGATTAAGTGCCCATATTGCTTTGGTCATGCCCGGCATACCCGCCGCAGTAAGTAAGTGACCTAAGTTAGACTTTACCGAGCCAAGTAGCGGTTTATCACCATTTTTTCGCGGAAAGCGGCTAAAGAAAGTGTCCATTGAACCCAGTTCAACATTATCACCCTTAGGCGTTCCGGTAGCATGACATTCAATGTAATCAACGTCACGCGGATCAACACCCGCATCATCATAAGCGCGTTCATATACCAGAACTTGCCCTTTAGTATTTGGGCTCAGTACAAATTCACCTTTACCATCATTTGATAATGCGCCACCTTTAATAATCGCGTGAATTTTATCACCATCACGTACTGCGTCACTGTGACGTTTAAGTACCATCATGCCAGCGCCTTCGCCAGCAAATAAACCTTGTGAGTTTTTATCAAACGGGGCGTGAATATTATTGGCAGGGTAGGCTTGGAAAATTGAGAAACCCATATTAACAAACATAGGATCTGAGCCAGAAACTGCGCCAGCTAACATCATATCAGCTTTACCCGTATGCAAATAATCACAGGCTAATTTTACTGAATAACAACTTGATGCACATGCGGCATCAAGGGCGAAATGTGTACCACCAAGCCCTGCGGCTTTGGCAAGCAGCGCCGCAGGATAACCAGCAACTAAAGCGTTATCGGCATGAATATCATTTTTCGCTATCTCAGTATTGGAAAAGTGACTTAACTGAAAATCTTTATTAAGTACCTCTTTTAACGCACCATCAACTACTTGGTGATAAAGCGGCATAAATAAATGATTAGACGATTTAGTTGGAAACGATAAGTTACCTAAAATTACGCCACAGTCTGCAAGCTTATCACTGCCCCAATAGCCGGCATCCGTTAATGCCTGTTGGGTTACGTATAATGCCCACTGATTTAAATCATCTAATTGATTCAAATACTCTGTCGTTAAGCTATTTCCATTGTTAGGCTTATCAGCGATAAAGGCACTGGCGTCAAAATCAAAGTTTCGAATATAGCCACCGTGGACACAGTAAAACTTATCAGTATCACCTTTTTTACCGGTATATTTGTCAGGATCAACGCCCATTTGTTCAATGGTTGCTTTGCTTCTGCAATCTTGTTTTTTAAGCAGTTGTTGCCAAAACTCTTCTGGCGCAGAAGATCCTGGGAACAAATTAGCAATACCTACTACAGCAATATTTTCCATACTTTCCTCGAAAGTTTTATAATTCTTTTTTAGCGACAATAATTGAGCCAGTAAATAGGGTTTGAAGATCAAGCTTCACCCCGTGGCTAACTAATTTTGCAATCGCTCTTAAATACGTTAATTCGTCACTGGTGCCTTTAGCATTTACGGGTACAGCAACCCGTGCTTTATTCGCACTATCAATCGATGACTCAGCAGTAAAATCTAAAATTTTATCAACCCAACTACAAAGCGAACGACCTGGCCCCATTTCAATAAATACCCGTGCACCTTTGTCATGCATGGTATTGATCAAGCGAGGGAAATCGACTCTATCGCAAAGACATTTAGCCACACTATGGGCAATGGCTTTACTGAGTTGTGGTACAGGTAAATAACAAGAGCTTGAAAACATTTTAGTTTTTAAACGCGGCATTACATCCATGGTATATAGCTCAACCATGTCATCGTATTCTTTATTCGCGGGTGCACTATGAATTGCATTAGCCATATTAAGTGGCATAGCGCGTACGCCTAATTTTTTAATCACTCGTAAACAATCGGCTGGATAACCCGCCAGTAATAAGCTGTCTGGCGTGTTAATAATTGTACAGTAAACACGCTCTTCACCTTCACTGGCTGTAATAACCTCATCAAGCGTTGCTTTAATGGTGTAGGTTTCCCAGATTAATTCATCATCGGTATTTTCAACCAAGTTATCTAAACCCCAATGTTCACGTAAGGTTAATAACTCACCACAAAGACGGTGATTGAAGGTATCTGAATTAGCTAAGCGCGCACTCATTAAGCCCGGTTGTTGCCAAGCGCCAAGCGCAGCATACATACTGACTTCGCCCATAGAGTAACCGGTAGCATAATCAGCTTTAACATCAAATACATTTTCAAATACCTTGGTAAATACGCAAGCAAAGCCAACCCCTGCCTCAGCAATATCAGCTAAGTTACCACGAAGGTTTAAATCTAGTTGTTTAAGTGCTTTAAAGTCTGGACGCATAATAGTACGCGGATTTAATAAGCGATCTTTTAAGCTTGCGCCAATGTCATCCGCTAAGTCAGCAACGTCTTGATGTATTTGTGGAAATAAGTGAAATAAGTCGCGACCTAAGCCAACATAAGTTGCACCAATACCCGGATATAAAAAGGTAACATTGTCGGTGCTGTCATCGGTATTAACTGGCGTAGCGCTAAAATAACTTCCCTTAGGGGTACGCCATTCATTGTTAGCATTATCTGCTGATAGAGCACTAACAATACCAGCTTTGGCTAATTGTATTTCTTTAAGAAGTTCTGCTTTTGACTCACACAACAAAGAGGCGGTATAAGCACACTCTGCTACTGTTGACAGGTAGTGATCATAATAACTTAGCGCAATTTCTTTAATGCTAGCTTGATTGGCTTCAAGCTCTGTTTCAAGCGCTGTCAATCTTGTTAATAGTGCTTGTTGATCATTACCGGTAATTAACACCAGTTGTAAATCACTACAGGCAATAAAGCCATTATGACGAATATCATTTGCAGGATGTTTCTCAGATGAATCAACCACTTTATTTTCGGCTAAAATCACATGGCAATAATCACTTTTATCTGCAAGCGCATCTTCAGATGACAAACAGCTATAGGCTGCAATATGCTCACTACCATCAACATGTGGATACCAAGGGCGAGATTCAGTAGGCAAGTAAAAGTTTGATGCTTGCCATTGTTCAAGTGCATCTTCTTGCGGTTGCTGCCAATCACTTATTGCCGGAATATAACGCTGCTGTAATGCCATAACAGTACGCAGTAACCCTAATACTTGAGAAAAACCTTTACCTTCGCCAGTAACACTTCGAGCACAGGTGATTGCTGTCGCAAGCTGTTCTTCATGACCATAACTTGAAATTAACTCAGTCGACTCTCTCAAAGCCTGCTTATTATCCGCTAACGCTGATACTTCAATTAAGCCGATATCAAGGGGGTTAACGTCAGAATTTTGTAATGCAGATTGGATCGTTGTTTGAATATCATCACCAACAGCAAAACCTTTTAACCATGAATAGACATAGCTGTTATTGGCTTGAGCAAAATCGGTAGATGAAAATAATAAGGCTGCAATACCATAACAAGGTTGATAGCCATTAAAGTTTTGATCAAAGCTTATGGTAGCAAGTGTTGCTAACTCATCATCTGTTGTTAGTTGTTGTCCTAATTGCTCAGCTAAGTTGACGCCAACTAACGCGACTAAATTATTTTGGCCAATCAATAAATCAATTTGCACGAGTGCTTTCGCTAACGAGTTAACCACTAAAATATTGTCACTTTTAGTACAATCGATAGTGCTAGTGTCAAAGTCGGTATTTTGTGCAACCAATACCAGTTTAATATCAGAGCTGTTAACTTGGTTAGCAGCTGCCATACGAATAACAGCTTGCTGACAATCACTTAGAGTTATTTCTGACGCAGTTTTATCAGCCTGTTCATTAGCTTGTGAATTGCTCTGTTCTTTGCCTTGCTCTTTGCCAAGGTAAAGCGCGCGTTCAACCCGATCAATATCTTGTTGAAAGCTACTTTTATTAGCAAATTGAGCATCTAACCCGATAATGGCAGCGTTATAATTATTCGTTGCCATTATACTATTGTCTCTTCGGTACTTTTAGGTAGAAAGATCTCACTTAAAGCTGCGCTAGCAGTTACCTTAGCTGATTTTAGCTCACTCAATACTTCATTGCTTTCGCTAATTAATTGTATATCTGCCGTTAACGCGCCACGTTGTTTTCCTTTGCCTGAGCTTTTAACAACATTCAACTGTAGATAAAAACACTCATTCAACTTCACGTCACGATAGACAGTCCAGCTATCAGTACTTGACGGCAAACTACCAAGCTCTAACTCTTTTTTCACCCAAACTAACATTGCTTGGTACGCTAAATCGTTAGCAAAAATATTACTTTGCTCGCCATCAATACTTAAAGGGAAGTCACCTTGCTTTTGGGCAGCTATCGCTGGTACTTGGCAACGTAATAATAAACCTTGAGCATTACATTCCAGTATTTCACTAATACCTTGCAAGCTTGGCCCATGGAATAAAGTACCATTGCTATAAAGTGCTTCTGCACTCTCAGCTGATGTTGGTATCGCTAAAGTAACCTTAGGGCTAACTTTAGCTTGGCTAACTAAAATCAGTTGAGCACCATAATGAAAAACTACTTTTCCCTGAGCGTTAATACTTGAGATTTTAGTCTCAACCGCTAAACGGGCACCATCATCGACAATAACAGCATTCATATCTATTTTATATTCGCTGACTTCACTACCATCAAAGATAACGCCTTTGAACAGCTTATAATTTTCTAAACCTTGGTAATGATAACCTTGGTAAGCCTTTTCACTGGCATCACGCATCCAAGCAATCGCACATACGGTCGGGAAAACTTGATGTTCCCCAATCATGTGGTCAGCCATAAAAACATTGTTAGTCGCTAAAAGTGTTTTACTAACACTTACGTTTAAGCGACTAACTTGTGGCTTTTTTACATCAGTACCTGCTTGCTCAGAGTTTTGATCTTTAGAAAGGTCATTACCTACTAAGATTTGTGCACAACGGTTATTATTTGCACCTAGCTCGCTCACTAATAATTTAGCACCGGCATCAAGCGGAATGATATAAACACCTCGGTCATTAAACATACGTTTAAGTTCAGGTGTTACCATGCCGCCATCCCAAGGACCCCAATTAAAGCTAAGTACTTGGGCAGCTGGATTTAACGCTTTAAAACGGTAAGCCGTTTTATTTAAAATATCGTTAGCAATTGAATAATCAGACTGGCCTGGGTTGCCGTAAAAACCTGCTGCTGATGAAAACAACACTAGGTGTTTAACATTGTCAGCGCTTGTTGCGGCCAATAAAGAAAGTAAGCCGTCAATTTTAGTGGTATAAACTGCGTTGAATTCTTCAAGCGTTTTTTGCTCAATAAATTTATCCGCTAAAACACCTGCGCCGTGAATAATACCTGTTACCTCACCAAGTACTTTGGTAATTGGCGCTACCGCAGCAGCAACACTGCTACTGTTAGTCACATCGGCAGCAGCATATTTTGCTTGGCCGCCAGCTGCTTTAATCGCATTTAAGGTTTGTGCTATTTCACGGTTTGCTAATACTGGACGAACAAATTGAGTCACTTTAACTGGCGTAGGTTTATCGCCTGCAGCAATCAAGGCTTGCATCGCTGCTTTTTTCAGTGCAACTTCATCAATGATACCTGCAGCCCAGCTTGGCTCATTGTCATCAAAAGAAGAGCGACCTAATAAGATAAATTTAGACTGGTACTGTTTGGCAATTTCTATCACACAGTGTGCAGTTACGCCTTTAGCGCCGCCACTAACCAAAAACACTGAGTCGCTATCAATACTGTTACCCGCAGTTAATTGGTAACTATCGGTAACAACACCTGATAAGGTCAAACGTGTGCCAATGTTGTTGCTAAGGTTGTCTGTATCATGAGCTACTTCAACAATACTGCTATCAATATCAAGTAACTCATCACTGATAATCGTTGCAGCTTTATCAGCCGCTAATTTAGCCGATAAATCAACTACACGACAAAATACGCTGTCATCGCCAGCATTCCACTCATGATTAATGGTTTTAACCAAGCCAGCTAAACCTGCTTGTACTAAATCAGCGTTAGCATCTGCTTTAACTAGTGCTGCGCTTTCGTCACTATTAGCAAAACCTAATGCGCCACCTTGGCGTGTTACCACAACAAATGCGGCACGTGCTTTGGTTGCTGTTTTTACTTTAGATAATTTCGCTAAAACAAACGCTAACATTAAGCCTTGTTTTGCCGCTTCTGGATAAGCAATCGCATCAACTGAGTTAACAGACTGTAAATAGATTACCGTATCAAGTTGTTCATTTTTCTCGATGATGTCACTCACTTGTGCTTCATCAAGGGTTTTATCACTGGTGCCAATTTCAATCACATTCACTGATTTAGCAAAGGCCTTTTTCGAGTTAACGGTTATCCAGTTAGGTTTTAACGCAGTAACATTCCAACCGGCTTTGACAAGCTTTCCACTTAAAGCAACGGCAGCACCTGTACCATCGTCAACAATTAGCGCATTGGCGCCAGTCACATCTTGAACAATTTTATTAATTGAAGATAATGCCGTTAATTCAACAGTTGCACTCGGTGCACCTTGAAAGTTAGCAGTCGCTTCAGTTGTTTGCTCTGCTGTTGGCACCGCTGCTTTTGTACTTGGTGGTGTTGGCTCAGTAGGTGAAACCTTACTTTGCATATAGCTAACTATTTCACCTAAAGTGCGTAACTCGGCTAAATCTTCTGGGTTCAGCTCTGGAAGATCAGGGATTGTCTCTTGAACAGCGCCTAAGATTTCAACACGTTTAATTGAGTCGATACCTAAGTCTGCTTCCATATCCATAGCAAGCTCTAGCATTTCAACCGGGTAACCGGTTTTTTCAGCAACCACTTCCATCATTACTTTTTGAATGTAATCTGTATCAATGGCCGGTGCAGCGCTTGCAACTGCTACGGGCGAACTTTCTACAGCAGGAGCAGATACTTTAGATTGCATGTAGCTAACGATTTCACCTAGGGTGCGCAGCTCTGCTAGATCTTCTGGGTTTAATTCTGGTAAGTCAGGAATAGTCTCTTGCACTGAACCTAGAATTTCAACACGTTTGATTGAGTCGATACCTAAGTCCGCTTCCATGTCCATACCAAGCTCAAGCATTTCTGTTGGGTAGCCAGTTTTCTCAGCAACCACTTCCATCATTACTTTTTGGATGTAATCTAAATCAATCGCCGGAGCACTGTTCTCATTGGCTAGCGCATCACTAGTAGCAACAACTGGCTCGCTTTCTGAAACAGATATCGGTGCAGCAGATACTTTAGATTGCATGTAAGTTACGATTTCACCTAAGGTGCGTAACTCAGCTAAATCTTCTGGATTAAGCTCAGGTAAGTCTGGAATAGTTTCTTGAACAGCACCTAAGATTTCAACACGTTTAATCGAGTCGATACCTAAATCTGCTTCCATATCCATTTCTAGCTCAAGCATTTCTGTTGGGTAGCCAGTCTTTTCTGCTACCACTTCCATCATTACTTTTTGAATGTAATCTAAATCTATCGCCGGAGCGCTAGCGACAGCCGCTGTAGCCACTACTGCCAATGCAGGCGCGGCAGATACTTTAGATTGCATGTAACTAACAATTTCACCTAGCGTACGTAATTCTGCTAAATCTTCTGGGTTAAGCTCTGGCAAGTCAGGAATGGTCTCTTGAACCGAACCTAAGATTTCAACACGTTTGATTGAGTCGATACCTAAGTCAGCTTCCATATCCATTTCTAGCTCAAGCATTTCTGTTGGGTAACCAGTTTTTTCGGCAACCACTGCCATCATAACTGATTGTATATGAGTTAAGTCAATGGCAGGCGCAGTAGCTGTGCTAGCCGCTGGCGCATTCGCAACTGCTGGTGCAGCAGTAACTTTAGACTGCATATAACTAACAATTTCACCTAGTGTACGTAATTCAGCTAAATCTTCTGGGTTTAATTCTGGTAAGTCAGGAATAGTCTCTTGAACCGAACCTAGAATTTCAACACGTTTGATTGAGTCGATACCTAAATCAGCTTCCATATCCATTTCTAATTCCAACATTTCTGTTGGGTAACCGGTTTTCTCGGCAACTACTTCCATCATAACTTTTTGGATATAATCTAAATCAATTCCAGGGGCACTTGCTGTAGGCGTTTCAACTAAATGAAGCGCTGGAGCACTTTCATTTGCAGGTGCCGCTGCTGGTGCCGCCAATTCTGCTTTTGACTTCATGTAGTCAACGATTTCGCCTAAGGTGCGAAGCTCAGCTAAATCTTCAGGGTTTAATTCTGGTAAGTCAGGAATAAGCTCTTGCACTGAACCTAAAATTTCAACACGTTTGATTGAGTCGATACCCAAATCAGCTTCCATGTCCATTTCTAGCTCTAACATTTCTGTTGGGTAACCAGTTTTCTCGGCAACCACTTCCATCATTACAGTT
>Ga0209395_1000424_pt1 | contig 62543 bp, 52 predicted proteins | sample GOMGulsemesocosm_3_FD_184635 | JGI IMG/M metagenome (GOLD analysis project Ga0209395, IMG submission 184635) | Methane-oxidizing microbial communities from mesocosms in the Gulf of Mexico - GOM9D Gulf of Mexico (SPAdes) (version 2) | ecosystem: Environmental > Aquatic > Marine > Cold seeps...
ATAGGACAGTTTTAGCGGAGTAACTTTGATAATATTATGAATGAAAAAGTTAGGCTGGGTGAATAAGCTAGAAGGTGCAGATAAAGCACAAGCCAGAACACTTAGAATGTTGTAAAAATTAACAACTTTCCTTACTGCCACACTCTGTTATAAATGCTAGTTACTTGCAATAGACAAACTATTATTAACACTCAGGTGTATGTTTAGCGACCGCCCACTTGAATAATAATGAGTCGTCGATAACATAGTTGACCCAGTCTATGCTGATAAGTGCTCACATTTGCCAGAATATCCGATTGAGAGCTTACTAGAGCAACGTTACTCTTATTGAGTGAAAATTCGCAGGAGACGATACCCTGTCTTTCAGTTCCCTACAGCTCGTTTCATTTCTTTAGCAATCTGCTCTGCCACCATCACGGATCCAAGATAAGTATTTCCGGAGGGAATGGCAGGCATCACTGACGCGCCTGTAATCCATAGGCTATCAAAGTCCCGTTCACGGTGGTCGGCGTCAAGCACTGACTCCAATGGACAAGTCCAGTCATGTGGGCATAGCTCATGGATTGGTGCTAGAGAACTGCATCAACTGCTGCCGAGTTAGGGGTGGTATCCTAAAGCACGCTAGGGGAGTGAGACCGATACTTACACAGGCTGCAATCAGCTATCTTGGCTTCACGCTCTTATGAATCCAATTACGCAATAGGGCCTCGGAGAGCAAACCACTTGTCGCCTTCCGCTTGCCTTTGCTATCATAAAAATAGGATCTCGGCATCTCACCGTACCAATTTTTATCGATACTGTAGCGTAACTTTTCTGCCTGCTCATCGGCATAAGCCCATGAATTGACGGTATTGGGATGTCCCAGTTCGGTCAGTAGACTATTGGTTTCGCTGGTATTTTCAATCGGATCTGTCGATATCAGAACCAGATTTAAAGCCGGGTATTCGGCTTTAAGCCTAGCCAAGGTGGCTAGCTCTTTTATGCACGGAGCGCATTCTCGCGACCATACAGATAGCAGGAAGGGTTGACCTAGATAGCTAGATTCAATTTTTCGAAGACTGTTGTGGTAGAACGGTTTGTTCTCAAACGTTTTTACGGAGGAGGGCTCTGCTGCATTTGGCAGAGATCCGGCTATGCAGACAGCAGTAACTATAGCTATCGAAAACCAATTAAAGGGCTTTGACACGGTAACCCTGCTGAGATGTGTGCCACGAGAGATAGATGCCATCTTTACCTTCAATAAGTAATGGGTGATCTGAGCTAGCGCCAGTACTAAGAACCGTCCCTTTATCAACAAAGCTGAGGCCATTATCCTCAGAAAGTATCAATCGAATATGGGTGTTCTCACCGTCAAATAGCTTCCAGGCGATAAAAAGCCTATCACCGTATTGCGCCAGCTGCGGGTGGCTGGCGCCAGCATTGTCATCGACCCGGTAGAGTTGAGACTGCAAGCCTGTGTTCAAATTCTGAAGTCCGTAGTAGATACCCTTGTGGTCATCGCCATTGCTAAACCATACAATATGATAAGCGTTGTCATTTTTCATACCGCTAATATTTGGGTTGTTTGTCGATGTGCTTGTAGATGTGTTAGTTGCCCGAATCATGTCGGGACCATGGTGTGGACAGGCGTTAATCTGCCAGTTGTCCATGGTTGCCCGAATATGAGACGACTCACCATTGGGCTTAAGAATTGCAGCTGCATGATCTCTAATGCTCCCAGGGAATATGTGTCGCCACAGTACTGCAGCTTCATCTTCACCGTGAGCAGCAATTGCTATTCTACAACATTCACAGCTACTATCTGCCACCTTGTAATTGTCAGAAAAACTGGCACCGTTATCATTTGAAACCGCGTAATACAATGCGGCGCCTACATAGCTCTCGCCGTTTTTCCTAGCGGCCACCCGATTGCGTTTATCAATCCACGCCAGGTAAATTTTTCCGGAGTCGGTAACCTGAAGCGAGTCGAATCGATGGGTAGCTAACAGGCCGTCATCATTGACGGTATAAGGTAGCTCAAAAGTCTTGCCGTTATCTATAGAACGGCTGAAGCGTATGTCCCCGGTGAACTTGCCTGCAGTTTTTTTGCTCCAGGAGAGCAAAACTTCACCGTGTTTACCGATGGCGATTTTGGGGCGATTCTCACCGTTGTTATAGATTTTTTCCGGTTGTGAGTTAACAGCAACCGCTGGGCTATAGCTTGCACCCTGGTTGTTGGAGGTCGTAAAATAGACCCGGTCTTGCTGGGTAAAAACAACCCATAGCTGGTGCCCGCTACGCATCAAAGCGCTGGGAGTCTTGCCGCAATGCACATGCACTGTTTTTTCGCAATCTAATGTAGCCGATCCTAACTCGCGATTGTGTTCCGACGGATAGGCCGGCACTGGGGCTATAAATACCCCTATTGTTACCCATTTAATCAGTGTTGTAATAATACTATACATAGATACTTATATTCTGGCAGTTTATTGGTAAGTCCCTAGAAACTGTACTTGCCTTCGAGATACAGGGTTCGCGACGGCCAGGGGTGTGCAACATAGGCAATCTCGTTGAATAGATTGTCTGCTCCCAGTGATATACTGGCCTCTTCGTTTAACCGCCAAATAGCCTTGGCACCAACAAATAGATAGCTATCGATAGCACCATAGACTTTGTTCTGGGTGTCGCCATTATCCAAATCACCAAAAGCATTGCTGGCGTACCGAAAGCTGGTGCTCACATCCACGGATTTTGAAACTGGGTAGTTCACGATAAGATTCGCGCGCCACTGCGGAACACGGGGTAATTCATTGCCGACAATGGCGGGATTAGCCGCATTGGCGGTGATTGTCGCTTCGGTGTAAGTGGTGTTAAATCGCAGGCTCGCTTTACTGCCAAGTAGCTCGGACTGATTATAAACAAATTCTACCCCTTTGCTTTCGACCTCATCGATGGCAAGGAATGTTGAAACCCGTATATTGGTTCCACCCTCATTGATAATACCGGATTGGTTGTAAATGGTGTTATCAATCACATCAAAGAACAAGTTGACCCGCAACAAACCGCCTTCAATTCGACGATCGAAGGTCAGATTGTGAAACACACCCTCTTCAGGAGCCAGGCTGACATCAGAAACAATAAAACTGGTTGTTGCTTCTTCGTTTCTATAAAGCTCTTCTGAAATAGGGAATCTAAGGGCTCTAGCAAGGGAGTAGCGAATACTCCAGTCATCACTGGGTGTGTAGGCTATTGAGAACTTGGGAGAGCTGCCGGTATCAGTACGATTAGGCGCTGTGTTACCGTTAAAAAAACCATCAGAGGTTTCCCAGTCTTCGTAGCGCAAGCCCAAGGCCAAATCCCACTGTGAATTGAGCATCAAACCCCACTGGGCAAAAAGTGCCTGGGTACTAGTGCTACCTCGACTGGCCGCCCGCGGACTAATAAAGGCTTGTGTTTGCGCATCGACATTGGCGGGGGTTATTTCAAGGTCGTAATCGTCCATAAAATAACCCACAGACAAGCGCATGCGGTCGTTACCCAAAAGGCTATGTGTGCCTAGCTTGATATCCACGGTATTCCAACCTGTGTCACCATGACGGGTTAAGCGTCCTGAGCGGGAGCCAAAAGCAGGGTCTTGTGAGTTTAAACCGCTGCGAATCTCTCGATCTTTCTTAATTTTAAAATCTGTAGCGTAGACATCATAGGTCCAATCTAAACCTATTTCTCCACTTACTCCAAACCCCAGTAACAAGCTGTTTCGCTCCTGAAACCGTTCTTCAAAGTTACGATTGCCAGCACCATAATATGTGCTGCCGGAGCTATCAAGCAAGTAATTACGCTTGTCGTTTTCCTCCCGAGTACGCTCTTCATAGGCGATTGTGCCACGCAACTGAACAGTGCCAAAATCATAGCCTAATTTCAGTTTGTATAGCTCCGTCTCCGAGCTTTCAGCGCCTGAGTCGCCAATATAGATAACGCTTTCACCGGTATCATTCTTTCCGTCAATATAGCCAGTTACCCCGGCGGCAGCTAAATTTTCGGCTTCGCTGGCATCCAAAAAGTAATTACTCAGCGGTTGGCTTTCATTGTCTAGGCGATTGTAAGACGTAAAAATACTAAGGTCTGCGATCTTGTCTTCGTAGGATAGGAATAGTTTGTCTCCGCCAAAACGATCATCGGTGCCCAACTCATTGTATTGCTGACTTATCATTGTACCTTGGACGGTGATACGACGTTGTTGAGGGGTTCGAGTTTTAATGTCAACTACACCGCCCATAGCATTGCCGCTATATTCTGCGGAATAGGGGCCATAAATAACTTCTACAGACGCTATTTCATCGGGGCCAACCAGCGACCAGCGCGGAGAACCCGAGAAACGGGTTTGCAGTAAATAGTGCAACGGCAGTCCATCAGCGAAAACCATACTGCGTGCTGTTTGAAACATACCGGAGCCGCGAATGCCTAGGGTGCCATTGGGGTCGCCCACATAACGACGGCGGATCACTAGACTGGGTTCGAAGGCTACGGCATCTTCCGAGGTTAGTAGATTGATAGCTCGAAGCTCAGTCGCCGTTATTTTTGAAGTAGGGCTCACTACCGTGGTGTCGCTAAAAAGGCGATCCGCGATAATGGTTGTTTCTTCAATCTCATTGGCGGCGAAGTGATTTTGAGCTGTAGCTGTATTAGCAGCGAGAAATGAAGCGATTAGTACAGCAACTTGATTTACGTTCATGTTCAAAAAATGTCCTCACACAGGCGGGTAGGGTACTTCACATGCGTAAGTCTAGGGATATTGCAGTGGTTGAGGAAGTGACATATTGTCGCACCCTGGTCACACTCTTTGCTGCAGGGTTATGACCATCAGGGTATGATATGGGCGCAGCGGCTTAGTGATGGCGAATATCGATGTCGCCATCGGCCATTATTGTGACGTGACTAAGACAATGGCTTACGGCGAAAATCCTCTGTCTATCAAATCAATCCCGGACCCTATAGACGCCAAGCCAATGGTTTAGCCTGAACGAATCAATGATCGGATTCGCGGGCATCGGCGCAAGAGGGGCTATTGAGTTAAGAAATACAGGGCCGGTGGCGAAGAGAGCCGCTTATGGATAGAGTTGGAGTGACGCCTGCTGGCCGGAAACGCTTTACTGGTAAAAGGCAGCGCAATTGCGGTCTATATATCTGTTTATATAGTTGGCTGCGGCTGTAATTGCGATAATCGATTGCCGTACGTCGATTAACGATGCTGAGGTGGCCAAGAAGAGGGTGTTTGTTCCTGCTATGCACGGTGATGATTTGTGGCGATTTTTACCATTCTAATAGTTGAAATTAGATTTTGCTTTTTTATTCAATGGCGGTGATAACGCGATTACGACCCTGTTCTTTGGCTTTGTAGAGTGCTTTATCTGCGCGTAGAATAACTTGTTCAATAGAGCTGTCATCGTCGCTTAACATACTCAAACCAATACTGATTGTTATCTTTATCGTATGTTCGTCGACATCTATTTCTTCTTTTTCAATTTCTCGACAGAGTCTTTGAGCGATGTCTGAGGCAGCTAGAAAATCGCAGTCAACCATCATCATTGCGAATTCCTCGCCGCCTAATCTACCGGTTATATCGTAGGTTCTGGAGCTATTCTTGAGGAATTTGGCGACTTTGGTGATGACTTTATCGCCGGCTGCGTGGCCATAATTGTCGTTGACTTGTTTGAAATGGTCGATATCAATCATAATGATCGCGCAATGACCTTCCTGGCCTTCCTGACGATGTTGACGCATTAATTCGCCTTGGGTGGTCTCCAAAAAATGACGACGATTAAACAATTTTGTCATTTCATCCGTGGTGGCTAGTTCATAGAGTTTCGAATTGAGTTTTTCCAAGCTTTTGTTGGCGTTCATTCTTAGAATGTTTATTTTTAGTAGGGAGAAGGTCATGAAAAAAAACATCACGATAACTGCTACTGTTACAATCAACCATCCTTGTTGGGCCCCTATGGTTTGATCTTTATTTTCCATGATGTTGTTCTGCGTATTGATGCGAATTTCTTGATTTTCCAGAACCAGTAGGTTCTTTTCTATTCCTCTTTGAAGTGTGTCAATTTCTTTTTCTTTAGCGTCCGATTCCAGTTGGCTTTTGTTAAGTAGTAGTTGCTGTTGCAAAATTTCATGGTGGTTGTTATCGATTTGGTTTTTAGAATCCTCTATCTGTTTTGATAGAGCCAACATTCGCAAGTTGTCGTTCTCCAGTATTTTCTCATCGTCATAGATTTCCTTTTTAGCGAGGATTAGTAGTTCCGTTTTTTCGTTCAATAGCAAGGTGAGTGTTTTTAGCTTATCTTCTTCGATCTTCTTTTCTTTTAGCAGTTGCGTTAGCGATGCTTCTCCTTCGCGCAATTTTTTCGTTAAATCTTTTTTTGTTCCGGCTAGTCCTAATAAATTCACTGAAACTTCAAATCGATGGAGTAAGAGGTTTTCTCGGTTTAGTTCTATTTCTATCTTTCGGAAAGAGGGGGTCAAACTAATCATTTGCTTGTCATTGTTGACCTTTCCTTCGGTGACAATAAGTGTGTGGTTGATCTCCGGAAATATCTCATTATTCCTCGCTCGGCTTGTTTTAGTGATGAAAAGAATTGAATAATTATCTGGATTGAATGACGTATTTCCAAGAAATTCTATTTTAAGAGACTTGCCTCTAACAATAGTGGATTTTCTCTTCTCGAAGGCCTTTTCCAATTCTGGGTCCGGTCCAACAATACCGATGATGAATTGATCCATTTTGGCGTCGTTCGGCCAGGTGACTTGCATTGCAATTTCGAACGTGTAGTGTACTAGGGCTTCGGCAACGGTAAGCTGGCTCTCCTTGGCACAGAGGGGTGATACGAAGATAAGATAGATGGCAGCGACCTTCAAAAAGTCGATTTTACAGGGCCTTGTCAACAATAGGGGTGCAGTCATCAGTCTGAGCTTTGAGGTTGTGTAAAGTAAATTATAGGATGAATAGCGATCTTTTCCATTAAAAGTGGACCTTCGCCGATTTTCCTCTAAGCACAGGAGTTTGCCATCGAATAATCTGTGAGGGATTATCAATAACACCAGCTGCTATAGAGTTAGTGACCTTATATGTGGATGAAAATGCTGCCGGGGCTGTGGACAGTGGTGATACTCTTATTGCCGAGGGTCGCTACGCCTCCGATAATGGTTTGTTGCACATACAACTAGCGGCGCCATTAACACTGACGGAAAGCAATACGGAGTTTATGGTGGTTTATGATTTTTAATATGATCAGTTTGGAAAAGGCGCAGCCAGAATGAGAACCACGAAACCGTTTTTGTTCTAATATTCGCCGCTGTCATTTCAGCTTGTGATGGTGGGAGTGGCGGGGGCGAGGCTGCAGTGCCGGGCAACACCACCGAGGCACCGCCTGAGCAATCAACTAGCGCAGGCGGTTTTAGTGTCAGTGTCATCGCAATAGATATTGCCAATGAGACGGTAGGCCGCCTGTTGTCGTTGCTGGTGTGCCCATATCAGCTAGCACAATCACACTGAAATAAATCGACTAACATATGGCTATTTTAAATTGCAGCTGATCGTTGAATTTGAGTAGGTAATACGTCGAAAAGGGTGCAAATGATTATACCCGAGTGAACACCTTGCTGAAGATTGGGCGTGATAAAAAAACTTAGTTTTCCGTTTATGGATGAACGACGCTAGTCAAAACTACAGCATGAAACGAGGCGCTGCTGACCCTGCCTACTTATATTTCTCGGTGATAAGGTAGGGCTAAGAAAGTTTTTGGCAATACGTCGCAGTAGGGAAGTAAGTCTGGCACGCATCACGATAAGCAAAGCTTATAGTGCGGGCTGAAGCTAAGATTGTGAGGTAAAAAGCAACACTGCTGATAGCGCATTTGTCCCTTGCAGTACGTTGGGGCTGTGTTTGGTTCTAGTACAGCCCAATGGTACCGATACATTTTTAGTTGCTTTGGCCAGTAACTAACTAGTGGCGACCTGCAACGTCGACACGTAGCGATTGTGATTAACCGCACGGTAATGCCCCTGCGCGGGAATGATCGTTAGGAGCATTTTGGGCTGCTTTTTAGTAGGCCTAACTAGGGTTTTGCAGCGGCCTCAATTAACGCGGCAGATAACTTTACTGCGTTAATCATGGCCTCAACGGCAATACGCTCATTGCTACCATGTACTGAACCTGTCTCTTCCATTTCTACGGTAAATGGGTGAAACCGATAGATCTGTTTGGCCAAATTACTGTAGTGGGGTGAATCGGTACTGGCCATCAGCATACCCGGAACGACAACAATGTTAGGCATTACGGTTTCGATAGCGGTAGACAGTCGCTTGTAGCCCTCGCCATTGATATCACTTACCGGTGGGCCCTGCTTCCATTTGTCGGCCTCTATAGAGATCATTGGGTCATCGATAATAGCCTCGACCTGTTGTAATAATTGCTCCGGTGTAAAATCGGGTAACAAACGGAAATTAATTTTGGCCTGGGCATTTTGGGAAATCACATTTTCCTTAACCCCAGCATCAAACATGGTAACCGCAGTAGTGGTTCGCACTAATGCGTTAGTTGTACGATCGTCGGCCATCACTGATTTCAAAATCGGGGTAGATAACCACTGATTTTTAAATAATAGCCCTTGTACGCCGCCTACATGCGGTGCAAGTGCCTCCAGCATATCGGTTACCGGGGACACTAGCTCCGGTTCAAAAGGGTTTTCGTGCAATGCGGTTACCGCCTTCGACAAACGAACAATCGCGTTATCAAGGGGTGGGGTAGACGAATGCCCGCCATCGCCACTGGCGCTTAAGGTTAAGGTGACGTAGGTTTTTTCAGCCAGAGCAATCATGGCCATGGTTTTACCAGGCAGCATGGGGTTGTTTTGAATCACCAAACCGCCCTCGGCGACCATATACTCTAGCTCTATACCAGATTTTTTAATATGCGCGGCAATATTGGCCGCGCCTTGGCGACCACCAATTTCTTCATCGTGAGCAAAAGAAAACAGTAGTGGGCGCGCAGGCGTAAAGCCTTGCTGCAGAAGTAGCTCCATAGCATCTAGCGTAGCGATAACCGATGCTTTGTCGTCTAGAGCACCGCGTCCCCATATATAGCCATCGGCAATGGCGCCAGAAAAAGGTGGTTTCTGCCAGTCTTGTTCTGTGCCCGACTCTATCGGCACTACGTCAAAATGCGAATCAAACAACACAGGGTTCAAGGTTTCGTTAGTGCCCGCCCAGGTAAGTAATAAACTATGCTCGGCAATGGTCTCTACCTGTAACTGGCTGAAAACTATGGGGTAACTACTACGCAAAAAATCGTGAAATTGAGTAAATACCGGATAATCGATTTGTGCATTATCCTGGAAGCTCACGGTGGGGTATTGAATAGCTTTAGATAAATGTTGGACCACTGCTGGTTGGCTGGCACTTACCATATTTGCACTGGTACATAACACTAGTGGAAAAAGAATCTTTAATACTGATTTCATGGCATACTCTTGGTAAATTCGCATATAGTCTAATTTGGACCATGATAGTCTACATTGGAGTATCAGGCAACGGTAGCCCCTTGAGCAAAGCCCCCACACTAAACACCACCGCCTATAGCTTATTAGGTTTACTGACTAAAAAAGATTGGTCTGCCTATGAGTTGACACAATTTGTGGCCGGCAGTGCCATACGTGCGATATTGCCACGTAGCCGCAGCCAGCTTTATAACGAGCCTAAAAAACTCGCCGCTCTCGGGCTTATTGAGCAAAGTCACCAAGTTAAACAAGGGCGTGAACGGACCCTATACAAAATTACCGCCCATGGACGAACAGTGTTCCAGCAATGGCTAGACCAGCCCAGTCAAACGCTTAAAATAGAATATAAAACGCTGCTTAAGTTTTATTTGGTACAGCCGGATGATACAAAAGCGCTGCGTGCCAAAGTTGATGAAATGCGGAATCAAACCATAGCCGACATAAGTGAAGCCTTAGAGCAAATTGACCACATTACGGACGAGGGCATCTCCTTCGCTGCCACCGCGGTCTCGGCATCTATGATTAGCCAATTTGGCGCTAGAAACTTCAAAATGCGTTTACAGTGGTTGGACGACGTAGATTCAGCGCTAGAGACGTTGCCCCAGGCAACAGATATCGACAACTGGGCGCTGGCGCGGTATAGAGACGCTGGCGATCAGTTGCGCCGTTTGTTAGCTGAACAATAATGTGTCGTTGTTATTGTTTGCCCAAAAACGTTATTACTCTATACGCCGATGAAAGTGAAAATATTGCGGCTACGACGCTACATTCTTCCTCGTTGGGATCGTTGTGAGGATCAGTGGCAAGCAACATTACCAACTAAGAGCCGATGAGAGGGGCGGTTAGGGAGTGTTAATCGTTACTAACCCGAATGAAGATTGACCGCGAGGCTACTAACAATAGAAAAACCCATAAATATACTTCCTATGGATTAGGGTGTAGTACCCCTAACTCAAACTGGTATATTTTGAATCACGGTAGAATGGAGGTAGGCCGAAATCGAAGTCGTCTATTCACATCAGCAAATTCAGTATCGCAATAAAGAATGAGGTAGATCTATAGACACCCGCGATATTTAATGTGTGCTGTATTGAATTAGGCATGCCTCCTATATAATGGGGTATTTTTAAAGCTATTTTATTAGGAAAAAGTAAATTAACTGAAAGTAATGAGTTGTATTGAGCGCAATGGAATCTTCAAAACTAACCCGGAAAATACTAACACCCTTTGTTGCTGTGCTCGTCGTTATTACAGTTTCAGCCATCCTTGTGACCTACTATATTCAACAGCAACATATTGAAGACGGTGCGCTGTCAAGAAGTGATTCCTTTAGAGAGATCTGGCAATCTACTCTACGTTATGAATCTGACAAGTTAACAGCTATTCTGTCATTTATTGAGAAAGATCAACAGCTTAGAGAAATATGGTTGTCCGAATCGCGAAGTGATCTCTACGCTTATTCGATGCCGATGCTAGAAAAAATACGGCAAGATTTCGAGGTCACACATTTTTATTTCATCTCCCTCGATCGCAGTGTTTTCCTTCGAGTACACAATCGGGAATCTTATGGAGATGACGTTTTACGGCAAACACTGATTGACGCAGAAATCAGTCAGGGCATTTCTTCGGGCATAGAACTAGGTGCCTATGGACATTTCACGCTACGGGTTGTTCTGCCCTGGATCGTCGATGGAAAACTGGCGGGATATATAGAGCTTGGGGAAGAAATCGACCACATTATCCCTGGTATAAAACGCGTATTAGGTGCGGATTTTTTTCTGTTAGTCGACAAAGCTTCGGTCGATTTTGACAATTGGCATTCGATACGACCGCTGCGCAATGATCAAGATAAATGGAACCAATTCGATGACCAGCTGCTAATTGCACAAACTATCCCAACGCTGCCACAAGTACTACATGCCGCCACTAACCAGCGCCAGGGCTTTGAATCACTAAAATTCTCCAATGCTGAGTCCATCTATCATACTGGCCATGCCAAATTATACGATGCGTCCAATGAACCCTTGGTAGATGTTTATTTGGTCAAGGATATTTCTGGTGATGAGGCTCGTGTTAAAGAGTTTATGCTTATCTTTTCACTGTCCTCTTTAGGCGCAGGGCTGTTGGCCTTTGTCTTTTTCTACCGCCACCTCAGCTTGACAGAGAATCTGATCAGGAAAAACCAGGAAGAAATTCAAGATAAGAATCACCGGCTAAAAGAGGCTCTCAATGAGTCAGAGCGAGCTACACGGGCAAAAACCGATTTCATTACCAATATAAGCCACGAAATTCGCACCCCAATGAACGGGATTATTGGTGCGACAGAACTAATGAGGGGGGACGAAAATACCAGAGAACAAAAAACACATATTAATATTGTGCACCAATCAGCGTCTGCTCTACTGCATCTAATAAACGACTTGCTTGATGTTTCTAAAATTGAGGCGGGGAAACTCACGCTTGATTCAGGGCTATTTGATTGTGCCAAGCTGGTAGACGATACCGTCCAATTGCTCGGCAGTGGTGCTAGCGAAAAAGGGCTTATTGTAGAAAAAGACCTATCGCTTCTCAGTCACCGTTATTACCACGGAGATGCAAACCGGCTGCGGCAAATACTGACTAATCTTATAGGTAATGCCATTAAGTTTACAGAGAGCGGCAGTATCAAAATAAGCTGTGAAAATATTGATCGTGATGAAACGCATAGTTTGCTCGCCATTAAAATCACCGACACCGGCATCGGGATAAAAAAGAGCAATATTGATCAGCTTTTTTCACGCTTCGTGCAGGCCGATAGTAGTATTACTCGTCGCTTTGGCGGTACCGGCCTGGGCCTTGCCATCAGTCGGCAACTTTGTGAGATGATGAGTGGAGAGCTAAAAGTCAGCAGTGAATATGGGCATGGCTCAACATTTACCGTCGAAGTTTTACTGGAGAAAGCCAGCGCGGATGATCACAACAGGGAGCTTAGCGAGGATCTTAAGCGCAACTATCGAAAACATGCGCTACTCGCTGAAGACAACCCCGTTAACCAAATAGTTATTTCAGCGTTGCTGGAAAGGCTCGGCATTTCAGTTGATATTGCCTGCGATGGTCTGGTGGCGATTGGTATGTTTAGCAAAGGGAATTACGACCTTGTGTTTATGGATCTTCAAATGCCCAATATGGACGGCCTTTCTGCGACAGAAAGCATCCGGCATGCAAATAATGACTGCGCGCCTGTTCCCATCGTCGCTATTACCGCTAATGCCATGGAAGAAGATAAAATTGCCTGCCAAAATGCCGGAATGAACGGATTCCTCTCGAAACCCTTAAAGTTATCCACTCTTATTACAGAGCTTGACCGTATTTTTACTAGAGAAGATAAATAACTCCGTGGTTTTAGAACATGCAAAAGGACAAGAAAAAGGGCGGACGCTATCTATATCAGCTGCAAGACATGACATGAGAATTGTTCTCTGCCGTTAGCCCCCCCGTTATTCAGCGATTTAGGTGGACCTTAGCTGCGATAGCGGATGTCCCATGGGCTGGGGGTTTGGGTAGATTCTAAGGTCAGTACAGTGTTAATCTTCCCTAAACCGCAGTATCACGTTAGGGTGCGCGACAGGAGCGGAACCGTTTCCCCATTGTTGGTGATGGCATCGATATGATGCGGTCCCAAACGTATGTCTTCGGCATGAATGATGCGTTCTAATAAGTAAGGCACTAAAGCAACCCGCGTTGCTACAACGTTGGTGCGCCATTTAGGTCAAATATCTAATCAATAGAGGAGTGAACTCAATTGGGTTTCTATGATAACCATATATTGCCGCACATAATTAACGTTGCTTGTGGTGGTAAACCGGTCAGTAAACAACGGCAAAAAATAGTGCCTCAAGCCGAGGGTCGAGTATTGGAAATAGGCATGGGCTCTGGTCTTAATATTCCGTTTTATGATAGCGATAAAGTGGATATGGTTTGGGGGTTGGAACCCTCAGAGGGGATGCGAAAGAAAGCCCGCAGTCGTGTTGAAGCAGCGCCTTTTGACCTACAGTGGCTCGGTTTACCGGGAGAGCAGATTCCTCTTGACGCAAATAGCGCAGATACCATTGTACTTACTTACACGCTCTGTACCATCCCCGACTGGAAGGCGGCCCTGCTGCAAATGAGACGCGTGCTAAAGCCCGGTGGAAAACTCTTGTTTAGCGAACATGGCAAAGCGTCGGACGAAGCAGTTCGACAGTGGCAGGATCGGATAAACCCATTCTGGAATAAAATTGCCGGTGGTTGCCATCTGAATAGAGACATCCCTGCGCTGTTAACCGAAGGGGGGTTTAATATCAAACAAATTGAATCATTGTACATGCCCTCGACCCCAAAATTTGCCGGCTTCACCTATTGGGGCTACGCCGACTAGAGCCACAAAACTGAAGCCCATCAGCTCGTTGTCGTTTGAGTGTCTGCTCTAGTTAATTACTGGCTGTTTGAGCAACAGTTTTGTCGATGATGCATCAGTGGGTGGGTTTTGGATGGTATACAGTTCGCGGCGAATAGACGCTAGCGGGGTCAGCGTCCTCCTTAATAGCAAAACTCTGTTCCCCAGGCTCTGTGAATTAGGATAGATTGAAAGGGTAGTGGGCTTAATGTTTGATAGGCTTGTTGTAGCCGCGTCGCAGACTGGCTACTGCCACCGCGACAGGAGTTACTGACAGCTTCGTTGCCCTGGTCTGATCAACGGATGTTTATCAGACGCGTAACCAGCCACTAATCTGTGCTGCCAATCTGTCCAGTACCAGGGCTTTGCCATCTTCGCCTGCTTGCTGCCAACACATGATCTGCATGGACACCGATAAACCGGGCGTGAAAGCAGCAATCCCTGAAATCATCATGATAGCGTCCACCTTGTCTGAGGGCTCGACATCAGTTCGTCCCTTAACGATAGCGACCAAACAACCGATGATATGATGAGGCAACTACAAATCGGCCCCTATGAAAAAAATAGGGGAAAAAAACATAGGAACATCCGTCGCAGGCACTTATAACTTTTCATCCTGGTCTCGACACTCTCCTAGAGGAAATTGTTGCGCCTGGTTTTGCTACAAGCAGCAAGTGAATCTACTTGGCTTCACTGAGCCCGCTTACTTTTTTGATGCTCGGCAGTACTTGTGCATTGCTGGAGGCAGAAATGTAGTGACAACGACAAAATAATGGCGGTAACTTTCACTGTATTCTATTGATTATTTTCGTCGCCCAAAACGAGGCCGAGAAAATTGTCGTGTGGATCGTTTTCAACGGTAAAAGATCCGGACGATACTGACAGTGCACCTAAAGCCATAACCCCGGCAACTATTTTCATAACCCAATGTTTCATGTTCACGCCCTGAAAACAGTTGCAATCCGTAGTAATGCGCTACTGAGCAGCCAAAACAATGGATTTCTTTACAAATCTAAAAGATACAAAATTGCATATTTACAGTTAAACAGTATTGACAAAGTGAAAGCCACTTAATCGACCGCGATGATAACAGAATGTTTGTGTAGTCTTTGCCACCTAAATGGGTGGCAGCTTTATACGGAGGAGTATCATTTATAGCGTGTCGACATTGGTAGCCTAGGTCTTGTAGTGGTTTTGAGACGTCAGGGTCAATTGGTCTTTCCTGTGTTCTAGTTATCGGCTATTAGACGTAAGAAAATTTGGCAACTTACCCAATACAAAACCGAGCTGGTAGCGTGTTTGGGCTCAGGTTGAAAGCGTATTTTCGAGCGGGCCTGTTACGAAATGCGCTAGAGGCGATTACCATTGTTCTCTAGAAATTGGACCTGATTAGATATGCAGATGTGTTTATTTGTGATCTCAAAGAATAGAATGCCTCCCAAGTCAGAGACATACTATTTTGCCATCAGACTAGTAGAATGATTAGTGCTATGTATTTATAGTTTGTAGGATTTACTTGTTTTTTCCGGGCAATACAGCAGTTGAGAGTAATCCATGAGCGCGCAGCTAGGTCATCCTGGTGATTGCAGTCGTATACCGCAGCTTTACGCGAAAAAATACAGTAAACAAACTATACAGTTCGCGCCTAAATTTTTTTCGATGACGGTGGCTATATTAGCAATGCATTCATCGATTGTAGGCATTATTGCGTTACAGGCCCTTGCGGCGACCGAACCTTAATCCGGCTAAACCGAATGCAAGTAAGGCTAGGGAAGCCGGTTCGGAAACGGTCGAAACAAGGTCGTTTTCTCGATACAACGCTGTACCGATCGATAGATACGGAAAGTCGGAATGTCCGAATAGATCGGCATAATAAGATATTTCTCCTGTACTATATATGCTGCCGCCCGACGAAAATCCACCTGGGGTGATATCTTGGGTATGATATACCGTCTTTGTGCCTTGGGTGATGCCCCACAGTGGGGCCAGGTTTGCATAGAGTGCGGGATTTTGCGACGATACTGGAATTCCGGTTACGGGCGGTATTGGATACTGGCCATTTCCGCCTGCGTGATCAAATAACGCGTATACATCACTATAGGCGGCGAGTTTCCAGCCAGCCAGTGCCTGACCTGGTGCTAATAGCGTTATGACAGTATCTAAAGATTTACTAGTCGTTTCTGTCAAATCTAGCCAATCTCGGCCAGATACCGTGTCGGTAGTATAAGTACCGTTATTTATCAGTGTCGCGTTGGCAGTTACAGTAAAACAAGCTGCCGCGGCAGCAAGGCTAGTAAAGGCCGCTTTTATTAATAACGAAAATTTCATTTCAATTTCCTTATTTGGATTTATACCGACGTTGTTCTAAGTTAGTATTTATCATCAATTGTTAAGCCGAGTTGGGATATAACCATAGATTTCGAAGGGCGTTTGCCACCTATATAGGGGGTCCGGGAAAGTGGAGGTTACGAAATGAGTTGTTGGCGGGTTGTTACTGAAGATAAAAAGTGTGACTTAATAGTTTGATCTTGAGAGCAGGGTTATTGGGAAATACCGCTGATATTCCTAAATGAGTTTTGATTAACTGCGGCTCGCCCATTTGGGATCGTTGTTTATCAAGGACAAGGTGGGTCACTAATCGCAAACCCCAAGGCATTATACTCCGCGAATCCACTGCAAGAACCGAGCGCCGCCGCAAGTGAGATTATTCAATGTACTTGCTCAGAAAATGTATAGTGTGAGGAATCAGTTAGTAGGGGCATCTAGCGGCTGGGACAGCCCCATCAGCATGATAGTTACTTTGGGGCTGGTAGATTGCGGGCTAACCGTCCACAAGACACCAGTCAATATTTACAATGAATTGTATGTTCTACAGTGATGATGGCAAAACTAGTAATGGTTCCGATGTTTGCTGCTGGGGACGTTGGTGGGCATGAATTACTTGGTCACGTTCATACTTTATCATTGGGATGCATTTAATTAGGGCTGCGGTCAAAACCTGCGTAGCGTTTTCGTTACTCCTATGAGACGTTGTAATTTAAAATACTGTATTGTTCTACCTGTGGAAACAATTGGATGCAAAGTATTCGTAGAAGAAAGAGTTGTAGTGTTTAGCTGGGGCTATTTGCGTCAGTGGGCTTATCGACTAGGCTGGCAGCAATGGCGTGGGTTTTTCTTATAAGGAGCGTAGCTATTGAGTGCAAGGTGAGGGCAGTTGGCTCGGTCTTGTAGTGTCGCAGCGACTGAATAGGGGGTGTATGCCAATGAAGCAGTATAAGAAAAATCGTCGTGTGGACGCGAGTATTCGTATAACAATTGTTGACGAGAGCGTTGAAATCAATGCCCCGGTAATTGAGCATATGACGGGGCCGGAAGCGGTACTGCCGTTTGCTCGGCAGCTAACCGATGTAGCTGTCGCCAATGCCATCCGCCGTGTTGAAGACGATGGCAAAAACATTAGTTGTGCCAAGGGATGCGGTGCCTGTTGTGCGCAGCTTGTGCCAATCAGCGAAATCGAGGCTCGGGGCATAGCCGCGATGCTTCGCGCCTGGCCGAAGGGGCGTAGACAGAAGATCATGAGTCGCTTTACTCACGCTAAGCTGCGCTTTGAAGAAGCGGGGCTCTGGCAAACCTTGCTCGAGCCAGAGCAGCTAGAACAGGGGCAGGTGCAATCATTAGCACTGGATTACTTCGCTGAACGGGTGGCTTGCCCTTTTCTCGAAGACGGCGCATGTTCGATCCATCCGGAGCGGCCACTGGCCTGTCGTGAGTATTTGGTGACCTCAGACCCGCGTCATTGCGCCGAGCCTGCCCAGGGTAATATCAATGGAGTGGAAATTCCGCTTCGGGCCTCTCGTATGTTGGGTAGATTATACGAGGATGAGACTGAGCATGTTTCGGAACTGGTGCCACTTATTGTGGCGCCGTACTGGCCGCGTATGCATCCTGGAAAACCCGCCAAACGAACTGGGCCGGAATGGGTGCGTGCGTTCGTGGGCAAAGTGAAATCCTAGGCTGCGGTGAGGTGTGATTCTGTCGGGCGACTAAGGTACAGTGCATATTACAGTGCATAGTCAGTGAGGAAAAACTCAAAGCGGGATGTAACTGTGTGGTGCCTGCAGCACTGATCGTCACAGGAGTGCCGTTGTTCAGTTTTTAGGTGGCTGGTAGAAGTTGTGTGGCGTTTTCTAATACGGCTCCCAGGCCCGCTACGATATCGCTAACACTAAACTACGCCAATTTCTCAAAGGGGAGTTTCCCAGCGTACGATCTCTGTAAAAGTTTACCGGCCGCTGCTTAGGCTCTGGTATTAGTAGCTGCACAGCCTTTAAAGTGCCATGGAAGATAGATGGCTGGGTATCGCATCAAACAGTTGGATATTTTTCACTTAGGTTGAGCTGTCGTTGGAGGCACAGGATTAATCTGTCGAGGTGGTGGATAATTAAATAGCAGTAGTAATATTTCGATAGGCCAATAAAAAAGGGATAAGCTGTTGGCTTATCCCTTTTTTTGCAACTCCAATAAAGAGCTGGGCTACGCAGAAAGCGCCTGTTGAATAACCGGCATCAATTGCTTTTTACGAGAAATTAAGCCAGGTAACTTCATCCAGTTGTTGGCTGCGGCCTCACCGTATGCCAGAGCGGCCAGATCAGCTTCGGCATCGGAGTGAATGACGACATGGGACATTTTGTTTTTAGTATCAACAATGGCAAAGAATATAAAATCTAGACCTTGTTTGGTCTTCTCACCGTCCATCTCTTTCAAAAAGTCAGCGTGGCGCTCAATGAGCTGGTCAGGTAGTAACGTTTCAGCAACTCCATAACCCACCTTTTTGCCGTTTATTTCGTAATGTTTGAAATCACCTTTCAATACGTCATAAGTAGAAACATCCGCCAAATCTGATTTGGCCTCCATCATGGCATTGCCAAAGGCATACAAATCTTCGATACCCGCCAATTTAGCGAGCTTTTCGGCAAAAGGCTTATCCTGTGGGCAAGTCGTTGGCGATTCGAAAATTAACGTATCGGATAATATACCCGCCAACATGACACAGGCTGTTGATTTACTGGGCTGCTTGCCCATTTTCTCAAAACGATCAGCCAAAATGGTGGCGGCACTTCCCCATGGGCGAATATCAATAGACATAGCCGTGTTGAAGGTAATCGGTTGATCTTGAATAGCGTGGTGATCGATGATGGCAACGATATCGTTGTTATCAACGTCTTTGTGTAGCTGGGTCTTTTGATTGAAGTCAACTAAACCCACTGTCTGGCCTTGTACCTTGCTGATCATTTTTGGTAGTTCGGCGCCACAGTAATCCATCACAAATGCCGTTTCTTGATTCAGCTCGCCCGCGCGGCGCGGCTCACCACCAAAAAGCTCAGCGGCAGCGATAGCTGAGCCAATGGTATCGCTGTCTGGGCTTAAGTGTCCCAACCAAACTAGGTTATCAGTTTTGTTGTTTTCAGGTGCTTCTAAATCAAAAAAATCCATCAAATGTGCCTAAAGTATTGATATGCATAGGGAAAGCAGAAAAAGTGCCAGAATGTACAGAGTAATACCGTAATTATATATGAAAACCTGCCGATTCAGAATCGCTTATTGCGAGGTAATAGCACTTAAACAACTATCCTAAGCCGCTATAGCGCCTAAGATCACATGTTTCTTACAAGGTTCACTGGCCCATATAACGTAAAGCTTGCTCACACCCGGTACTAGAGTACACGGATGGTCGGCTGGGATATGCACTGAACTGCCGCAGTTAATTATCCGGCTGTCGGTTGCGGCGTATGCGTCGAAAAAACAGATAGAGACCACTCGCCACAAAGAAGGTTGGTGCTAGAGCAATGAGCAGCCAAATTAGCCGTATTGCCATGCCGTAAAAATCTCCTATGTGAAAACGATAACGGAAATTCCATACCTGGGTGACGAGATTGGCTTGGGAGGCATCGTAGCGCCCCAGCAGTTCGGCGCTGCCTGGATCGGCCCATACCCAGCTATAAGGGTGGCTCTGGCCGGGCATCTTGAAACGTAATTTCAATGGTTCTATGTTGCCTGTGGGTGCCTTGCTCGGCAAGTGGATTCTAGTGAGCTGTCCCTGAGGCAGGGCCTGGCGGGCATTCTGATACGCAGTATCGAGGCATAAGCGAGTGCCGCCAACAATCGCGGTAGTGGTAGGGTGCACAGGTTTATCACGGGCTTGCTGGAAGATACCCTCCACCACAGCCGATGAGGCCTTTGGCCAATAGAAACTCATCCCAGAAAAGGCGATAAGAATGAGCGGTATGATCAACAGGACACCGATGACCGAGTGCAGCTGATACAGCATGGTATAGGGTTTGGCTGCGAAATTTACTCGCAGGCGCCGCAGCCGGTTTTTTGGTCTGAACCACATCCACAGGCCCAACAATAGCTGCATGACGAGAATCAGCGCGGCGCTAGATACCAGTGGCCGCAAAGGCTTATCGGTGCCGTTGTTATAGAGCAGCCAGCGGTGCCAGGCCATTAAGAATCCATAGGGGCTTTCTTCGAACACGTAGATCGCCAATAATTCGCCACTGTAGGGGTTGAAGTTGGCATAGCGCCCGTCTGTTAAAATTGCCTGCCAGGCGAGATTAGGCTCGCGCTCAACCATGATCAGTTTGGTGGGGGTAGCTTTTGGTAGTTGTCGGTTGAGTTGTGTGAGCAACTGGGTTAGCCCATCTTGCCGCAACAGCGTTGGCGGTGCAGGCTTTACCTGCCAGCGATCATCAAACAGTAAATGTTCGGCCTCTTTCGAAAATGACAGCAACACCCCACTGATACTGATACTGAGTATTATTAGGCCACTGAGCAGCGTTACTATCAGGTGGGTACGTCTAAGCCATATATGTAGGTGCAGTTTCAATAGAGTCCTGTCAATTTAGTGCTTCTTATCCAGTACTGAAAACATAGTTCTAGCCGTTCGTTAAAGCCGCGCCGTAAACACAGCTGCGCATCGCGAAAGGGATGCTTTTTTGGGGTCTATAAGCGCATCAGCCTTGATGCGCTTATAGAGGAGTAGTTAACGCGATTAGAAATTCAATTCATAGCCCAGTGAGTAAGTGCGCCCACGACCTGAGAAGTAGTATGAACTGTGGTTTCGAATCTGGCTGAAGTAGCCGATATAGTTCTTATCAGTCAGATTTTCGATGGCAAGGTTGAAGCGGCCAAAGCGCTGGGTGTCATAGAAGACAGAGGCATCGACGAGCGTATAACCTTCAAAGGATTGCGTGGCACTGTTGTTATCGGCATCGCGCAAGTGGTTAGCCTGTACCCGCGCCCTGAGGTTATTGTTGTAGTGGTAATCTGCTGCCAGCATGACACGATCTGGCGACACGTTTTTTAAATCCATGTCTTGATCGACGCTGCCATTATCATCACTGTCCACTTCGCCCCTGACAACGGCGTAAAGCCCTCGTAGGCGTAATTGCTCTGAGGCTTGGAACTCGAGGGTAAACTCGGCGCCGGTGATTTCGGTGCGCTGTCGCACAACATCGTAGGTGCCGCCAGTGTTCAAAGAGAGGTTGGCACCGTCTTTTGCTAGTGAGTAGTAAGTATTAGCCGCCACCAGCCACTTCTCATCGGCAAAGTTGATACCTATCTCGAAGTTGTCAGTGACTACCGGTTTGACCGCTGGCATGCTATTGAAATTGATATTCAGTTCACCACCACCAGCGATGGAATCATTGCCGACCCAGTTGCCGCGTAATACCCGACCGATATCTGGCAGTCCAAAACCCTGGTTGTAGCCGCCGGTGAGGTTAGTGGTATCGGTGATACTGTAAACCGCTCCTAGGTTAACCACCAGTTCGCTGAAATCTTGGCGGCCACCGGTGATAGCGACTTGGCCGAACTCGGTTCCTTCAGCATTCTTCAGACCGTAGCCATAGAGGGTTTGGCTGTTTTTCACGTCAACGTCGATACGTTCATAGCGCAAACCCGCAGACAGGCGCAGTTGATCAGTGGCCAATAGGTCAGCTTGGAAAAAAGGTGCCATGCTTAGGGATGACATAGGTGGCGTTACATCCAAGCCGGTTTGCTTTAACAGCTGCTGAGTTTCATCTTCGATGATGTCGAGACCGACAACCCAGTTGCCTTCTTCACCTAATAGACCGGATTGGCTGTAGGCTAGTTTGAGGCCCTGTTTGGTAGAGGCTATGGCGCCTTGGTCTGTTTGAATTATAGGTGTTGGCCACCAGCCGGCCTCGCCATAGACCGCTTCGAAATCCTGGTAGAAAAGCTGCGCTGTGAGGCTACCGCCCACCAAATTTTGATGGCTGTAGGTGACATTATATGCGGTCACTTCATTGCTAACCGGTGCTCCACTCGGGGTACCTGCTGTCACTGTGCCAGGAGTGCCAGTAGTAAAGTTACCCTTCACCGCCAAGTAGTCATGATTGCTCTCCAGTTCGTAGCGGTTGGCTGAAAATTCAAGGCGCTGATCCTCAAAATTAGTGCCGAGCTTAATGAAATAATCCTTGGCCACGGAGTCCTGAGTTTCTCCTTGAATCGCGTTCATGCCGATGGCACTGCCTTTGGCGTCGTAATAGAGGCCTTGGTCGTGCCAAGAAGTAGCTAATACCACGTCGTAGGCCTCATTAGAATGACGTAGGTTATACCAGCCTTTGATACTGGTAGCGTCACCCTTAAAACTGTCGTTCACTCGAGTGCCGAAGGTTTGACGGGTGTCATCGCCCGCAGCCGCGGAGATCGTCATATAGTTGATTAGCCCGCCGGTAGCGCCCATGCCGTGGGAGGCGTTGGCACCGCTGACCACATCGATGCGCTCAACCATAGATGAATCTACGGAATAGCCGTAGCGATTACCGTTGCGTAAGGGATTGTTCTGCGGCACACCGTCCACCATGATTAGCGCAGTGCGACCGCGTAGGTTCTCGCCTTGATTGGATAACTTTTGACGGCTGGGTGTCATACTCGGGATCAGGGTGGCCAGTACCGAGGGCAGGTCATCGCTGAAGCTCAGCTGGGTCTTAAGTTCCTGCTGTGAGATGACCGTGACTGCGCCGGGTATTTTGTCGATATCCTGCTGGTACCGGGTGGCGATAACCACAACGGTCTCCAGCAGCGCAGTATCGCTGGCTGATTTGGCTGAATCTTGGGCAAGGGCATGGCTCGCAGCCAGCGTAGAAATAGCCAGTGCCAGAGTTTTCGCGAGAGGTGACTTCATCTAATGGATTGCCTTGTTTTGGGGATTTACAATGGGGTGTATTGATATTAATGTTAATGATAATCATTCCCATTAAGGTTTGCAACAAGAAAGGCGGGAATGCAGGCAGGAGGGCGGGGTTGTGTATAGTTTGACGTGGGATATCGGTGTACCTGCTAGAAGTGATGGGGCTGGAAGTGACGTCGCGTGCCAGTGATCTTACCCAGTCTGTATAGAGTGTATGAGCGCAACCTCAAGCGGTGAATGCGAATGTGATCGGGCGGGATCATCGCGGTGGGTAGGCCGCCATCGTAGAACGTTTTAACAATTTCACAGCCTCGGTCCAGCTTAACAGTGAAAATGCAGGCAATATAGCGTAAGCATGATCCGCTTATTCTATCTGTGCAGTGCTGCGGTTCGCCCCATAGAGTTGCTAATGGGTTAGAGTTTTCGGACCATCTAATTGATGTTATAGGCAGAAGTTTACTGATCGGCCCACCACAGCGGGGCTGGATGAAAAAGCGAAGATCTTACGGTACCCATTCATTCGAAGAGTGCCGATTTAAAAGTGGTCGATCAAGTAGAATTAGCATGTGCATTAGAGCAGTGTAACGCTCGGCCTAGGAGCGATCTGGTTGTAAATCCCACTCACATTTAATGGGAGTTGGGTACGACTAAAATTTCGGCCCAGCGACAATTCACTTGGGCGTTGAATTCACGTAATTAAAAAATCCAAGTTCAACTTTTCTAATTGCGTAGTAAAAAGTAACTTTGTTACTAAGCTTATTGATTTTGCATCGGATAATTCAGTCAACTTCTGAGCCAAGAAACCTTTTTAAACTGGCTTTATCTGACCCTGGAAGTGCATCATAGAACTGGTTTAACTTTTCCGTTATATAACTCATGCGAACAACTCTCACCAAGGGGGCTTCGAGAGAATCTGTTGCTCTGACCATGATTCCCAGTAGTTGTCCTTCGCTATTAAACACGCCGCCACCACTCATGCCACTAGCAGCTATGGCGTTCAAAAAAAACTCAACCTCTGGATCGTAAGCTATATCACCTTCCTCATCACTGTGTTGCTGCAGTGACTTAATTATTTCTTCTGCTTCCATATCTGTATAGATCTGACCTGTTGAAACGGCACCGTAGGGAAATTCTAGGCTATCTTGAGGGTAGCCAAGGGCAATCACTGTGTCACCACTTACAGCATTACTCCAGGTATGTGTACTTATCGTTCTATTGTCCGGGTCATACATTTCAAGCGGGATAGAAAGGTCAATAGGATTAGGAAGGATGCCCAGGCGGCCTTGAATTGCTTTTTGATTATCAATAACGCCGAGATAAAAGTCGATCTCAGGGAGAATTGTTTGGTTAGTGGTGCCTAAAGGAATAGCCGGATGATAAAGTCCAAAGTCTGCCACTACTTCATCAGCCAAGTCCAAGTCACCTTCTATATTTGGTAGCTGAGAGCTGCCAAATATACCATTATTAATCGAAGTGATATCTATGAGCTCTTCTTCCCACAGTGACCAAGAATCGATACCAAAGACATGATTAGCAGAAACGTATAGACCTAACCCATAATCATTTTTCCGGCTCCAGATAACTTTACTGCCTGCGCGAAATCTACCGACACTACCCCTAACTTTTTCAACGAGAGCAACAAAGCTGCTATCGCTATGAGCTAGGGCTTGATCCATGGAAACTAGATTTCCTTCTAGTATTCCTGAAGGAACTGGTGAACCATCAGCATTTGAACAAGAAAATAGCTCTGAAAAATCAGTGCTGATAGAAAATGGCTCGGAAAAATCTGCGGAAATTTCATTTGACAATATGGGGTTTTCGCAGTGCTCAATAATAATTTCACCTAAGGCGCTGCCGTCATAAAAGACAAAGTCTAAGCCCGAATTTTTTTTATACGCAATACCGGTTGATGTGACTGACGTAGTACCTTGTTGCTTGTAGCTTACAAAAAAAGAATGGTTAAGTATAAAATTATCAAATACACAGGTATTTGCTTCTGACTGATCTTCATCAATCTCAAGGTTGCCACAGTCCGTTGCATCATAGCCAGACAGTAATTGTAATTGTATATAGAAATTAGACAAATTACCGGCCGAATCATCGGTTAGAGCATCGAGTATGTTACCGTTTTTATTCGACTCACAAGATATTACAAAGAGCAATGGCAATGCGAAAATTAATATTCTTAGCATGTACAGCATCCTTATTTATACTGTTTTTTAGAGCGTTAGAATTCTATTACAACTCAATAATCTATTGTGTAATCTTTTGTAATCGGATGTTAAGTTTCCTACAGTGGCCTGAAAAATGACGGCATAACCCGTATTTCAGCAAAGATATTAATGAGTTGATTGCTAGTGAGCCCCGATGCGTAGTGAGTCCTGATTAATAGACCGCTGGTTATATAGCACTTGCCAATGCAGAATATTTAATTTTTCACTGTCTGGTGTGGCATCGAGCGCAGTTGATGGGCTATTGCAACAAAAAGGGTTGTCGCGGTGCTTTGCTGTGACTGCTAACTACGCTTCTAATATTACTAAGGTGTTAGAAAACATCGATCTAATCACAACTGTGCCATTGCCTGTTATTGTAGACAGCGCAAATTACGGGCGACTGGTGATAACTAAATATCCGGTTGATTGACCACCTGCCCCCATATCTATGAGCTGGCATATGAGGCATGACCGCGACCCTACGTTACAGTGGCTTAAAGGCAAAGTGCTGCAGGTTGTGCACAGTGATACTTGTAAGGGTTTACTGTAGAGGATTGTTGTAGGGGGCGGTGTAAGGTTCACTACGTCGTTAATATCGCGAGGTAATTGCCGTTTATTTTCCTTTACTAACATACGGCACTTGGGCAGGTTTTCTTTTGGGTCGTCAAAATCCTAATTGCAAGCAGTGTTCATCAATAGGTCCATTCCCTCGTTTGAATCTTTTTCTGGGTGTTTTTTGACCAGCCGGTCTGTTATGTAACGTCAGCTTTTCCTCAATCCAGGTTGAGTGGTTACGAAAACGTAGGGCTTATGCGCCCTATTACTTGAAACAGCCTTTGATTGCTAATAGTGCCCAATTGATATGCTAGCAGCAGTGATTTCCGGCGCGTTAGAAATGCTATCCATGAATAGCACTAGGCGCTCTTTGCTATTACAGGGCTTGTTCATTTGCCGGAAGTAGGTCTTTCAGTTTGGTTCGTCAGTCAGTTGATGACATCGAGAGAAAAATTGACCTATCCACCGTGGTTTGCTGCAAATTACTCGCACTGTACTTAGTCCGACAGGGCCTGAGCGCCACGTTGGTTGAGGTTCTTATTGTAGCGTCGCGACAGTCGAAATTCCCGGCCATTGGCCAGCTTTACTATCTTGTCGCCGTTCATGGCAGGCGCGACCCGTTGAATGAGGTTGCGGCGAAGGATAGTGGAGCGGTGAATTCTAACGAACTCAACGTCCCCCAGGCGGGTATCGATGGACTTCATGGTGCCACGTAACATGTAGGTTTCCTCCTGTGTATGCAATTCCACATAGTTGCCGGCAGCTTCGACCCATTGGATATCCTGGGGTTCGATGAAGTGAAATATACCGCTTTTACTAACCAAGATTCTATGTTCATTGTCGGGAGCGGAGGCTGAGTCTGCCTTCGGGGTTTCTGCCTTGGCCAGCTGTGCCTCCCCTAGGCGTAACCTCGACAATTCTCGATACAGATACAGGGCAAACAAAATGAGAGCATAGATGGCCAGGTCTTTGCGGTACTCGTAGAACAGTAGCCACTCGAGTGCGCCATACTCATAGACCTGGTCAACCATGGCATAACTGACCTTGCGAATAGCCACCATGCCGAAAATGTGAGTGAGGGAAAAAAGCATACTTAAGGGAATGTGAATAAATAGGCGGCGCAGCCAGGTTTCGCTTGCGATCGGCATACGGTGGTCGATGGCTATTATGAACGGCAATAGCAAAGTGACCATAAATACGCTGGAGAACTCACCGACGATGGACTGCCAGAGTACAACCGGTAGGCCATTGTGACGGGCTTCAACGAGTTCAGTGCTGACATTAATCACACTGATGGTCAAAAATGCGCCTAACCAGAGTAGGATCTCGGTAGAGCGCCGTTTAGTAAAATACATGCACAGTCCGTTTGTCCCAAAGCGTGGCCGCTCGTCACAGCGGGCTCACCACATAACACATAATCAACGTATTCATACCATAATGCTCTACAGACCGCAAAACTACTCGTACTGTGTAAGTATCTAATTCAAGCGGGAGCGGTAATATGGCAACGAATTTATCAACTATGGACCTAGGTGGCAGGCATCACTTCCTCGATTGGGTCAGGGTACTAGCCTTTGCGATGCTTATTTTCTATCACACAGGCATGATGTTTGTGTCCTGGGAGTTTCATGTCGAGTCGGGCTACGACAGTGAATTGCTGAAATCAGTCATGATGCTGACGTCTAGCTGGCGACTGGATATTCTTTTCATCGTATCGGGTGTCGCCATTAGCTTTATGGTCTCAAAAATGCCATTGAGGTTCTTTACCCGGCAGCGAGTGATTAAGCTACTGGTGCCATTATTGTTTGCCGTGGCGGTCGTGATTGTTCCTCAAGCGTATTATGAGGCACTGCAGAAGGGGGTGTATGAGGGCAGTTTTTGGCAGTTCTGGACGCAAGAGTACTTCACCTTTGTCTGGGATGAGCGCATGCTGGCACCGTTCCCCACGTATAATCATATGTGGTATGTTTTGTACCTGTTTGCTTACACCTTGATTTTGCTGCCGCTATTTACCTATATCAATGGTGCGAGCGGGCGCAGGCGACTGGCAGTCTGGGAGACTTGGCTGGCCAAGGGCACGCGAGTGCTGTGGTGTCCGCTAGCGCTGCATGTATTAATACTGTTAGCCTTTCGCAGCGATGAAATAAGCCACGCTTTTTATAATGATTGGTACGGTCACAGTATCTATCTATTGGCGCTGTTGCTAGGCCTGCTGTTCGTGCGGATGCCGGGGGTGTGGCTTGCATTGGAACGCAATCGCTCTACATCCCTGGTATTGGCACTGGTGGGCTATGCGGTGTTGCTCGCGGATCATCATTTACCGGAATCTGCGATACCGTATTCTGGCCCTGAAGTTGGTGCGGTAGTAAAGCTGGTGGTGAAATGGTCGTGGATAGCGATGATACTCGGTTATGCCCGTCGCTACCTTAATTTCTCGAACGCCGTTCTGACTTATTGCGGTCAGGTGGTGTACCCGTTTTTCATACTGCATCAGACCGTCATCATAGTGATCGGGTATTATGTCATTGAATGGCCGGTGAGCGGCGCTGTCGCCTACTTACTTATAGTGGCGTCGACTTTCCTCTGTTGTGGCGTACTGTATGAGGGCTTGATCAGGCGGGTGAATGTACTGCGGCTAATGTTCGGTATGAAGTGGCAGCAAGGTCGGCTGTTTTATAAATCTGCAGTGACTATTTGAGCTATTGCTACTGGGGTGAGAGCTGGCAGCGCCGGATAGCGACCGCCAGGGCTACTTCGTTTGTCGTTGATTGCATGTAAAAGGGCGTCTATACCGGAATACGTGCAACACTTTTCTGAGTTGATACGCCAATGTTCTTAGTTCATATCCCGGCAGATGGTAACGTCGCGACTATTGGCAATGGTGTGATGATTGCCTTACGTGCTAAAGATAGTGACCAGGTTGCAGCCATTCATCGTAAAGCGCTTGAATTGGGTGGGACAGACGAAGGCCGTCCGGGAGAGCGAGGGAGTCAAGGTTTTTATGCCGCTTTTTTTAGAGACCTTGATGGTAATAAAATTAACGCCCATTGCATGCTCTAGGAATTTAAGTTAAGCCTTTTTCTAAACCTGTAGATGCTTTAGTCGCGACACAAACGGCGGCCAAATGGTCGCTGTTTAGTATCATAATGAACGCGATCAACCGATTAATAGTATTTCAGGTGGCGTGCGCTGTTAGTGGTGGAGGAGGCGAGTTTTCCCGAAGTTTTTTTATCGGGAACCAGCGGCGTGTTATTTTTACGTGGGATTAACTCAAAGTCTTTTGCAATATCGGTGGGGCCTGTAGACATCTTTTTTACAGGAAATAATCCCGTCTTTGTTTTTAACGTCAGAGTCAGGCGGTGAAAAAGTTATCCGGCGTAAGCACAAATAAAGATGGCAGGTTTTTTTAAACTATGGTGAAGTTTATTAATGGGCAAGTTAGACTAAATGGGGAGCGGCGCGGTAAATTATGACGGTGGCGGTGCAGCGGGAAAAAGCGCTAATTGTTGAATAGAGCTACCCGCTGCGCTGATCTAGCCCGATAAGGATAACTGCCGATACGGCTAACCCTATACCGGCGATACCGAGAGGGCCTGGCCGCTCTTGAGTAAATATTATAGCTAGTGCGACAGTAACGACAAAAAATAAGGCCCTGATTGTAGACGCTGTTGAGACTTGGATATGTGATAGCGATAACGTAAACAGCCATACGCTAGAAAAAAGACAGATGGCTATGATTAAGGGCCAAATGAGTGCGCTGGTGGGAAAGGCTTGTCTCTCTCTGAATATCACCCAGGCAGCCGTGGCGATAATAATACTAAAGAGATAGTAGAAAAATGTTGTATTCGTTGCACCTATGGCATCGGTGCTTCTCTTATATAAGAATGTACTGATGCCCATAAGGACCATTGAAGCGAGTGCATATGCAAATCCTGAATTGATAATCTTCATCCTTTTACAGGCTCGGTTTGAGTCACTACCGCCGCAATAAGCGGTTTATGTAAGTGGAGGCCGTTGTTACCTTGCATCGCTTAAAATTTCGAACCATTGCCTGCTTATGCATTGCAGCTAACTTCTTTTTGTAATTCCTTTCTAAGATCTGGAAGCCAGTTGTCATCAATAGTGTTTATCACCAATTTATTACCAAGACCCAAAGGGAGGTGGGTATTATAGTCAGATAACCATTGAGTTATTTCTTTTATCGACTTTTTATCATCAACATGTCCTGCATGTCGAACCCTAGTCTTGAAGCGCTTAGCAGCAATATCAATAGGGCAAGTGCAGTAAACTTCAATAATATCAGCAAAGCTCTCACTCAGCCAGTCCGTGGGAGTTCCATACTGCACCGGCAAATTTGCGGGCCGCCAATGTGATACCAAAACCACTTTGCATTCCCGTGTAGCGTCTGTAATAAAAAGACCATCAGCATCTCTGCTCAGTATCTGCCTCCAGGCGCTATCTCCTACACCTCGCACATGAAACAGATGTTCTAAGTAGGTGTCTTTGTCGATGAGTGGTGCTTCCAATATCTCGGCGAGCTTTTTCCCTACCGTGGTTTTACCACAGCCAGGAAGACCGGTTACTACAAAGCAAACGTGATTCATTTTGATACTCTATCGCACCGTGCTGAGTATGCCGGCTAATCGTTCGGTATGAAAGCCTAGCTCAAGCCAGTGTCCTTGTAGCAATGGGTTATGCGGGCATGTCGCTATATGTATCGCGGATAGGATTATATTCATCCTACCAATATACTGTTTGCCCACGAATATATCTAGTGAGATTCAACCGGGGAGGGGGCTGTGTTCGAAATTGATGTATCGAGGCTGCTCAGGCAATCACTAGTATACGGGCTGAGTTAGCCGCTGTGTTCGTCCAGTTGCGTAAATCTCTGCTCTGTATTGACCTTTGCTGTAAAATCACTCTCGCGAATTTCAGGGCTACACGCTATGATTGAGTCGTTAATCAATCTGATCAAAGTTTTGTCCATCTTAGGCTTTAGATAGAAACCATAATGATAGGTTTTGTAGATCTGGAAATTCAGTTTGTCGCCCATTTCAGCAACATAAAAATCATAAACTATCGAAGGTACAGCTATCATATCGAGCCTGCCGTTGATTAGCATTTTGAATAAAGGGAAATAATTATTGTTTTTTTGGATCGATTTAAAACCGATTGATTCCAAGTAGGATATCTGCGGAGTGCCACGTTTTGTGCCAATTTTTAGCGATTTGTCATCGAAGTCTGGGCGGGGGCCAACATAGACTAAGTAACTATGTACTATACCGGCTTCAATTGATTGGATCGACGTTGCCGCTCTTTTCGGATTGAACCCCATCGGGAAACTAATATCTACCTCTCCACGCTCGACCAGTCGAATAAGGCGTGCCGGCGGGTAAGCTTGCCAATTAATCGTTAATGCGGATTTATCCAGAAAACAGGATACGAAATTGACAAATCGACTATCTCCCATAAATCGCCCCGATACTGTCGCGTCGGTTCCGGATAATGTCTCTGGAAAACCGCCCGTCAACGTTAGTGTCATTGCACTTGATGAGTAAATTGATAAACTCAGGGCGAAACAAAACAGAACTGTTTTTGTCATATAGTGTGATCCTCCGAAGCTTGTTGAGATTACAGTCTCTCAAACCAGCTGTCTCAATCTCGAAAAATAATTACCGTACTTCAATTACTTAGGGTATAGTGCGGAGAGACGGCGGCTGTCCTACACATACATTCACCTTGTTGTAGTACCAAATCACCGGATCGAGGCATTCATCGGTGATGATTAGGCCAGTATTAAACCTGCACTAGATTCCAAAAAAACGATGATGGTAAGAACTTAGTTCGATTTCGCTGGTCTTAATTTATTGCCATATCTATTAAGTCATGGCAACTCCCTACAAATATAACGATTTACTTAAGCTTCACGAAGTATAAATGATAATCCAATACCTCACCAGCCAACGCCGTAGAACATCTGCTCTCGCAATGTTTTGCTGGTTATTGCTGAGCGTTTTCAGCTGTGGGTCCATGGCTAGTGGCACTTCCACGGCTATAATGGGCGTGGCTGGTTCGCTGGGTTACGGTATGGGCCACTCGAGTGGCGGCTTCGATCATACGGCCAGTGCTCACAGTGGTTATGATAGCCCAGAGCAAGAGCCGACGGTGACCGACACGAACATGGAGTGTTGCGATCAACAGCAGCAACTGCTCGAGTGCTGTGAACAGCCGCAGGCATTACACACGGGTTTATCGAATGATCGATTAACTCAATACACCGATTTCAGCACTGCTTTTATCACCATCGCGGTTCCCCCTTCCGATTGGCTGGCGCAACAATCACCGGTAATAACGCTTGATTTTGCCCAGAATTCCCGCTGGCTAATGGACAGTTATCCACGCCCTCATCTTGTTCATTGTACCTTGTTAGATTAAGTATCCGCTGCAATAGTCTTCTTTCCTTGAAGATCTAATCCCCGCGTAGGATATAGAACCACCATTATCGAAAATCGTTCTGGCCCGCGCCTTTTACCTCTCTTTTATTGCTGGTGGATTTTGATGATGAATAAATTCCTAATATTGCTATTACTTATACTGGTTTTCGCAGCGGGTACCTTTTTTGGCCCGCAGTTGTTACCGATGACTGACAGCGCCGCTACCAGTGAGGCACCTAGTCCCCTTTATTGGGTAGCGCCCATGGACGCAAACTTTCGGCGAGATGCACCGGGTAAGTCGCCGATGGGAATGGAGTTATTACCGGTATACGGCAACGATAAGAACAGCGAAAAAATGCCGGGGATTCTGATATCAGCGGCGGTGGAGAATAACCTGGGAGTAAAAACCGCCGCTGTGGATTCTCGTCCGCTAGGCAGTGATATTAATACCGTTGGTTATGTGCAATTCGATGAGGACCGGCTACATCACGTGCATATTCGTGTCGATGGTTGGATCGAATCTCTTAATGTCAGCGCTGTCGGTGATACCGTGGAGCGCGGTGAATTACTGTTTGAACTCTACTCTCCAACGCTGTTTAACGCGCAGAAGGATTTGGTCTCTGCGCTTAAACTGGGGGAAAAATCACTTATTCAGTCGGCACGCCAGCGCCTGCGCTTGTTAGGCATGAATGCCCGTCAAATTGAAACTGTCGAAAAAGATCGGGCTGCTAAAGAGCGTATTGGGATTTACGCCCATGGGGCGGGGATTGTTAGCGACCTACAGGTAAGGCATGGCATGTTCATAGAGCCCCGGAGTGAAGTGATGGCGATAGGCTCTATCGATAGCGTTTGGGTGATTGCAGAAGTGTTTGAACGGCAAGCGTCGTGGTTGGCGATGGGGCAGGAAGTGACTATGACAGTAGATAGCTACCCCGGGCAGCGCTGGCAGGCTACGGTCGATTATATTTATCCGGTACTAAATGCAAAGTCCCGTACCATCCAAGTGCGTATGCGGGTCGACAATAAAGATCACCGCCTCAAACCCAATATGTTCGCCAATTTGTCAATTCATACCCGTGCCACGGCAGCCGGCGTACTTAGCGTACCACGGGCCGCATTGATTGTTGGCGGTCGTAGCCAGCGGGTGGTGAAGGCGCTTGGTAAGGGGCGCTATCAATCAGTTGCAGTTGTTGCCGGTAGGGAAGCCGGTGACCGGGTTGAGATTCTGCGTGGCTTGAGTGAGAGCGATAGGGTAGTCGTTGCAGGTCAGTTTTTAATTGATTCGGAGTCAAATATTGAGGCGGAAGGTGAACGTATGGCCCTGCCTGAGGATGACCGGATGCAGTCTTCTTCGGAGGACTTGCAATGATCGAGAGGATTATCCGCCTGTCGATCCATCATAGAGTACCCGTATTGCTACTGGGCTTGGCGCTAGTGGTTGCTGGGATGTTCACCATTAAGAACACCGCTGTTGACGCTATCCCAGACCTCTCCGACGTGCAGGTGATTATTAAGACGAGTTACCCGGGGCAGGCTCCACAGGTGGTGGAAGATCAAGTGACCTACCCATTAACCACTGCCATGTTGTCCGTGCCCAAAGCGGCAACGGTGCGCGGTTATTCTTTTCTTGGCGACTCCTACGTCTACGTCATCTTTGATGAAGGAACCGACCTGTATTGGGCGCGATCCAGAGTACTTGAATACCTGAGTCAGGTGAGCAGCCGTTTGCCTGCGGCGGCTAAGCCTGAATTGGGGCCCGATGCCACAGGGGTGGGGTGGATTTACCAGTATGCGCTGGTGGATCGCAGTGGCGAGCACAATCTTGCTGAGCTGCGCACCATCCAGGATTGGTTTCTAAAGTTTGAGTTGCAAACAGTGCCTGGTGTATCTGAGGTGGCAACGGTAGGGGGAATGGTCAAACAATATCAGGTGGTGGTAGATCCCAACAAATTACGGGCCTTTAACATCCCGCTGGATCACGTACAAATGGCCATTCAGCGCGCCAATCAGGAGGCGGGGGCTTCTGTCATTGAAATGGCGGAAGCGGAATATATGGTACGGGCCAGCGGTTATTTGCAATCCATAGAGGACATCAATAACGTTCCGCTGGGGGTTAATCAACAGGGTACGCCATTGTTGCTTGGCGATATTGCCGAGGTGGGGGAGGGCCCACAAATGCGCAGAGGTATTGCTGAGCTGAACGGTGAAGGAGAAGTGGTTGGTGGTATCGTGGTAATGCGGTACGGGGAAAATGCTCAAGCTACCATTGAGGGCGTTAAAACTAAACTGGCGCAACTACAGGCCAGCTTACCGCCGGGGGTTGAAACGGTTGCCGTGTATGATCGCTCGACATTGATCGGTAGAGCGATTGACAACTTATATGAGAAATTAACCGAGGAATTACTGGTTGTCGCCATTGTATGCGCCCTATTTCTGTTTCACTTTCGCTCTTCACTCGTTGTTGTGATCAGCCTGCCAGTCGGCGTGTTATGTGCATTTATCGTGATGTATTTACAGGGGCTTAGCGCCAACATTATGTCCCTTGGAGGAATTGCTATTGCTATCGGCGTGATGGTAGATGGAGCCATTGTGATGATAGAAAATGTGCACAAGCACATTGAACGTACCCCACTCAATGAGAATAATCGCTGGCAAGTTATCGGCAACGCAGCTGTGGAGGTTGGCCGGCCTTTGTTTTTTTCACTACTAATTGTCACTGTTAGTTTTCTTCCGGTATTCGCATTGCAAGCCCAGGAAGGTCGATTATTTGCGCCATTAGCCTTTACTAAAACCTATGCCATGGCAGCGGCGGCAGGGCTGGCTATTACTCTTGTGCCTGTGCTGATGGGCTATTGTATTCGAGGCAAGGTGTTACCAGAGCATCGCAACCCTTTGAACAAACTACTCATTGCGCTTTATCGGCCGCTAATCACTGCCGCGCTTGCCTATCCTAAAAGTGTACTGGCAGCAGCGCTACTCATGGCTGCAGGGGGCGTTTGGCCCCTGCTGAATATTGGCAGTGAATTTATGCCCCCGTTAGACGAAGGAGACCTGATGTATATGCCCACCACTTATACCGGGATCTCCATCGGTCAGGCTAGGCAGTTACTGCAGCAAACGGACAGGCTGATTGCGACGATACCGGAGGTGAAAAATGTCTTTGGGAAAATTGGCCGCGCCGACACCGCTACCGATCCAGCGCCGCTGACAATGATAGAAACGGTTATTCAGTTTCATCCACCGTCTCAATGGCGCCCGGGTTTAACGCGGCAACAATTACAGCAAGAAATGGATAACCTGCTGCAGTTCCCGGGTTTATCGAATAGCTGGGTTATGCCAATAAAAACCCGTATTGATATGCTGGCAACCGGTATTAAGACCCCGGTGGGGATCAAGGTGGCGGGACCCGATCTTGCGCAAATAGAAAAAATTGGTCAACAGCTAGAGAAAATTTTAACGCCTTTGGCGGGTACTGATTCCGTGTACGCCGAACGCGTGGTCAGTGGCCGCTACGTCAAAGTGGATATTGACCGTATTAGGGCCGCCCGTTACGGATTGAATATTGCCGATGTGCACAAGGTTATCAACGCGGCAATTGGCGGCAGTAATGTCACTTCAACGGTTGAGGGCAGAGAGCGCTTTCCGGTTAACCTTCGTTATCCGCAACGCTACCGTGATTCCGTTGAGCAAATGAAACTGCTGCCCATTGTGACACTCAGTGGTGAGCGCGTAGCGCTGGCAGATGTTGCGAGGGTGTATGTCGACGATGGCCCCGCCTTAATAAAAAGCGAAAATGCACGTCTCAATGGCTGGACTTTTATCAGTATTAAGGACCGTGACCTAGGATCATACGTTAAGGATGCTCAGCGGGCAGTTGGTGAACAGCTGCAAGTACCCCCAGGGTATTCGGTGAATTGGGCAGGACAGTACGAATATATGGAGAGAGCAAAACAACGTTTGAGTATTGTTGTACCAATTACAATTTTGATTATTTTGTTACTGCTATATTTGAATTTTCAAAATGTTGCGGAAGTGATTGTAATTACCCTGACGCTACCCTTTGCTCTAGTGGGAGGGTTGTGGTTTATCTATTTGGCAGGCTATGAATTGTCGGTAGCTGTCGCTGTCGGATTTATTGCATTGGCGGGAGTATCGGTGGAAATAGGCATTTTGATGTTGGCTTATCTCAATATTTCTTGGCAACAACAGCGCGCTGTAGTTACTGAGGCTGGCAACGCGCTGGGGTTGGCAGATTTGAAACAATCGATAGTGGATGGCACATCACTGCGTTTGCGCCCCATTATGATGACAGTGGCAGCGACGGTCGCGGGGTTGCTTCCGATTATGGTAGGTGACGGTACAGGCTCAGAGGTTATGCAACGCATCGCCGGGCCGATGATTGGTGGCATGATAACGGCGTTATTATTGTCTATGTTGGTACTGCCGGTAGTGTTTCTGCTGTGGCGAGGTCGGCGATTGCAATAACCTTTTTTTCACGTAAGTGCTTAGGTCCCGTGTCGAAACATAGCACAGAGCCTATTACGGTCTGTTTTTGTGCTAATGCGTGTCGAACGTCGTTGATGGACTAATCGTATAGCCTAAACAGATCGCTACAGCTTGTTGCTGGTACTTTGCTGAGGGGGGTGGAGTACGCTTTTTTTGGGTGGCGGTTCGCATTACCAATGTCTGGTTTAATGGCTGTTAAAATGTGGCTAAAAAGCGGGATGCAAATATGTCTTGGTACCAATGAACCGAATTATCTTATTGCGGCCATTATTAGAGCACAAGTAAATACTTTAGTGTGATAAGTATTAGTAACCGGAAATAAACAGCGGCTTAGCGACGATGTTTTGGCGCTATTAAGGGACTGTCCACCGATAGGCTGGCATAAATCTAATGACAGGTTTATCTGTATCGCGGGTATGAGTGTAGATGCAGGCTTTCGCTGTGTAAGCCAGTGCGCTCGATTTGGGTTTAAGTCGTTTAAGTTGTATTAGTCATGCAGGTCGATAGTGCCTGTTCAGTAAACGATATCTGGGATGCGCAACACGATACCCCCATGTGACCCGCGCAGCGACCTTTTTATCGGCGGTCTGGACTATGGACCGGTTGAGGCGTGTTATAAATCTGTCGGTATTAACCAGTGCTGGCGCCGTTTGGAACCATGCCCGGTAACTCATCTAGCTCTGCCGTGTATTCTTGGTAAATTGTGAAAGCGAGGTTGTTAACTTTGCCTGTAAGCTGTTTGAACTAGGCGCGTAAGTATATGATAATCTAATCAAGCTCTAAAGCGGTCGGATACCTGCACAGATCAGCTGCGGAAAGCAATAATATGTGCCATTTTACACCGATCCATTGAGGTGTCTTTTGGCAAAACATGGGTTTGGCTCAGCGTGTTCCGCTTGATAGCTCATACCTAACTAGTTGAAAGTAGGGCACTATTTTGCTGCAAGGAACCAAAACCCATAGTGATATAAATAGACACTCGAAGGTGGTGAATCTATTTTCACTTGTTGGTATGTCTATTACCGGCGGTCTGGGCACAATTTCCCTCGTTGCCGGCGATTTATTGTTGGGATTATGCTTAGTTGGCGCCTCTCTCGTTTACATTCTAGCCTATTGTATCCATAGAAAAACAGGCGATGCGCGACTACCCTCAGCGATTATCGTTTATTCATTGTACGCGTTGATGATTTATCTCGTCTATTCTGGTGGCGTCGAAAATACCGGGCCATTGTGGATTTTTACTGTCTCACCTGTTTCGCTAATAATTCACGGACTAAGGCGGGGTCTTATCGAAATTTCGCTTTTTCTCGCTATTATGGCTCTTATTCTATTTGCCCCCGCCGACCTCTTGAGTAGCGCAAATTACGCTTATGTGTTTAAGTTGAGACTGATTTATGCCTTTATAACGGTAACATTTCTGTCGGCTATTTATGAGCATGCCAGAGAACAATCCTTTAAAGACACGCTTGTACTGAGTAAACAATACGAGCAGCTTGCCTACACGGATCAATTAACTCAACTGAGCAATAGACGAGGAGCGCTCAACAAACTCGAAATGGAGCGGTCTCGTATTGCGCGTAATAAGGAACCACTATCTGTTATATTGTGCGATGTGGATCACTTTAAACGTGTAAACGATCGTTACGGACACAACGCCGGAGACGCAGTATTAGTAAGGATAGGCGAAATATTTACCAGATTGATTCGTGAGCAAGATACCGTCGCTCGTTGGGGCGGTGAAGAGTTTCTCTTTATTTTGCCTCAGACACCAGCAAGAAATGCCGCTGTTCTCAGCCAAAAAATCCAGCAAACATTGGCAGGTGAATTGATTGAATTTGAAGGCAATGGTATCGCTATAACCGTAAGTATGGGTATCGAACAAATGGATGCGAATCAAGCCATCGATGAAGTCATCAATCACGCCGACAAACATCTATACGAAGCAAAAAACGCAGGTAGGAATAGAACGTTTCCAACATTTCAGACAATTCAGGCAATCCAAAATAAAGCATAGGCGAGCAGCAGAAAACGGTAATAGTCGCCGTCTAAATTAGCTAAGCTTATAATGCCACCCATGCATGGGAAATCGGTTTGAACCCTCGGCGTTGTGTGCTGCAGTAACAGAGCAGATATTGAATCGGCATAGTTCCGCTGTTCCAAATATCAGCCAAGTCCACCCTTTGGCGCTTGGTAGTATTGCTGTATCCGGTATTTTCTAGTCAGGTCGCCGCTCGAAAATTAATGGCAAGAGGAGCATGAGAAGCCAGCGCGTGAGCACACGGAAATGACATGACAGTAACGGCGCAAACGCCTGCTTACGATTGATGATGCGATCTGCAGCAATGGCGGCGGCGTAATCAAAATAATGACTCGCAGTGACGACTTGTTGACCAGCAATACAATTTTGCGTCACCCTGGATATTACTTCCAAAGTGGCGGCTAGTCAGGTACCAAAAGCAAGGGTAATAGTGCTAGCCGGTTTGTTACCGGCCTAACTGCACACTTCCCTAAATCCAGCAACGGTAAACGGGATCATGTGATTGTAGGCTGCCTGAAAATCACTGGATCGACTATTCCCCCGCTGACAACTGATCTATACGTCCAGTTTGGGACAGAGTTGGTGTTAAAGCGCCGGAGAGGCTGTGGTAGCAGCAGAACAGGTTTTCATCGGTGGCTTTGGCTAAGGCGCTGCATCGCGCCGCAATACATACTAGTACCAATGTATCGAATAACTTGGACATCATATCCTGCCCCCTGTAGGGGTATTGTTGATGCAGGCAATCAGATCCAGATCGTTGCCCCTGCCGCTGTCACTCGTTTCCTCGGGCAATTTCGCGCGGCCGCAGGACGGGCTCGATGAACTGTGACAGCGAGGGTTCTTTTTTCCCTGCTGCTGCTCGGTATTGGCGCAACCCACTGAGCTGTGGTTCGTTTAAGCTCTGGGCGCAGCGTACGAATACTACATTGAACAAATCAAGTGTCTTGCCGAAATTAAAAATGGCCAGTGTCTCATCTACGCCGGTGACGACGCCGTAATCGGTGTTTTATGTAGTAACGTTGTCCGTTGGGGAAGATAAACATGCGTTAAGGGCAGTGCTGGGCTTGTAGACGGTGTTCAGTATTACTGCGATCGATAAAATCCGTGAGTACAGCGTATAGGCAAGTGGCAAAATATGGGCGCATGTGTTGGAAAATGAACCGCCATGATTATCGATATTCACCAACAGGCTACCTTTCACTAGCTGATAGATGTGATACCGAGTAGACCCTACTCGTTGAAAATAGGGCGTAGGGCAACCGTATTACCCCTGTAAATAGGGTATTCGCCATTGTTCGAAACCTGTAGTGAATTTCAATAGGCCTAAGCCCTATTGATTATTATTGGGAACGGCGCTGAGTGAATCAGTTCGCCGTCACTTGTCTACTGCGTTATATTATCTGGTAAGCGCACTATCGACAAAAACCGAGGAACACTACAGCGATGAAAGCCTATCTAATTCTAGATTTTACTATTAACGATTTTGAGGGCTTCAGGGAATATATCGAGAAAATCCCTGCCCATATCGAAAAACACGGTGGCCGCTATCTAGTCCAGGGGGTTGAACCTGAACTAATGGAGGGAGACTGGCAAGTGCAGCGGGTAGTGGTATTGGAGTTTCCAAGCAGCGATAGTGCCCGGTCATTTCTCGCTGATCCAGCGGCTCAGGCTCTATTTGCAGTGCGGCACAACACCACTACCAGCAAGTTGATTCTAGCAGAGGGCTGTGTCTAGTGTTTACTGCGAGTATTGCCGATTCTGGCACTGACGTCGCTACAGTCAAACTATGCGCGGTCTACGAGTATTGTCTTAAATATCGGTATTGCTCTGCACCGAAATAAATGGCATTGTCCCTGTCATAATGCAACGGCTACTTATTGGCCATTTGGAATTCGCAAACTAGCATTACATTCAATTACTCATAACAAAGGAGTTTATATATGACTATCTTACAACGCGTAACACTTAGCGTATGCTTATTACTGAGCGCGTTGCCGCTATTGGCTGGGGATCTCAGTGGACTGTGGGAAAACGACAAGCAGGCTACGTGGATTAACATCACGTTTGACGGCGAGCTCGGCATTGGCACTGTGGCTCGTAACGATGCCGATCCCGAGGCTGTAGGGAAGGTGTTGTTAAAGGACGTTGTCGCCGATGCCAGCGCGTGGCGTGGGCAGATCTATGCCAAACAATTAGAGGCATTCAAAGACGCTGAGTTGACGCTAACAACGCCAGACCAACTTAAAATTCTGGTGAAAGTTGGCTTTTTTAGCAAGACAGTGAACTGGACCCGGGTTGCGGCGCTGCCGGCCGATTAACGTAAACTATTTTAGGGCGCGTGTGGCCCCGGGCATTCCAAGGCTACTCAAGCTCAGACCACAATACGCCCTCGGCCAGTAGGGTCTCGATCTGCTGCTGGCCCCATCCTTGTTCCCGCAACAGTTCGTTATTATGTTGCCCCGCCAACGGCGGTGCTGCCAGTTCTTGGCCACCGCGATCAAATTCTAGCTGGCGGCCGTGGCGCCGGTAGGACCCCCAGATGGGGTGTTCTACCGGGGCGGTATATTCCATTTTTTGATCGTCGTCCAGCCAAAACTCACGGGGTGTTGTATCGGCATGTACGCATCCGATACCCTTTGTTGCCAGCAACTGTTCCCAAAACGTACTCGGCCGCTTGCCAAATAGTGCCTCCAGCGCGGCGGCGCTATTAGCTGTTAGCAATTGTTCCATCGGTGGGGCGGTAAAACCTGCGTCGCTGACAGTATCGACAAACCGGCGCATGTCGCGCTCGCCGACCAGCGCCAAAAACACCCAGCCCTGCTGGCAGGGGTATAGTCGGTAGTTGTCAGACAGACCGAGTAGCTGGGGGTCGGCGAGGGCACGCGGTGCTTTTCCCGGGTAACTCAAAAAGTCATCGCTATTGGCATAAGCATTAGCTCCAAACATATCCACTAAGACTTGTTGTCCCTCGCCGGTGCGTTGTCTGGCTACCAGGGCCAACATAATCGAGGTGGCGATCACCAGGGCGGTATTGGGGTCGGGGTTGACATCGTTGGCATGCATTAGCCGCCGGGTCCAGCTGCGCAACTCGTCGATGCCGAGTTGCTCGCTGGGGAGGCGCTCTGCCATTTGAAACATCACTCCACCCATGGCCGCGCCGGGTACGGGATGGGTGCTGGGCCTCAGTGCACCTGGGCCGTCGGGGCCGTAGCCGTTTGACTGCAGGTAGACGATGTTGGGGTTGCGCTCTTTTACTTGCTGATAACCGATACCTAGGCGCTCGGGTACCCCGGGACGAAAATTGTGAATCAGCACATCGGCGTCGCTCAGCAAGTTCAGTACAATATTTTGCCCCCGCTGTGATTTGAGATCGATACATAGGCTGCGCTTGCCGCAGTTAACCCGCGCCGCGCCGATACCCGCCAAATTGCCGCGAAATGGGTCGCCGCCGATTGGCTCGACCTTAATAACGTCGGCGCCTAGGTCCGCCAAAAAGGAGGCCCCCAGCGGCGCGGCAATAATGGTGGCAATCTCGATAACTCTAATACCCTGCAGCGGTAACGCGCCGCAGTTAATTCGGCTGGGGGTGGCTCGAGGGGTACTGCGCCAATGGTCCGCCCAGCTGTTGTTGGCGCTGTGCTCACAGCTTTCACAGCTATCCTCAACCATAGCCGAGCCCGGCTCTGCAGGCGTTTGCAGTAGCCTGGCCAGCGGCCCCAACTGGCTGCCATCACCGGCAGCGATAGCGTGGCCGTTGGCAAGGATGTCTGGATCAGTGAGTGCCTGTTGTGTTGTTTGCAGCTCAGTGGCCACGACCCCGGCGTTGGCAATGCAGTCCTGCATCCACTGGTCGGCGCTACGCTGTTGAATGCGTACTAACATACGCTCGCGGAAGGCCTCTTGTTTTTCGCCGGGAAGCAGCATCTGCTGGGGGTCGTAATCGGGGTCAGCCAACACGTCCATCAACTCAGTAACCAATAAAAAATTGTCGAACAGGTGGGGTAATAAATTGCCGAACTGCATCCAGCGACCATCTCCAGTCTGGGCCGGATGATAAAATAGGCTGGGTATTGGTGGCTCCACCACCGTCGGAGGCTTAGCCGGGATAAAATCGCCAAAACGTTCCGGAAATTGACTGCCGATGACCCCGGCCAAATCGTAGGGCAGCATACCCTGCAATAAACTGGTCTCCACAAGGCGGCCCTCACCGTCCTCGCCGCGTTCCAGCAGCGCGGCCAATATACCGGTAGCGGCGGACTGGGCGCTGGCATGAACTGCCACTTGCAGCGCCGAGAAGACGGGGCCCGGCCGGTCCACTAGGCCTGAAAACATCTTCATGCGGCCACTACTGGCGGCGACTAGGTGCTCGTAACCCGGGTAGTCGGCTCTGGGGCCACGGCTGCCATAGCCGCTGATATGGCAGTAAATCAGGTGCGGATGACGGCGGTGTACACTGTCAAAGTCTAGCGATTTGCGTAGCAGTGCCGAGGTGCGCCAGTTGCACAACAGCACATCGGCGCCGGCGCATAAATCATCAAATATGGAATAGTCTGAGTCTTCTGCCAAATTCAATGTCAGGCTGCGCTTGCCTCGGCACCACATCGGCGTCGCTGGCAGCGCAGCCAGAGCATTGCCCCCGGGGCGTTCAATGCATAATACTTCGGCACCAAAGTCTGCCAGAATCATACCGGCCATGCCAGCGGCGGGCCCCTGGCTAAGGTCCAAAATACGAATGCCTTCAAGTGCCTGTGTAATAGTATTATCTCCGGTGCAGTGACCCCAATGGGCCGCGATATTAATAGACTGTACCAGTGTACTGAATATACTGCTGCGAGAAAAGTTGCCATGGTTTCTCCTGCGGGGATGGAGAACGAGCCTGGAGCGGGTAAATAGGGCGGTCTGTTGACGGAAGGCCGCGGTGTTTTACAGCGGCGGCAAAATCGACTTATACTGGCGCTTTTTTGCTATCCAGGAATGTGACTATGAGTGACGAGACAGCTTACGTACCCGCCAAAGTCTGGCAGTGGAATAAAGACAATGTTAGTAAATTTAGCAACATCAATCGACCGATAGCCGGGGCCACCCACGAAAAGGCCTTGCCGGTAGGAGAGCACCCGCTGCAGCTGTACTCATTGGGCACGCCCAACGGTGTCAAAGTCACTATTATGCTAGAAGAGCTGCTTGAGCTGGGTAAGGGGGATGCGGAGTACGATGCCTACTTGGTGAATATCAGTAGTGGCGACCAGTTTGGCAGCGATTTTGTTGCTATTAATCCCAATTCGAAAATCCCCGCGCTGCTCGATCGCAGCACCACGCCGCCAACGCGTATCTTTGAGTCCGGCGCGATGTTGGTTTATTTGGCGGAGAAGTACCAGGCTTTTTGCCCAACAGATTTGTCCGCGAAGGCGGAATGTATGTCCTGGCTGTTTTGGCAGATGGGCAGTGCGCCCTTTCTGGGTGGCGGCTTTGGGCATTTTTACGCCTACGCGCCAGAAAAATTTGAATACCCGATCGACCGCTATGCTATGGAAGTCAAGCGTCAGCTCGACGTACTGAATCGGAATTTGGCTGATCGACGCTACCTGTGCGGTGACGACTATACAATCGCCGATATGGCTAATTACGCTTGGTACGGGGCGTTGGTATTGCACAATATTTACGATGCAGCGGAGTATCTTGAGGTGGCCTCCTATACAAATGTTATTCGCTGGGCTGAGGAAATTGAAGCGCGGCCAGCGGTCTCCCGGGGGCGTCGGGTCAACCGGGCCTGGGGCCCGGAGGAGTTGCAGGTGCCCGAGCGCCACAGCGCTAGCGATTTCGATATTGAGGAGCTGGCAGTCAGCTAAGCCGCCAGTCCCGGTCCGCCGTCTAATTCGGCGAACCGGGGTTCACGCCTTAATGGTTAAACTACGTCGGCAAATGGGTACTAATAAAGAACACGCCAGATAACTGTAAATAGCAGGTATACGCCGCGATACTCAGCCAGGTTATTGCCTGTCTAGCTAGGTCGACCCTTCGAGAGTTAAAGCAAAAATAACGCGAAAAATGGTGGGGGGTCTACGTTCGCTAGCAGTAGACCCGCTCCCGCTATCCCCAAGGCGTACCGCTTAGCGTCGCCTAGTTTCACCTCAATTTGCCTATATCAGAGCCACAGCACTTATCTACGTTGATAGATCGGTATTCAGGCGGCCCGGTTCGATGGTGCTCAACTTAAGGTTGCAGAGTCTTAGTTTGCAGGACCAGGAGATCGAACGGGGTTTTAACGAATTGCAGCACGGCGCTGCGCCTGTATGTATTCGACAGTGGTATCATGGGCGCCAGAGATATTCACTGTAACGTTTGGGTTAATCAGGAACGAAATTGATAGAGAGGAGGAATTGAGTGGTACATCGGAATGCTAAGTTCAGTGGCAACAGGGCACAAACCCGCGCCCATCGGGGTGGCGACGGCGACAGTAGTTATGCTCTACGCCGGCAAATGGTGGAACAGGTACTGTACCTGGAATCGGAAGGGCTCAACAAGCTGTCTTCAGGTAACATCAGCTGTCGTTTCGACGGCGGCATGTTGATTTCTCCAGCCGGTGCCCGCGCCGCAACGATGACGCCTGAATCAATCGTCGCGGTCGACGACAGTGGGCACTGGCGCGAAGATTTAACGCCTTCTTCAGAGTGGCAAATGCATCGGGCCATATACCGCGCCCAGGACTCGGCCCAAGCGGTGGTACACACCCATTCCGATCATTGTGTCGCGCTAGCTTGTCTGCAGCAGCCGCTCCCCGGGTTTCACTACTTGGTAGGTAGTTTTGGTGGCAGTGATGTGCCCTGCGTGCCCTATTTTACCTTTGGTAGTGAGCAATTGGCTGCGGCCGCAGCCCAAGCATTGCAGCAGCGCAGCGCTTGTCTGTTGGCCAGTCACGGCATGATTAGCCGCGGCGCTAGTTTAGCGCAGGCGGTACAGCTGGCCCACCGACTTGAGATTATGTGCCGGCAATATTTACTGAGCAGACAGTTGGGGGAGCCCTTGTTATTGACGCAGCAGCAATGGAAGGAGTATTTCGCCCAGGTACAGCAGCTTGGTTATGGCTCGTAAATACACGGCGTTGCTAAAGGCGACTAAAAAGGTCGGCACAATACCAACTAGACATAGTAGTTTAATGGCTCATAAAGGCGTGCCCCGCATGGATAGAGTAGCTACACAAACCGTACAACGTAATATTGATTTTCAGCGGCAACGCGGCCTAGGAACGAGTGTGAAGTTGATCTTCGCCGCTGTGACAGCGCGGGCGATATTGAACAGTGGCTTACGTTACGGCCGCAATGGTTGTCCGCAGGTCAACCTGCCGACGATTTTTCTGAATAGCTTATGATTGGCACATTGCAACTAAGAATCAAACTTCTGGTGGCTCTGCCAGCTCTGCTGCTGGTGGTACATGTTGTCAATATATTACTCGACGGACAGCTTAATCAGTTTGGGATAATTCCTCGCTCATTGGGTAGCGGGTTTCATATTATTACCGCTCCCTTCGTACACGGCAGTTGGGGGCACTTGCTAAACAATCTTGTTGGGTTGAGTGTTTTTAGCGCGTTTTGCCTGTTGCGTTCGGCCCGATTTTATTTGCTGAGTAGCTTGTTTATTATTGTGATGAGCGGGGGGTTGGTTTGGTTGTTCGCCAGAGGTGCCTTGCATATCGGTGCCAGCGGCTGGGTATTCGGATTGTGGAGCTTGTCTATTGCCATGGCGCTATTTGATCGAAGTTTTAGCAATATTTTGATTGCGCTGCTGCTGGTGTTTTTCTACGGTGGCATGATTTATGGTGTGCTACCCTCTGATCCACGTGTGTCCTTTGAGGCGCATTTATTTGGTCTTGTTGCCGGTGTCGTATGCGCGTTTTTCTATCGAGTTTTAGCTCGAAATGATAGCTCCGCTAAGGTTTCGCTATGATTGCTTGTTTTAAGCGCATTGTCGGGCGTTTTTTTGGAGTGAGGCAAGCATCTAAAACCGTTCCATGGCAACAGCCTTGGTCGACTTTTCTCACTGAGAAAGTCGCATTTTATCGGATGCTGAGCGAAGCCGATAAACTATTATTCCATCAACGTGTACTACTGTTCCTGCAAACAACCGCTGTAGAGGCTGGTCAGTTTGATGTTACCGATGAAGATAGACTATTGGTAGCTGCCAGCGCGATTATTCCTGTGTGGGGCTTTCCCCGCTGGCATTATTTCAATCTTAATACAGTCTTTCTTCTTCCCGCTGCGTTTAATGAGAATTTCGAATGTAGCGAACTTGATTCGAAAATAACAGGCATGGTAGGTACCGGTCCCATGTCCGGGAAGATGGCACTCAGTCGGCCCGCTCTGTACCTAGGTTTCGAAAACAGCCGGGATAAAAGTAATGTGGGTATTCACGAGTTTGTACATTTAGTGGATATGGCCGATGGTGAGTGTGACGGCTATCCCGAACGGTTAAAGGAATATTCATTTTCTATTCCCTGGTTTGAGTTAGTCGAGAAAAAAACACGAGAGATACACCGTGGAGACAGCAATGTTAGGGCCTATGGAGCCACCAATAGAGCGGAGTTTTTTGCGGTAGCCTCAGAGTATTTTTTTGAACGGCCTAAGATGCTGCAAAAAAAACATGCAAGATTGTTTGAGCTGTTAACTGAGTTTTATCAGCAGGATGTACTTGCCATAGCCAATGATGTCAAAGTGAGAAAAAAAGACCCTTGCCCCTGCGGCAGTGGTCAGCGTTATGAGCGCTGCTGTATGCCTGGGGATTAATGATCGCGAGCTCTGTTGAGCTAAAGTAATAGCTCTGTATCAAACTGGGGAAAAAACTGTAAACATAATTGATGCCCTTCGTGTTGCTCCCCTGTTTGTACCCTGAATACACACCTAGGCGTGGGGTTGGCCAAATATTCACGAAAGAGTGACGAAGCTTCGCAAAACTATACCGATGCCTGGCGCCGAAATATTCCGCTCAGCAGTAATAGATTCGTATAACAAAACGTTAGGAGAAACATTGAGGTGGGCGTGATTTGCGCTGGTTCGACGATTCTCGGCAATCGTTAGATTTGTATTGTGAAAGTAGCCCGATGAAACGGTATTCAATTTACGTTGTGTACTAGTGGTTTTCATTGTCAAAGGATCGAGTAGGGCTGCCATAACGTGGGCAATAGCCACCGCCAAGTTCGTTACACTTTTTTGTCGAGCCGCGAAAGTGAACGGTTCAAGGCTGCAGCCATTGCTGGGAATACCAATAGAAACGGCCCGCCTGGTTCGATCGGGCGGTGCAGTTGTAACGATGTCTACCGGAGGGTAGGGCTGTTGTCGCCTGCACCCTTATTACAGCGCTGTTCGACTGGGTTGTTAGGTGCTCGCCGCTACCTAAAAAACACCGAACAGGGCTGGGTAGTACTTTGCTCAGTGTTAGTTCCAGCAATGGCGCGAGGCCGTTGGCGCTGTTCCCTGTTTGCAATGTCGCGGCCTGCAGGGGGAATGGCAGGCTTAACAATTTTGGATCGATGGTATCAATATTGGCGTAAATTCCCGACAGCGGAAAGCGGGGTAGGGCACTGAGGTCGCTGTTATTCCCTATAGCTCCGGATTGCTGGCCCACAGCGCTATAACCCATAGCGGTACTAATTACCTGCATTTCGCTGTTATATTCGCCATAGGGATAGGCTAGCAGAGTGGTTTTCTGGCCTGTGCGCTGTTCGATAATATCTGCAGCTCGACTAATTTCTTCAGTTATTCGCGCCCGCCACTGCGAGTCGTTTTCACCACTTAAGCGCTTTGTCATATGGGAGTGGCTGTGACTGTGGTTACCTAGGGTTAGCAGCCCGGAGGGCAACAGGTCATTGAGTTGCTGCCAGCTGCACTGACTGGAGCCCTGCATAGCCTCGGTGTTGATAAAAACAGTAAAGGGCCATTTTCGCTCCAATAATAATGGCGCGGCGGTAGAGCACACGGTTTCACCGGTATCGTCGAAACTAATACTGGCAAGGCGTTGCTGGGGGCTTAGCGAACCCTCTTGAATACGTTTAATCAATTGCGGCAGTGCGATAATAGTGAATTTGTTGCGTTGTAACCAGGCCAAATGGGCGCGAAATTCCTTTTCGCTAAGGCTGGTAGAGCGCGGCGTGCTGTCGCTGACATGATGGTATTGCAGGATGACTGCGGCATTACTAAAGTGGGTGGCGGTGAACAGTGCCAGGCCAAAAAACCAGTTTGCCAATGTTTTCATTGCGGTATTCCTGTTACTTGCTATTTTTATTTAATTTGTCGCCGTGTCGTTTATATCAATCTGCATGAGCCTCGTCGACCAGTTCAATATGATACAGTCTGGGCCAATACTTACCCGTTACTAGCAGGCGCTTGCGCTTGCGGTCGTAGGCGATACCATTGAGTACGTCTGTTTGTGCTGTTTTCATGTGCGTGGGTAGCAGTTTGTCCAAATTAACATAGGCCACGACCTGGCCGGACAGAGGATTGATCATTACGATAAAGTTACTAGTCCATATATTGGCGTAAACAAGACCGTCGATCCACTCTAGCTCATTTAGGCGAGTGACTGGCCTACCTTCTAAAATGACATCGATACTGTGGCTGACCGTAAAATCTTCTGGGTTGATAAATTGCAGCTTATCGCTGCCATTGCTCATGATCAACTGTTGACCATTGTTGGTGAGCCCCCAGCCCTCTCCGCGATAGCTGAACTCACCCTGAGCTGTCAATGAACTGGCGCTGTAGATAAACCCTCGCTGAGACTTCCAGCTGAGCTGGTACACATGGTCACCCATAACGGTAATGCCCTCGGCGAACAGTGTATGGTCCAGGGGGCTATATTGCTCTGGTTCGGTGCTGTTGAGGCGCCGTTTTAGAATGATTGATTCGCCGTATTTACCACCGCTTTCAAACAGATAGTTGTTGTGGTACTCAAGGCCCTGGGTATAGATGCTGGTGGCGTGGGGGAACGATTGCAACACCCGGTAGCTGTATTCCTTGGCCGCTGGTAACAGGCTAAGGGGCTGTGTCTCTTTCAAGCTCAACGCCCGCAGTGAGGTGCAACTGAACACTATTAGCAGAGCCAGTAACAAGGGGCGGTTTAGGGTCGACTCCGTACGCATGGCGAAGCTACTAAGTTATCGAGGGCTCAGTCATATTGGGTATCGCTGGCATTGACAAAGGCTATCGCGTCGACCACTGCGGCGCTAATTTTATCATTCATTTCGCCACGTTCTTTGGGCGACAAATAAAAGGCCATATCAACATCGTGGCGAATATAACGCGGCGGTAAATGATTGAGTGCCACACAGACAATATCGGCAACATAGTCGGTATTGCCTAGTTGTCCAGCCAATTGGCTTCGCGTTTGGTCGATGACCAGACCCTCGTAATAATTGTGAACACTATCTAGCTCCGAAGCCAAGTCGCGGCCCAAACTGTCCCGTGATACTAGCATTGACGTCTCCTGTTTCTATATAGGCCATTGATAGTTAGCAGGTTTTTAAGCCTTGCTAGCGGGCAATGGTGTTCGCTATTTCGTGGTGCTCGCGGTGTAGACCTCAAAATCAAGGTTCCACCACTAATTTGTTCATGAATGCCCGGCAATTGCAAGTAAATCTGTGTACTTTCATCGCGGTGACGTGGGCCTGTTAGAATCATACCAAGACCCGTGAACCAATACTCGGCGTAGCCGTTTTTGTTCTGTTGCAAAATCGATTATCATAGCCGCCGCAAAATATCGAGCGGTGCAATGGAAAGGGGATTGAGGGTATGGCAGTGGAACACCTTGATGTGGTGATTGTAGGAGCGGGTATTTCTGGTATTGGTGCAGCCTGTCACTTACAGAAAAAGTCGTCGGATCGCAGCTTTGCCATTCTCGAGGGAAGAGCTGATTTAGGGGGTACCTGGGACTTATTCCGCTACCCGGGCATCCGCTCCGACTCCGATATGTATACCCTGGGGTATGCGTTTAAGCCCTGGACTGCCGCCAAATCTATTGCCGACGGCCCCGATATTCTGAGCTACCTGCGTGAAACTGCCGCTGAACACCAACTCGATCAACATATACGCTACCGGCACCAGGTACTCAGTGCCGGCTGGTCCAGCAGCGAAAAACGTTGGCTGCTAAAGATAGAGCTGGCCGATGAGACAGTGCAGGAAATAAGCTGCAATTTTCTGTTTATGTGCAGTGGATATTACAATTACAAGGCGGGCTACACCCCCAACTTTGCCGCGATGGAGCAATTTACCGGCACGGTAGTCCACCCCCAGCACTGGGACCCAAAACTTGAATACGCCGATAAGAACGTAGTGGTCATCGGCAGCGGTGCCACCGCGGTTACCCTAGTGCCGGAACTGGCCAAAACCGCGCGCTCGGTGACAATGTTGCAGCGCACTCCCACCTATATAGTAGCGGCCCCGGCGGCGGACGCTTTTGCCGCGCAGTTGCGCAAGGTGTTCGCCGAACCCATCGTCTACCGTCTGTCACGTTGGAAGAACGTGTTGCTGGGTATGGGGCTTTATTGGTATATGAAAAAGAATCCCGCCCGCAGTCGCGCCATGCTGCTAAAGCGGGTACGGGAGCAGTTAGGTCCTGACTACGACATTGAGCGCCACTTCAGCCCGGATTATAACCCCTGGGATCAGCGCCTGTGTCTGGTGCCCGAGGGCGATTTGTTCAGCGCTATTCGCGGGGGTAAGGCGAAGGTGGTTACTGACCATATCGAGTGCTTTACTGCGGGCGGTTTGTTACTAAAATCCGGACGGGAGCTGAGTGCTGATATTATCGTCACCGCCACCGGCTTGGACATGCAACTGGCAGGCAATATCCCCCTGACAGTGGACGGCAAGGCGGTTGATTTAGCGCGCAAGACAACCTACAAAGGCATGGCTGTTAACGACGTGCCCAATATGGTCTTCGCTATGGGTTATACCAATGCTTCCTGGACGCTCAAGGTGGATCTTACCTGTGACTATGTTTGCAGGTTGTTAAACCACATGGCGCTGCACGACTATCAACAGTGTGTGCCTCGGTTTGACGGCAGTCATGAGGATCGCGAAGATATGCTCGACTTTTCCTCCGGTTATGTGCAGCGGGCGCTACCTTTTTTACCCAAGCAGGGTAAAAAGCGGCCTTGGAAACTGTATCAGAATTTTATCCTGGACAAGTTGACCCTAGGTTACGGCACAGTGGCCGACGACAGCATGGAATTTAGTTAGCGTGTGCATCAGTGGCTGGCGGCGAGATCGCTGTGCTACCAAACTAATCGATTGATCAACGATAGAATCAAACCAATCAGGAGACTGTGTTAATGGACTTTTCTTTAACGGCTGATCAGCAGGCCATCTGCGAGGCGGTAGAGCAGGTATGCAGCCAGTTCGGCGATGACTACTGGCTAGAGCACGACAATACAGGCGAATTTCCCGAGCAATTTCACCGGGCCATTGCCGACGGTGGTTGGCTGGGTATTACCATGCCCACAGAGTATGGTGGTGCCGGTTTGGGCGTGACCGAGGCCGCATTGATGATGCACAAGATTGCCTATGCCGGTGGCATGTCGGCGGCTTCCTCGGTGCACATCAATATATTTGGTCCACACCCGATCGTGGTATACGGCACAGAGCAGCAAAAGAAGCGCTGGCTGCCAGACTTGATTCAGGGCAATGTGAAAAGCTGCTTTGGCGTGACCGAACCCGACGCCGGGCTCAACACTACCTCGATTACTACTCGGGCGGTCAAACAGGGCGACCACTACGTGGTTCACGGCAAGAAGGTGTGGACCTCAACCGCGCTACAGGCAGATAAAATATTACTGCTAACCCGCACCACCCCCAAGGCCGACGTATCCCGTCCGACTGACGGTTTGACCATGTTTTACACCGACTTAAACCGCGACCACTGTACCGTCAGTGCCATCCCCAAAATGGGCCGTGCCGCAGTTGCTTCCTGCGAGGTGTTTATTGACGGACTGCCGATACCGCAGCAGGATATGATTGGGGAAGAGGGAAAGGCCTTTCAGTACTTGCTGCACAGCCTGAACCCGGAGCGGGTGCTGGTTGGCGTCGAGGGCATTGGTATTGGTCAGAGTGCCCTGGACCGAGCCGCCAAGTATGCCAGAGACCGAGTGGTGTTCGATCGCCCCATAGGCATGAATCAGTCGATCCAACATCCTCTGGCGGAAAGCTGGATGGCCCTAGAGTCAGCTTTTTTAATGGCGATGAAGGCGGCCTACCTGTACGATTCAGGCCGGCCCTGCGGGCAGGAGGCAAACGCCGCCAAATATCTCGGTGGCGAGGCCGGTTTCGAGGCCTGCACCCGAGCGGTGATGACCCACGGCGGTATGGGGTACGCGAAGGAATTTCATGTCGAGCGACTATTGCGAGAGGTAATGATTACCCGTCTTGCTCCGGTTAGCCCGCAATTGATACTGTGCAATATAGCCGAGAAAGCACTGGGCCTGCCTAAGTCCTACTGATACGGCCGCAAACAACGAGCAGACGATCACGACTCGTCACTACAGAAGACCCGCCACACAGGCGGTTATCAATGAATAGAGGACATATTATGAGTACCACCGGATCAACTACCTGGGGCGCCTTTAATTGGCAGGACCCGTTTTTAATCAACAACTTACTCACCGAAGAAGAGCGCATGGTTCAACTGTCGGCGCGCCAATACGCGCAGGACAAGCTGCAGCCTAGGGTACGCGAAGCCTACCGCAACGAGCAGACTGACCCTGCTATATTTCGGGAGATGGGTGAGCTCGGCCTGCTGGGAGCGACTATCCACGGATACGGCTGCTCCGGAGTCAGTTATGTGTCGTACGGATTGATTGCCAGAGAAGTGGAGCGGATAGACAGTGGCTATCGGTCGATGATGAGCGTGCAGTCCAGTCTGGTGATGTACCCGATTTACTCCTACGGCAACGAAGCCCAGCGGGAAAAATACCTGCCCAAACTCGCCTCAGGAGAATGGATTGGCTGTTTCGGTTTGACCGAGCCGGACCACGGTAGCGACCCCGGAGGCATGTTGACCCGGGCCAAGAGTGTCGACGGTGGCTACCGGCTGAGCGGTAATAAAATGTGGATTTCCAATTCGCCAATCGCCGACGTATTTGTGGTGTGGGCCAAGAACGATAGTGGCACTATTCGCGGTTTTGTATTAGAAAAAGGTATGGAGGGACTAAGTGCGCCGAAAATTGAGGGTAAGCTGTCCCTACGCGCCTCTATTACCGGCGAAATTGTGATGGACAATGTGTTTGTACCGGAAGAAAACCTGCTGCCTAATGTGCAGGGTTTGAAGGGCCCCATGGGCTGTCTCAATAATGCGCGTTATGGTATTTCTTGGGGTGCCCTAGGTGCCGCCGAAGCCTGCTGGCACTCTGCCCGTCAGTACACGCTGGACCGGGTACAATTTGGTCGCCCGCTGGCGGCCAATCAGTTAATCCAAAAGAAGTTGGTGGATATGCAGGCGGAGATCAGTCTGGCTCTATTGGGTTGCCTGCAGGCGGGACGTTTGAAAGAGACCGATGAGCTGTCGCCAGAGCTTATATCCTTGTTAAAGCGCAACTCCTGTGGCAAGGCACTGGATATAGCCCGCGTAGCCAGAGACATGCACGGCGGCAACGGTATCTCTGACGAATACTCGGTGATGCGCCATATGATCAATCTGGAAACCGTGAATACCTACGAAGGCACTCACGATGTGCACGCGCTGATCTTGGGGCGGGCGCAGACGGGTATAGCGTCTTTCGAAGGTTGAGGTTGCCGCTATGTCTGCGATGATCGAGGTATTTCGATCCGGGGTCAATGTCTGGGACTGCGACCAAATGGGCCATATGAATGTGCGTTTTTACGTCGCACGGTTTGTTGATGGCCTGTTCGGTTTTGCCCAGGTACTCGGCTTTGGTCCGCGCTTTATGCGTCAGCGGGACATTACTCTGGTGGTGAGGGATCAGCATATTCGCTTTCATCGAGAGATGCGCCCGGGCACGCCGTATTTTATTCGAGCCGGCATTGTCAGCGCTCAGTCCGAGACTATCAGGGTGTTTGAGGAAATGATCAATGTCGCCAGCGGTGAGGTGGCGGCGACCTCCGTCTCTGATGTTGCCCTGGCCAATACCGGTAGCCGAGATTTACTTTCTTTTGCCGAGCAACAGCTAGCGGGGCTGGCAGCCTACAATGTCAAATTGCCGGATTATGCTCGGGCCAGGGGTACCTCGACTGCCGCCCCACGGCCGGCACCGACCCTGCACGAAGCGCAGGAGCTGAATTTGATTCCGATATTTCGCGGTGTAGTACTCAGCGCCGATGTCGACGAGAAGGGCTTTATGCGGCCCCACAGTTATATGGGCCGCATCTCCGACGGCATCAGCAATTTTTTTATCGCGCTGCGGGACGAGGATCGTTCTAATGGCGACAATATTGGCGGCGCGGCTCTGGAATACCGCTTTGTCTATCATCAGGCACCACAAATCGGTGATGTCTTAGTTATTCGCTCCGGCTTGAAAGATATTGTTGGCAAGGCCTCTAATTTTTGCCATTGGATGTTTAATGCCGAAACCGGTGAATGTCTGGCGACTACCGAGGCGGTGGCGGTATCCTTCGATTTAAGTACTCGCAAGGCTATTGAACTGCCAGCGGAGGCTCGCGCGGCAATGATGAAAAAAGCCGTGCCGGGTCTGTCTCTCTAGTCGCCATTCCACTAGCCTACTTGTAGTTAACCCTCTTGTAATTTGTTCACTTGAAACCATGCGGGCCGGCCCGGATTGTTTCAAGTGTTTATCCGCAGCCCTCTGTGTTCGTTTCTCTCCACTGTTTATGACTTGAATTATGCAACTTCTAGTGGATTTTCTGACCGTCAGTGCTCTCACATCATGTCGAAAAATTCTGCCGGCAGCTATCTGCGCTTCTTTTCCTTAGTAAACTACTGAAAAGCTTAGACAAATTGAGCACTTGTTAGTGTGGAGTGGAGTGATTGGAGAAACCATTTTGAGCTTGAATGATAATGTGGGTTTTCGCCAATCAATGGTAAAAAGTCAATAATTAGATTATTAACAATTAGTTAATTAAGTTATTGCGTGTTAGCTAGTCCTATTGTTATGATGATGTTCGCTTGCTAAGTCATTGACTAGGTAAGCGGCAGCCGAGCCATGACGGAAGGGTGAAAAATTGGTATGACGCCACCGAAGGAGCGATAAATTTAGCTAAACGTTGGAGTTATGTCAGTGAATACTGTTGCCCCGGTTATGCCACAGCAAGCTTTGGATTTACACGAGCATGTCAGTGAGGCCGCAAGCCTATTAAAAAAAATGGCCAATGAGCACCGGCTGTTAATATTGTGTACGCTCGGCGGTGGAGAGTTGTCGGTCGGAGAGCTCAACGATATTGTCCCCCTCAGTCAATCCTCATTATCACAACACTTGGCCTCCCTGCGCGGAGCGGGCCTAGTCCAGACCCGCCGCGAAGCCCAGACGATTTATTACACATTGAGTGGCACTCGCGCACAAAAAATCATTTCTGTATTGTCCTCTATTTACGAACCCTGACAGTAGCTCAGTTACAGCGTGCACTTTGCGGCCTGCGTTTACAAATAGGCTCCAACAAAGTTGTCAAACTGTGAGAGGGAGCTGGAGGCGGTGCAGGATAGTCTCGCTGCCGAACAAACCCTGCCCTCCAGCAGATGACGTATACAAATCCCTGTCGACTTCTTCCCCCATCCGTTAGCGGCGCTATGCGCTCAATTTCTGCTTGCCTATCCCGCCATCGAGCTGGATAGTGCAGACGCAGAGTATATCGGCCTGGCGGGCGCGATATTGCCTTTTTATTATACTAGGGGCCGCTGCCCAACTCTGACTTACACGCTAGAGCCTTAATGAACTTGCAGCAGTCGATCTACGGCGCCGCTCTTCGCTACCGGCGAAGTCAGTTACTGGAACAAGGGTTTCGTCGGCAGTACCTGCCGCGGTGTGCCAGTGTGTTTATCGACTTTTTCCATTCCCATAGGGGCCGTCTGGGCCGTCGCCTCTGGTTCGCCCGGTGGCTGCCACTAAGCTGAGAGTTGTCAAGTATCGACTGCGGGCAAAGTGGGTTAGACTATCCGCCTTTGCCTATGCTGGCGACAATCAATCACCTTCACCCAACAGGAGAAAGCAATGAGTTACGAGTGTTTTGAGGTAAAAATCAGTGAGCAGATAGCCCATGTGGTGATGAACCGTCCCGAAAAGCGTAATAATATGAACGCGGCGTTTTGGCGTGAGCTGCCGGAAATTATCAAGGACATTGACTATGGTTCTAAAGCTCGGGTTATCGTGCTGTCCTCTACCGGCCCGCATTTTACCGGTGGCTTGGATATTAGTTCCTTTGCCGGCGTCTCGGATCCTGTGGGCGAGGTCGACGAGCGCACTAAGCGTCTGCAAAAGGGTACTGCCTTCTATGACAATGTGCTGCATATGCAGGAGTCTTTCAACTGTCTCGAGGCCTGCCGGGTACCGGTACTGGCGGCAATTCAAGGTGGCTGTATTGGCGGCGGAGTTGACCTAGTGTCGGCTTGTGATATTCGCTACGCCACGGAAGATGCATTCCTGACCATATTTGAAACCAATATTGGCATGACCGCTGATGTCGGTACCTTTCCCCGGTTGGTAAAACTGATTCCCGAAGGTTATGTGCGGGAAATGGCCTATACCGGGCGCAAGGTTGCTGCTAGTGAGGCCAAGGGCATGGGTTTGATTAACAATGTTTATCCGGATCAGCAGACCATGCTACGAGAGGTGATGAGCATTGCTGCCGACATAGCTAGTAAAGCGCCGCTGGCGGTTTACGGATGTAAGCGCATGATTAATTATGCGCGGGACCACAGCACCGCAGACGGACTCGACTATATTGCTATTTGGAACTCTACCCACTTGCAGGTAGAGGAAATTCAGGAGGCGATGATGGCCAATGCCGAAAAACGCCCGGGTAACTTTGTCGAAATCCCTAAGAGTCGTCAGGCTAAATAATCGCTCTCACCGGCGCCCCAGCGCCGGCTTTTCATCGGCTATCGTCGTCGCTTCGTTACCCGTGCAATCCAACCAAAAAATAATAAGGTGATTTATGTTCCCCAAGGCTTTACTGGCGCTTACCGCCGCCATCGTTTTAACGCCCTGGACCGTCTCAGCCCAGGCTGTGTCCGACGCCAGTGCCCAGGTTGAGCAACAGACATTGAAGCTCGAAGGTCTTAAACAGAGCGTGGATATCATCAAAGACCGCTGGGGCGTATCCCATATTTATGCGCAGAATCAACCGGACCTATTTTTTGCACAGGGTTATAACGCCGCTAGGGATCGGCTATTTCAGTTCGAGCTGTGGCGCCGCCGGGCCACTGGCACCCTGGCAGAAATTATGGGGAACAAGGCCTTCGAGCACGACCGCGGTGCTAGGCTACTGCGTTTTCGCGGCGACCTGAAGGCGGAGATGGACCACTATCACCGCGATGGCGAAGAAATCATTAGCGCCTTTGTCGATGGGGTGAATGCCTATATACATCAGACCGAACTGCATCCTGATCTGCTGCCCTTTGAATTTACCCTGTTGGGCATACGTCCCGGCCGCTGGACACCGGCGGTGGTGGTAAGCCGGCACAACGCGCTAACCGGGGGCCTTTCCAATGAAATTCTGTTGGCCAAAGTATTGACTGCAATCGGTGAAGAGAAAACCCGAAATTTCTTACCTTTTTACCGTGATACCTATTTACGCCCGTTCGAAGGCGTTGACTTAAGCAAGATCGGCAGTCACATAATGGCGCCCTACAAGGCCTCTCGGACCATGCCTGCCTTTGGCGTCGAAGATCTGGCCACAGCGAGTCCCGATGGCAGCGCTGTGGCGCTGAAGCAGCTAAATCATCGCATGGCAACGCAGCTGAGCGATTTTGAGGATCCCATTGAAGGGTTCAATAATATCGGCAGCAATAATTGGGTCTTGGATGGCAGTAAGACCGAGAGCGGAAAACCGTTGCTGGCCAACGATCCTCATCGCACTATTGCCACCCCTTCACTGCGTTATCTGGTGCATCTTAATGCCCCTGCTGGTAATGGCAACAAAGCTTGGAATGTAGTGGGGGCCGGTGAACCGGTACTGCCCGGTATTTCTATCGGCCACAATGAGCAGGGTGCCTGGGGGCTGACCATTTTCCGTATCGATCAGGAAGATCTGATGGTGTATCGCACCCACCCGGCCGATACCAATCGCTATCGCTATCGCGGCGGCTGGGTAGATATGGAAGTTGAGCAGCAGTCGGTTGCCGTGCGCGGTGCGGACAGCAAAAAGGTTAGCTTAAAATACACGGTGCATGGACCCGTGCTGTTTGAAGATAAGGCGAACCATTTGGCCTACGGTTTGAAGGCTGCCTGGCTCGATCAAGGGGCCACCCCCTATCTCGCCAGTTTGCGCATGGACCAGGCCACAAGCTGGCAGGAATTTAGAGAGGCCTGCGCTTTTTCCGGACTGCCCGGGGAGAATATGCTGTGGGCCGATCGCGATGGCAGCATTGGCTGGCAATCGGTGGGGCTGTCTCCAGTGCGCTTTGGATGGGACGGCAGCCTGCCGGTGCCCGGTGACGGTGAGTACGAGTGGAATGGCTACATGCCGATTAAGTCCATGCCCCATCTGAACAATCCTGCCAATGGTTGGTATGGCACTGCCAATAACTTCAATGTACCTGCGGGCTACCCCAATGTGTTTTCCGATTTTTACTCGGATCCAGCGAGAATTTATCGGTTGCGAGAGGTACTGGAGGGGGCATCAAAACACAGCATCGAAGACAGTATGGCGCTGCAGTACGACAATAAATCGATGACTGCCGAGCAGTTGACGCCGCTACTCACCGGCCTGGAATTGGACCTGGATTTGCGGGCTGCGGCGACGCTGTTTGCCAATTGGGATCATGTTATGGATCGGGACAGCGCCGCAGCTGCACTGTACGATCAGTGGGAATTAGAGCTGCTAAAGCAATTAAAGGCGCTTTACATTGCCCCGGCTAACAGGGCGGGGTTGCCGGCACTTTCCCGGCATAAAATGTTGCAGTGGCTGCAGGGTGCGCCCAGCTATTTGTTTGGTGAAAATGCCCTCGCCGCGAGAAACGCCTTACTGATAGCCAGCCTGCGTATTGCCGTCGATACACTGCGCCGTGATCTGGGTAGCGACCCGGCGAGCTGGCGTTATGGCCACTACCACTACGCCGAAATTATCCACCCCTTGAGCCCGCTAGTGAGCGCCGACCGGCGCCAACAGATCGATTTGCCACGACTACCTCGGGGTGGCGCCAGCAATACACTCAATGCCAACCGCGGCAATCGCCAGCGCTCCGGCGCCAGCTTTCGTATGGTCGTCGATACCGCCGATTGGGATCTGACTCGAGCCACCAATGGGCCGGGGCAAAGCGGCGATCCCCGCTCTAGCCACTACCGGGATTTGTATACACCGTGGAACCAGGGCGCGTATTTTCCGCTGTATTTTTCCCGGGATAAAATCGACCGTTCTGCGGCTAGTCACACGGTGTTGCAAGCGCAGTAATCCGGTCTATCATCATTTAAGGAAATAGCACATGTTAATGTCGGAACAGGCCCAGGGCGCACTGAAAGGTAAGCGCATAGTCGACTTGTCGCGGGTATTGGGGGGCCCCTATTGTACCCAAATGTTGGCGGATCACGGTGCCGAGGTGATCAAAATAGAACCACCTCGGGGCGACGAAACTCGTGACTGGGGGCCGCCGTGTCACGAGGGTGATGCCGCGTATTTTATCGGCGTCAATCGAAATAAGCGGGCCATGGGTTTGGACTTGAGTACCGCTGCCGGGCGGGAGGTATTGCTGAGGCTGCTACAGGGAGCCGATGTGCTGGTGGAAAACTTCAAGCCCGGCACCATGGAAAAGTGGGGGTTGGGTTTTGAGCAGCTGCAGCAGCAGTTTCCGGCGCTTATTCACTGCCGAGTCAGCGGTTTTGGCGGCGATGGACCGCTGGGGGGCTTTCCCGGCTACGATGCCATTATTCAGGGTATGACTGGCTGGTTTAGTGTCAATGGCGAGTCCGATAGCAATCCCACGCGGCTCGGTTTGGCGCTGGTGGACATGGGTACCGGTTTGTACGCCGCAGTGGCCATACTGATGGCCCTGATCGAGCAAAAGGACTCCGGCCAGGGCCAGTTTTTGGACATGACGCTGTACGATTGTGCGTTGGCATTAATGCACCCCCACATTGTTAACTACCAGTTCTCGGGAGATGTCCCTACTGCCACCGGCAATGCCCATCCCAATATCAGTCCCTACGATACCTTTCGTACCCAGACCGCTGATATTTACATTGGTGCCGGAAACAACCGTGCCTACGCTAAGCTGTGCCTTGAATTACAGCGACCGGAATTGATCGCCGATAGCCGTTTTGCCGACAATGCTGATCGGGTGCGCAACCGGGTTGAACTGAAGGCCGAGCTGGAGTCGGTGCTGGTTAAAATGGATGGCACTGAGGTTGCCGAGCGCCTGGCCCGGGCAGGCCTGGCGTCGGGGCCAATACTCAACACCGCTGAGGCCTTGGCCCATCCCCACAGCAGTCATCGGGAGATGTTGGTGGAGCAGGATTGGTACCAAATGGTTGGCACACCGATAAAGCTGTCTCGCACCCCGGGTTCACTGCACAGCAAGCCCCCAAGTTATGGCCAACACAGTCGTGAAATTATGGCCGAATATCAATTTAGCGCCAGCGAGGTGGAGGACTTGTTGGCCCAGGGAGTGCTGTTGGAACGTCGGCTCGACTAGCAGCCAGCCCTTTTAGGATTGTATAAACTGCTGCCAGGACAGCAATGCCTGATGAAAGTCAGGCAGGCCGCAGCTGGCGTAGGACTCATCATCGTACAGGTGGGTGTGCTCAGGTAAAACGAACTCGCGATCGAGTTCCAGCGGCATGGCTTTGACCTCCAATCGGTTGAGTTGTAATTGCGATTCTTTGCCGTATAGCGCCCGTTCACTGATCCTGTCCTGCAGCAACTGCTGCACGATATTCAACAGGTCATCAAGTGCTTGTTCGTCGTTGCCTACCTCCTGTGAAAGCCAGTTGCCCAGAGCTTCAAAGCCCATCGAAAACTCGGCGATAGGGCGGTCGTATTCGTCTAGGGTAAATTCGTAATCCATGCTCTGCTCTAACTCAATAATCAAGCGTGTAGTCTAGCAGAAAAACGCTGCTGGGTATTGTGCGGGCTGTCCTCGACAGCGTTGTGTGCTGTGCTATATTTTATTGGGCGAGTACTAAATGGATTGCACCTGTGCAAGGAGTAGCACAATGGAAATAGAGCATCAAGAATCGCTGTTGTCGACATTTACCGGTGAGTTTGTCGCGCCCAATCAGGAGCAAGCTTTTCGTCAGCATACCGAGCGCGAGCGCTTTTTACGGCTGCGGGTCATTTGGGCTATCGCCTGTTTGTTTTTTCTTTTTTTTGGGTTGTTCGACGCCCACACAATCGAGCAGTATCAACCGATAATAATTTTGCGGCTCAGTATTTTTTCGGTAGGCATTGCCGTTATTCTGCTGACCTACAGCCGTCTTTCCATCGTCGCCTTTGATAGTCTGTTATTTATTGCGTTGGCAGCGATTGCCCTGCTGTATG
>Ga0209395_1000425_pt1 | contig 62464 bp, 47 predicted proteins | sample GOMGulsemesocosm_3_FD_184635 | JGI IMG/M metagenome (GOLD analysis project Ga0209395, IMG submission 184635) | Methane-oxidizing microbial communities from mesocosms in the Gulf of Mexico - GOM9D Gulf of Mexico (SPAdes) (version 2) | ecosystem: Environmental > Aquatic > Marine > Cold seeps...
CTTCTACTGCCCCCTTAACAATATTTTCTACACTTAACTCAGAAGTTTATGCTGAATCACAGCCAATCAAATCTTTCATTGATAAATTTGATCAACCTTTAACTAAAGGTGATAGCGCATTTACTTATAATCAATTTGAGGTTGGTGTTAGCTATTCTGCTTTTACGTTTGGACTACAAAGTCGCTATGATTACGTTATGGAGTTTGCTCCCGATACTGCACTTTATACTCACACTGAAAAAAATGATTTAGAATTTGAAGATCGATTTTATACTTATGATCTCAAAGCAAAAAATGCCACAAGTCATGGCATGTTTTTCTCATATAAAATTGACATTGAAAGTAAAAAGATGACATTTACCCCTAAACTTTCAATATTTAGCAGTAAACATTTTCAAGATGGCGATATTGACGGAGAAGTTTTTGCTGACAAGCCACAAGGAAATTTCATTATAGATTATTATTTTTCCAAAGATAGACTATTCAAATCATTCTCCCCCCAAGAAAGACCTAAAGGCTTAGGTGTCAGCCTCGATATTGCCTTTGACTGGCAAATATCAGAACAATTAAAGTTTGGCCTTGCCGTGAAAGACTTATATTACAAAGGTAACTATTCGAATTCAGGTTATGCGTTAGGGCACATTCAAGATATCCCTTTCCAAGAGGATAATAAGGGTAACGTTTCCTCAGCGCCAGCAATCGTCCTAAAGACGTCAGGAAATGGACAGACGAAAGATCATACCTTAACTATGCCTGCAAGATATTACAGCTATCTTGATTATAAAATTTCACCATCGTTTTCAACTGCGTTAGCTTTTCGTTCAATAAAGAGCGACAGGTTTGCATCTATTTTGGGACGTTGGCACTTCGCTTCTGATTGGGCTGTTACGGCAGGATATGAAGATAAAAGTGAAGCATGGCAAATAGGCATTGGATCTCAATCAGTGGGGATTTATTTTAAAACTGACTCCTTTGACTTTGACCAAGCAAATTACCTTAATTTCAACACCTATATATCTATTTCATTTTAAGGAAGATAATGTGAAAAACGCTTACTTTACCATCCTGTTGATTATTACTTCTATGCTATTAAGCGCATGTGGTGGAGATTCAAAAAGTCCCCCGAATGAATCATTACTCGATGTATCTCAAACCCAAAGCCAGTTAGGCTTTTATCTCCCCACATGGTTTGACCAAAACGGGGAAATAATCGTTCGCTCAGAAAATGAAGACACCATTACATCAATTGATACACTGTCATTAAATACAGAACTTATCTCGCTAAATTCGAACCAAGTCGTCATTATTGAATATATACCCACCTCTAAAAAGATCGTTTGCCCTGTAACTATCGGTTGTGGGAATTCATATGACTATTACCATGAGGATAACAACAGTAATGGCGTTATTGATTTCAATGAAGTCTTTTCAGAGAACAGTACTTTTGTTGCAAAAGTGTTCTTAAGTCCAGGTTCCAATAAGGTTTACTTTTCATTATTATCTCTCATTGAATCTTCTACCGCGGTGAACAGCCATTTAAAAAGTTTATCGGTAACACCCAACTATCACCAAAGCCACGTGGATGAAGCGCACAGTCAACACTATCAATACTTATCAGACGGCAGTTATTACGCATTATTTAATGCCTCTGAAAATACCAACGCTATCGCATTGATTAAAGAATCTTTACCCTTTTTTGTTAGCGAAAATGAAATAACCGCCATTGTTAACAATTATTTTAATAACATAGACCTATATTTATCTGAGCAACAAGCCGTTAATAACGACGCACAGGTAAACCGCTATTTAATTGAAGAAAAGTTTAAGTTGAACCGATTACAGTTAAGTTCACCAGCAATCCTTACACCTAGTCACTCAAGTGATTTAAATGACAAAATACTGCTTGAGCAATTCAGAAATATATTTGCATTTATAAATATACAGGAACTTAAATATAACGATGAAGTTAATAACAAAGTTAAGGAATTATCTAATATAATTACTGATGATTCAGAAAAAACCGCAGCTATATTCAGTGAAGTATTAACCGAAGTATTACAGTTATACTCTCCAATAAATGATACCCCCGCAGGCCTTTATCAATATCAAGGGTTAGATATAAATTACACTGGTTCACCCTATACATGGATAATATCGGGAGTCTATAAAGAGACGGAGGTTGACCTTGAATTAACGATTCCACAATGGAGAATAAGTGCAGCACGAGGGGACTTCTTTAAAGCTACAATAGCTGGAAACGTGAGCAGCACTGATACTACTTTAACCATTAATACCGATGAATTACTCTTGAAATTTGACGGAGTAGCAGATGTTTTCAATGATGATAAAGCGAAAACAGCAATATTCAATTTAATCACTAATATCTCAATAGCAACAGAGTATGGTGAAATGATTGGCCGGATAAACATTGAAGGCGAACGTGTCGAAAATGAAAGTGGTCAATTATTCGCTATTCTCAATCAGTTTTCCTTTTCAGGTCTTTTAACCACGATAAACCAAACAACAAATATCTCAATAATGGCGGCAAAATACTCGGAGTCTTTAGAACAGAATGAAAATGATTTTTTCTATAATATTTTATTAGATCTACCATCTTCAGGAAGCTCCGACTTTAGGTTATCTATATCAGGGTTAAACACAAACTTTGAACAATTAGACAACGTTAATTTGGCGTTAAGGATGCAAGGGAAAGTAATAGAATTAAACTTAGTGCAATCTAAAGACACTAGAAAGTTATTGGTTAAGGGGCTTGATGGGCGTTGGTTAACTATAGATCAAAAGAAGAAGGAATATTCTGGGCAATTAAATTTTGGTAATATGAAAATCGGAGAGGTCATTACTATAAGAGGATTACCTGGCGTTTTGTTTCCTGATGGTGAATTTCATTCAATTTTCTAACATTCTATTATAAAGAGTAAAGTACTCGCTCAACCAAGCTTGTACTTTACTCTTTTAAATTTTATCAATTTGTTGAAATATCAAGTTAATTATTTTTGCTGATAAAAAGCTGACATCGCCTTGTAAAGTGAATATAAATCAACTTTTGAGCCTACGGCATAAGGTGAATGAATTGATAAAATAGGTACACCAAAATCAATCACTTCCATATTGTCATCGGATAAGTCGCTACCTATCGTTCCACCTGAAGCTTTACCTTTATACGTAGAAGTTTGCCACTTTATTTTACTGTTATCTAGGTAGTTACGAGTCCAGGCCATGTATTCTGAATTGGCATTAAAACCACCACCGTAAAGTTTCAAGTTAATACCGTTACCTAAACGTGGCGCATTACCTAACTCCCAAACACCTGCCCAATTAGGGTTTACACCTGGGTTTACGTCAGCTGAAATAACTTTGGTGTTACGTAAAACTTTACGTAATTGATAATCGTTATAGTTCTCACCATTTTGGGTGTATAACAAGCCACTAATCATATCAACAAGGTACGATGAACTTGCACCGGTGTTATTAATATTGCCTACTTCTTCGTTATCAACTAAAAAAGCAATAGAGGTAAATTCTGGAATTTTCTGTTCAAATATTGCATTCACCGCAGCAATTGAACTGGCTTTGTCATCTTGACCATATGCGGCGATCAAGCTGCGATCAAAACCAACATCTCGAGGTTTAGTTGCGGGTACTAATGCTAATTCAGCGGACACTAAATCTTCAACAGAAATGTCATATTCTGACTTTAAGAAATCAGTGATCAACTCTTTGACTGATTTATCTAAATCCGGCTTCGCTGCGATGATCACATCAAGTTCTTCTTTTTTGATCACATCACGGCTTTTACGAGCTCTATTTGGGTGGTCAACATGTGGGGCTAAGTCAGGTACCATAAAAATAGGGTCATTTTCATCAAAGCCAACTGAAATATTAACAACTGTGCCGTCTTTTTTGTCTACACGTCCTACAAGTGCTAAAGGAATATTTACCCATTGATAGGTTTTAATACCGCCATGAACATAAGTTTGCAGCATCGCAAATTTTTGTTTTTCGTAAAGTGGTCGACCTTTTAGTTCAAGACGAGGCGAGTCAATATGAGCACCAACAATCCGAGTGCCTTGCTCAAGATTGTTTTTACCAATAACAATTAATGAAATAGTGCGGTCACGATTAACATCATAAAAACGAGCACCTGGTTTTAGGTTACTGTTTTCAGATAAACGCTTAAACCCTTGTTTTTCTGCGCGCTTAATTGTTTCGGTAACAAAGGTTAATTCAGTGGGTGTTTTATAGATAAAAGTTTTGTAATCAGTTGCATATTCTTCAACTGCCGTTAACTCACTTTTAGAAAGGTTTAACCAGCTAGATGCGGACTTTTTCTTTTCTTTACTTTTATCAGATGTTTCTGCAAAGCTACTGCTAGAAATGGCAATAGCACCAATAATGGCGATGTTTGTAAGAGTTCTTTTTATGGTCATTGTTGTATCTTATAGTGAATGTCTATTGATCATAATAAAGAGAAATAGCGCCTCATGACAAGTATTATTCGTTTGAACAGAGATAAAACAAGATGAACGTCTTTATTTGGATATCTGTATACCGCTCACGTTATATAAGCTACTTAATTCGTAGTTCATTTATGGTTTATCTAAACACCTAAATATCAATAACAACCTATTTACAATGAAAATACAAATCAATTATGCACGAGTAAAAAGTCAACCCTAAACCTTTGATTTTAAATGCAACATTACTTAATTTGGTATTTATATCAAAAACACCTTTTGTTAAAAAATATTTAATAATCGTTTAACCGCCCTATTTATAAGATGGATAATGGTTATTCATTACAATTCTATGATATAACCTCATCAATATTTTCAATTAAATAATTTCCCACAGGAAATCTTAAAATAATAAAGTAGGATCAGAGAAAATGATATTAAAAAAATCTCAAATCGCTAAGGCATTATCCATTGCGATTGTCGGCTCAAGCATCGCGCTTATGGGCTGTGAAAAAGCTGAAACACCAACGAATGAAACCGTTGCTGAAACACCTCAAAAACAAACAAATTTAATACGTACTAAAAGTGAATCGCTTGAAGCCGTTTATGCTGAGATGCGTGCTGAGCAAGTCAGTAATGTTAGTTATAAATTAAACGTCACTATTGATAATAAAAGCGAAAGCTTCTCTGGCTCTACTGAGTTAATCTTTGACTTAGCAAAAAACAATCAAAACGATTTAACAATTGATTTTGATGAAGGCACCGTTAAATCTTTAAAAATCAATGGTAAAAACGTAAATTTCAGCTATGACAAGTGGTTTATCACCATTCCAGCTAGCGAATTAACCGCTGGAAAGCAAAGCATTACTATTGACTATGAACGCCCATATTCAACCGACGGTTCAGGTTTCCACCGCTTTGTTGATCCGAAAAATGGTGAAGTATATTTATACACCGATTTCGAACCTTATGACGCAAATCGTTTATTCCCACACTTTGACCAACCAGACTTAAAAGCCAGTTATGAAATTAAAGTAACGGCACCTGCACATTGGCAAATTATTAGTGCAACTCGTGAAACTGATATCAGCGAGAATGGTGATACTAAAGTATGGTCATTTCCTGCATCTGCAAAATTTTCATCTTATGTTTTCTCTCTTCACGCGGGTAACTATGCAGTATGGGAAGATGATTTCGAAGGTATGAAATTACGTTTATTTGCTCGTCAAAGTTTAGCAGAGTATGTAAAAACTGATGAATGGTTTATCCCAACCAAACAAAGCTTTGCATTCTTTAATAAGTACTTCGAAGTAAAGTATCCTTTCGGAAAATATGACCAAGTAGTCGCTCCTGACTTTAACGCTGGAGCAATGGAAAACGTAGCGGCAGTTACATTCAATGAAGGCTATATTGCACGAGGAGAGAAATCTACAAGTGCTCGAATGAGTCTTGCGAATGTTATTGCTCATGAAATGGCACATATGTGGTTTGGTGACTTAGTCACAATGCGCTGGTGGAACGGTTTATGGTTAAACGAAAGTTTCGCTACTTATATGGCTAATTTAGCGATTGCTGAGGCAAGCGACTTTGAAAACAACTGGGACGTATTCTATTCTGGCACTAAACAATGGGCTTATCGCACAGATGATTCCGTAAACACCCATGCTATTGAATTACCCGTTGCTTCTACAGGCGTTGCTTTATCAAACTTTGACGGTATTACTTATGGTAAAGGTGCTTCAGTTTTAAAACAATTGCCATATTACTTAGGTGAAGAAAACTTCCGAGTTGGTGTAAGTAACTACTTGAAAAAGTTTTCTTATCAAAATACTGACCTTGATGACTTTATTGGTGAATTAGGTAAGGCTGCCGGTAAAGATATGACCCAATGGACACAAGACTGGTTATTCAATGCAGGCTTGAACACTATTAAAGTAAATTACCAATGTAGTGAAGGAAAAATCAGTGAATTTTCTATAAATCAAACCGCACCTGAAGGTTATCCTACGCTGCGTGAACAACGAGTTCAAATTGGTTTATATAATGTTAATGCTGATGGCAATGCCATGAGCTTAAGCTCAGCAACACCTGTTATGTATAAAGGCGCAACGACTGAAATTAAAGAAGTCATTGGTCAAACATGTCCTGATTTAGTTTACCCGAATGAAGCTGATTGGGGTTATGTAAAAGTCGACTTAGATGAAAAGTCATTAGCGTCAGCGCAAAAACATATCAATGCTATTGATAATGCCACTATGCGCTTGATGTTATGGCAAAGTTTGTCTGACAGTGTTCGTGATGCAAACCTAGCAGCCGACCAATTAGTTCATTTTGCTATGGCTAATCTTGAAGGTGAAACAGATTATAATGTTACCCGAAAAATCGCGAGCACATTAACATCGGCCTTAGGATACTTAACCGTTGCAACACGTTTAGAGCAAAAAGATTATTCTGCGCTTTATATGGAAGTTGAAGACTTGTACTTACGCTTATTAGAAAAAGCGGATGCGGGTTCTGACTTTCAAAAACTTTGGTACAGTCGTTATGTAAGAGTGGCTAAAACAACTAAGCATTTAACTAACTTGCAGAACATGTTGAACGGTGAAAAAAGCTTTACAGGTGTAACAATTGATCAAGACAAACGTTGGACACTAATCGCTAAAATGAACCGTTACCAGCATGGCAACTACCAAGCATTGTTAACTGCTGAAGCAACAAAGGATGTTACTGACTCAGGTGTTAAAAGTGCAATTTACTCAGAGGTTCTTCGCCCTGAAGCTGACGTTAAAAAGAAATGGTTTAACGTGGTTATAAATAACCCTGACAAACTAAAACTTTCGACACTTCGTTATATTATGTGGGGTCTATTCCCTTCTGAGCAACAAGCTTTAGAAGCACCATATAAAGCTCAAATTCTAGCGCACATTCCCAAGTTAAATGAAGGAAGTGACTTAGGATTATTAGAGTCCTTTGCTGGTAATATGTTACCAACGCAATGTAATGTTGCCAGTGAAGCGGAATTAGCACAACTGATTAAAGACTACAGTGGTATGAAGCCACAAGTATTGAAAACAGTTAAATCAAGCCATCAGCAAATTGGCCGTTGTGTTAAAGCGCTTAAACTATTGAAATAATAATGACTTAAAATCAGTCCTTATTCCTCACATACATGTGATTTCGAGGACTTTAATATTGAACATAAAAATGGCCTTATATAAAAACATAAGGCCATTTTTTATAGCTATAATTTAAAACTAAAGCGCAAACGTATTAAAGTGAAAGAGCATAAGCCCTAGCTTTTGCTAAATCTTCAGGTGTATCTACACCTTCAACTTCTAAGCGAGTTTCTGCAACGGCAACATGAATTTTTTCACCTTGCCATAGCACTCTGAGCTGCTCTAAGGACTCAATTTGCTCTAATTGACTCGCAGGCCATTGCACGTAATCTTTAATGAAACCTGCGCGATACGCATAAATTCCAATATGGCGTAAATAAAAATCACCAATTGATGCAACACGGTCTTCATTGAGAAAGCGAGCTCTGTCGTAAGGAATGGTTGAACGACTAAAGTACATTGCATAACCATCTTTATCGGTTAATACTTTTACTGCATTTGGGTTAAATGCTTCTTCCACATCATGAATATGCACTGCAAGTGTAGCCATTCTAGCTTGTTGTTGATTTGTTCTTTGCTGATTCGCTAAGTTTCGTGCAACTTGGGTAATGTTTTCTGCGGGAATGAAAGGCTCGTCTCCTTGTACATTAACAATGACTTGATCATTATCGAAATCGTATATTTCCATAACTTCGGCCAAGCGTTCAGTACCCGACTGATGATCCGCTCGTGTTTTACAAACTTCACCACCAAAGTCTGTAACAACCCTAGCGACTTCGTCGTTATCCGTGGCAACAATAACTTGGCTGGCGCCACTTTGCTTTGCTTTTTCAACAACCCATTGGATCATAGGCTTCCCGTTAATATCGGCCAACACTTTTCCAGGTAAGCGAGACGATTCAAATCGAGCAGGAATAACAACAACAAAAGACATTTAATTCTCCTAATAGGCTAATAAGTTCGATCAGTCACTTTCGATTAGTCATTCTCAGAAAGGCGACGAGCTTCACTTTCTAACAATACCGGAATATCTTTTTCAATTGTGTAAGCTAAACGATCGAACTTACAGATTAATTCTTGTTGTTCTTTTTTATAATCTAATTTGCCCTTACATACAGGACAAGCCAAGATTTCCATTAATTTCACATCAAATGCCATGATTATTCTCTTATTTATGAGTTTATTTATTTTAACTTAGCTTTAACCTAGCTTTAAGACGGCTAGCTTTATCCATTTTTACTTTATCAAACAGCGCATCTAAAAGTGGCGTTATTTGTTTGCTTTTAATTTGTGCATCAACAGGTAAATACCACCAATTATCCTTAGCAAAACCTGTGCATTTCACCGCATCTTTTTCAGTCATCAAAAGCGGGGTAGTATCAGGAAAACTAACAAACAGGTCTTTATTATAATGCTGATGATCAACGAAGGCGACGGATTTGTCGAGACTAAAACCAATATCTATTAATGTTTTGAAGAATCGTGACGGGTCACCGATACCCGCTAATGCATTGACAGGCATATTATTGTTATCGTTTGATATACGCGTCTGATAAAAATCAGTTAATAATACACGTTCATTAGTTTTAACATTAACAACATGGGTTGCCATTAATGTCATTTGTATTTTAGGCACATTAACCGTAAATTTTTCATTGTCTGTTGAGGTAAATTCACCATTAAAGATAAGCGCATTAGCTGTCTTTAATCGCCATAAACCTTCACGCAAAGGTCCTGAAGGTAACAAAAAACCATTACCAAATTGGCGCTTGTTATCGATAACAATAAGTTCAAAATCGCGCTTTAAACGATAATGCTGTAACCCATCATCAGCAATAATAACGTCGCAACCCTGCTCAATTAATAGCTGGGCACTCGATACACGATCTCCGCCAACGACAACGGGTATGCCATGGCGTTGATAAATTAAAAAGGGCTCATCACCAGCCTCAGTAGCACTACTACTTGCGTTTAACAAATAAGGATAATGCGGTGCCCTACCGCCATAACCTCGGCTAATTACGCCAACTTTTAACCCTTTTGCTAAGCATTGTTCAATTAAATATAAAACTACAGGCGTTTTTCCGTTACCGCCAATGCCAATATTTCCCACTACCACTACAGGTCGATCAACAGCGAATGATTTAAGCAAGCCGAGTTTAAAGCTCCAACGCCTACATGCTGATAACAACCAAAAAACAGCAGTTAACGGCAGCAATAAAGGCACCAAGAGCCATTTAGCAGAATGTTTATAAAACCAAACCTTTTCAATTAAGCGCATAAAAAACCTCAAATATCATTTTTATTCACTAAACTGAAAATTATGTAATTTTGCGTAAGCGCCACCTTTTGCTAGCAAACTTTTGTGATCGCCCTGTTCAAGAATTTCACCTTGTTCCATGACAATAATTTTATCAGCACTTTCGATAGTAGATAAACGATGAGCAATAACAATACAGGTTCGATTTTGTTGCAATATCTGTAAAGCATCTTGAATATGTCGTTCAGATTCAGTGTCTAATGCACTGGTTGCTTCATCTAAAATTAAGAATGGTGCATCACATAATAGTGCCCGTGCAATAGCAACACGTTGGCGCTGTCCACCAGATAGCAGCGCACCGTTATCACCAATATTCGTATCTAAGCCTTCAGGCATTTTTTCTGCAAACTCAATAACATGAGCACTTTTTGCCGCAGCGATAACTTCTTCACGGCTAGCATCCGGCTTACCATAAGCAATATTATTGGCAATAGAGTCATTGAATAAAACAACTTGCTGAGATACATAAGCAAATTGGTTGCGTAAATCTTTCAGTTTGTAAGAGGTTATATCTTTACCGTCAATTAATACCTTACCTGCTGTAGCATCATAAAAGCGTAATAACATTGCACTAGCGGTTGATTTCCCACTACCCGAGCGCCCCACCAACGCGATAGTTTCCCCGGCATTTGCCGAAAAGTTAATATTGTTTAATGCTAATTTATCGGCAGACTTTTCTTCTGATTGATAAGAAAAATCAACATCTTTAAAACTTAGCTCACCTTTAGCTCGTTTAAGAGGAATTGGTCCGGTATCGAGTTCTTTCTCTTGATCTAAGACACCAAAAATACTAATACAAGCTGCCATACCCTTTTGAAAGTCACTGTTCACATTAGTTAATAACTTTAATGGTCTTAATAACATGGTCATATAAGTGATAACCCCCATAAATATACCGGGCGTAAAAGTACCAACCATGCTTTCCAAGGTAGCGACATACAACACAAAGGCTAAAGCAAAAGAAGCAATAATTTGAATGAAAGGAACACTCGCAGCCTTCGTTGCTACCATTTTCATACGTTGTTGGCGATTATGTTTATTGATTTTGCCAAAACGGTCATATTCACGTTGCTGGCCGTCAAAAGTCAGCACAACTTTATGACCGTTAAAGGTTTGCTCTGCAGCTGTCGTTACTTCGCCCATGGCATTTTGAATACTTTGACTGACCTTGCGAAAGCGTTTTGAAACAATAGTGACAATAATGGCAATAACAGGGGTGATCAGTAGAAATATTGCCGATAGCTGCCAACTTTCCCAAAACATCAAAAATAATAAACCAATAACAAAAGCGCCCTGCTGAACTAAGGTTAATAATGATTTACTCGTCGCTTGTAATACTTGTTCGGTATCAAAGGTAATTTTAGAAATTAATGCACCAGTTGACTCTTTATCATGAAAAGCGACCGGCATCGCCATAATATGAGCAAAAAGCGTTTGCCTAAGGTCAGTAACCACATTGTTGCCTACCCAGGCTAAACAATAATTACTAAGAAAATGGCAAACACCTCGAATACTAAAACAAACAATAACAAATAGTGGTGCCCACTTCATAAAGTCAGGATTCTTACCGCTTAACCCTTTATCTATTAAATCAGGGAGTTTAGACAAAAAATATACGTCTATACTGGCATAACCCAACATGCAACATATCGCAAAAAAACCCGCCTTTTTATAAGGTTTTGCATAACTCATTAAACGCTTAAAGTTTTGCCAAGTGGTGGTTTCTATTACTTCATTATTTTTACTTTCTGACATTCAGTCTCTCAATGACTTAACAATTAATGACAAGTTATCTTTAAATCAGCTATTTTAACGTTATTTTCCGCTTCAACCAACTAATAATCTCATCAAGGTTAATTCGCGAACCAATAAGGGTAGATATGCTCTCGATAGTTTTGAATTTCAAGTCCTTGCTCTGCCACTTTTATTTGGATCATGCCCTGTTCAGCGGTTGAATAAGGTGTCACATCAAATTGTTGATAACGCTTTAGCACTGCAATATTGGGCATATGCCAACGATTTTTAAATCCTGCACTAAATATTACAGCATCAGGTGATACTGCTTTGATGAAACGTGAACTTGATGACGTTTTTGAGCCATGGTGTGGCGCAATAATGACATCTGCATTTAATTTGTTAGCTATTTCAGAAGTAGTGATCAACGTTTTTTCAACCTTTCGAGAAATATCTCCCGTTAATAACACCTTATGGTTTCCATCAGAAACACTGATCACACAAGAATTGTCATTTTCTTTATCTTGAAGAACTACAGGCCATAACACAGAAAATGTCAAACCTTGCCAGGTAAAATCATCACCTTGCTTACAACTGGTTCTTCTAGAAAAATCATATGATTTATTAGCGGTTTCATTAAACTTTATTTCGTTTACCCTGATTTTATTGTCGCCGACTTGTTTATCGATAAAAGCTACACCACCAGAATGGTCATTATCCCCGTGACTTAATATTAAATGATCAATGGTATAAATGCCTCGATATTGAAAATATGGGAATATAACACTCTCTGCCAAATTAAAACCACTGGGATAACTTGCCCCAGTATCATATAACACAGCCCTTCCATTTCGTTCAATAACAACTGATAACCCTTGCCCCACATCCAGAACATTCACTTGCCAGTCATTATTTTTTTGTTGGTTTTTATAATATAGAAAAGTTGATGAGCACAGAAACAGCAGAGTAGAAATGGCTCTTTTGGGTAAGGTCAAAAAATAACTGATAAAAGTTAGTCCGCAAATACCGAGAATAAATATTAATGCTTCGTGACTAACATCAATAAATAACCACTGTTGACTTGCTAAATAACTTAACCACTGCCAAATAACTTCTAATGACATTACTGAAAGTTCCAACACTAATCTAGCCAGTTCTTCGCTAAAAGGCATTACAACAACAGACAGCAAACACAGTGGAATAGCAGTAAAGCTCATCCAAGGAACAGCAATGATATTAGCAAGTAGTGCGGAAAGTGGTAATTGGTGATTAAGTAATGCCGCAACGGGCAACATAAATAAGGTCAAACCCAGTTGAACGATAATAAGAGAATGAAACCAAGCTTTTATTTTATGATATTTGCTCTTACCAGATGTTGTGAGTAATTTTCGACATCGCCAAATAATGAGTAATATAAGTGTGACGGCATATACACTTAGCCAAAAACTTACGCTAAATAGACTAAAAGGTGATAAAAGGATAATGCAAACAATACTCAGCAATAACCAACGGGTCACTGTTAGCTTGACCGTTAACAACTTGGCACCAATAAAGATTTGCATCATGATGAGTGCTCGTAGCGTTGGTAAAGAAAAGCCCGCAAGATAAGCATAAAAAATAGCCACCGCACTGCTAAAGGCAAAAGCCGCAATACGGCTATTTCTCTTTATCAGCCAAGCAGTAGCTTTATGAGTTAGCAGTAATTGCAAAGGAATATAACGAAAACACACCAGCATTAATCCAAAAGCACCACTAGCAATTAACCCTAGATGTAGGCCAGAAATAGCCATTAAATGCTGAGTTCCGGTTGCTTGCAAAACTTGCCATTGTTCAGCGGTGATCTTACCCCGTTCACCAAAGGTGAGTGCAAAGATAAAGTGATAAATCTGACTTTCTTTAGTCATTGAGTTTGTTAGTTCATTTAGCTGTGAGTACAGTTGTTGGCGGTAACTTTGCTGTGCTTGAATTAATTTATTTTCTACCGAAGGTTTTACATACCCCGTGGCATGCAGGTGTTTTTGTCTCAACCAAGTTTGATAACTAAAACCACCAATATTTGCAAAACCATGGGCTGGTTTTATTCGAACTTTAAATTGCCAATGCTGGCCTTGGCGAACTTTTTCTGCATTGAATAAACTTTTGGGGTTAATAGACTTATCATCCCATCGCAGACGAATATTTATACTTTTAGTGAGCTTCTGTTGATTCAGTTCTACTACTTTGAAGTTAAATCGAGAGACACTTTTTTTTATTGGTTCGTTTTTTGTTTTATTGTTGATTACATTGTTTTCTTTACTGCTATTTTTACTGGCGTTTTTACTTGTTAAAGATGTTGGGATATTCATCACTACCCCTTTTACGGTTACAGTTTTACCAACAAAATCAGCTTGAGTAAGATTATTAACATGCCATATGTTTTGATATACAGATCCAGCAGCGAGTAACCAAGCGCAACCAAAAAACAAACCACTGTAACTTCGTAGCCCTTTAAACAGAAAAAAAATGACAGCAAAGCAAATACAGAGAAAACATTGAGATAAATCTGGTACTATTGGTAAGAATAATGACAAGATAGCACCAATAAAAAATGTAAATAGCCACCGTTCCATAGTGATTAATTTCCGTATCTGTCTAATCGATTAATAAAACCAAGATAATATAAGTTAAGTATATGCCTAAAAAACTCATCAAGCGTTATATGCCGGATCACAACACCATAAAAAACAATAAACATTTGCAAATTTTTGGTGATTTACTACACAACCCCAACTTATGGCATTTAAACCGCCGTTCAGTAGCAAAAGCTTTTGCCGTAGGGTTATTTTTTGCTTTTATCCCTGTACCTTTCCAAATGGTGCTAGCAGCAGGTTTTGCTATTCTAGTTCATTCAAATTTACCGCTTTCTGTTGCACTCGTGTGGATCACTAATCCGTTAACCATGCCGGCAATTTTCTATGGTTGTTACGTTGTTGGCACTTGGATTATAGGTGGCAGTGAAAAAGAATTCATGTTTGAGGCTAACTGGCAGTGGGTTGTTGATAGTTTATCAACTATCGGGCCAGCATTTTTATTAGGCTGTGGAGTTCTAGCGATATTATTTTCAATACTTGGTTATTTCTCAATACATGGACTGTGGCGATATTCGGTAATGAAAGAATGGAAAAAACGTAAAAACAGATAACGCTTTTAGTAGGTTTTAAATTAAGCAGAATTGATAGGCATGTTTGATAACATGCCTTTTTTGTAGCTAAAAATGAACTCAAGGAATTACATTTGCCCCAAGACTTGCGCTGGTTCAACTTTAGTCGCTTGCCAAGCTGGGTAAAGTGTCGCTAATAAGCTCATGAATAATGCTGTAACAACGGTGGTAATAACATCATTTTGGCTTAAGTGAGTTGGTAAAAAGTCGATAAAATATACGTCACCCGATAACATCTTTACGTTAAAAAACGATTCAATAGCATTAACCATATCCGTTAAATTGAGTGATATGACAATACCTAACACGGCTCCAACTAGGCAACCAACTACGCCATTAACTAATCCTTGAATCATAAAGGTTGCCATTATAACGGGCGCTTCTGCTCCCATAGTTTTTAAAATAGCAATATCACCTTTTTTATCATTTACTGCCATGATGAGGGTCGAGACAATATTGAAACTCGCTACGGCAATGACTAATACCAGAACGATGAACATGACCAAGCGTACCAGTTGAATATCATTAAAAATATGACCTTGTGTGCGTGTCCAGTAATGCATTTCAACGATGCCATCAAAATTATAACCTATGTCACGAACCACTGTAGCCGCTTGGAAAACATTAGCCAACTTTATGCGAATGCCTTGAACTTGTCCTTTATCAAAACTCGCCATTTTTTCAGCATGGCCAAGTGAAATATAAGCAGAACTTTCATCAATCGTACCGCCAAATTTAAAGATACCAACTACTTTTACTTGATGCTTAACGGGTACTGGGAATTTAGCACTCACTTGATGGGTATTTTTTTGCTCGACTGCGCTAGACAACAATAATTGCAGTGTGTCGCCTATTTCGAGTTTCAATTTTTTGGCAACACCAGAACCAATAACAACACCTGCAACAGAATTTCCATGGTTATCACCATCAGCCATTCCTTGCCAATTTCCAGCAACCATATAATTGCCAATTGAAGAGACTTGCTGCTCTAACCTAACATCAACACCACGTACTTCAACAGCTTTAAGCTCATTGCCATGTTGCATCATACCAGCAAATTTGATCACCGGAGCCGCAGCTACAACTTGTGGGTGCTGTTGAATTTTTGCGACATGTTTCTGCCATTTCTCAATAGGGGCATCAATGGCAATAAGCTCTCCATGAGGAATAACCGACAATAGGTGTTGAGCTAAAGCCCTCTCGAAACCATTCATTGCTGATAGCACAATGATCAATACCATTACACCAAGGGCAATACCAATAGTTGACGACGCTGAAATAAAAGAAGAAAAGCCATTACCGTTTCGGCTACGCACATAACGTAAACCAAGAAATAAACTCAAATGTTTTGTCATTTAAAAACCTTAGCTTTCAAGCGGTGCTAAACGCCCGTGTGCAAGACGAAGTTGGCGGTCCATTCGAGCGGCAAGTATTAAGTCATGGGTTACAATGACAAAACTAGTATTCACTGTTTGGTTAAGATCTCGTAATAACTGGTATATTTGTTCAGCCGTGTCAAAATCTAAATTACCCGTGGGTTCATCAGCAAGTATTAAAGAAGGTTTAGTCACTAATGCCCTCGCAATAGCAACACGTTGACGTTCCCCCCCCGATAGTTCTGAAGGTCGGTGTTCAAAGCGATGACTTAAGCCCACCTGCTTTAGCATTTCTTGTGCTGACGCTAAAGCGGCTTTAGGTGAATCGCCTCGAATAAGTAATGGCATCGCGACATTTTCTTCTGCCGTAAACTCCATCATTAAATGATGAAATTGATAAATAAAACCAATATGTTTATTTCGAAATTTAGCTCGCTGTTTTTCAGATAACTGATGAATGTCCACGTCACTGATAAATACTTTCCCCGCGGACGGTGAATCTAATGCGCCAGCAATATGCAAAAAAGTACTTTTACCACAACCAGAACTCCCCACTATGGCGACAAGTTCACCTGCTGCTACGGACAAATCTAGTCCATCTAATACTTTGGTTTCAATGTTTCCTTGAAAATATGATTTAGATAATTGCTGACAAAGTAAACCTTTACTCATTTCGTAAAACCTCGGCGGGCTGTGTTAAAGACGCTTGATAAGCGGGGTATAGAGTAGCAACGAAACTCATCGCTAACGCTGAAAAAATAATACTAAGTACATTATTTAAGGATAACTCGACAGGTAAAGACTGCCCCGCACCAAGCAAACTTACGCCTAATAAGGTAAAAAGACTGTTTAGATTTAAGGTAAGTAAGGACCCGACTGCGGTACCAATGGTCACTCCCCAAAAACCATTAATTAAGCCCTGAGTCATAAATATTTTTACGACACCAGAACGATCTAATCCCAGTGTTTGTAAAATACTAATTTCACCTTGTTTTTCAATCACGACCATCACTAAAGCTGAGACGATATTAAACGCTGCAACAGCTATAATTAAACTTAACATTAGCCACATCATGTTTTTTTCCATGCGCACTGCTGAAAAAAAAGCGCCTTGTGTCTCTCGCCAAGTGGTGAAAGTATACTGGCTATATTCAGCTTTCAATACGTTAACAACCTCCTCTGAAGAAAAAGCATCATCGAGGTATAAACGCAGTTTCTCAACGCCATCACCTTTTTGTCGATGTAATTTAGCACCATCTTTACTGTGGATATAGACGATGGTTTCATCAACTTCTGCGCCAATACTAAAAATACCAGAAATGTTAAAAGTTCGTTGTACTGGTATTCGCCCCATAGGGGTGAATACCGTTTTATTAGGAAGTGTTAAACGCACCTTGTCGCCAAGTGCCACATTAAGTTTTCTTGCTAAAGCTCGCCCAATAACGACGGAGAACGGCTGTTCTGATAAATTATTCAAACTCCCCGATATCATTGAATCATTAATAATATTATGTTGCTCAAAATCAGGCATTATTCCTTGAATAAGCACGAACCCCAACGTCCCAGAGTTAGCTTGTATCAGTCCTTCACTTTCTAGTAGTGGAGTAACCTGTTTAACATTCGGGTGAAGTAGTAGTTGCTCACGTAGAGTTTGCCATTTAGGTAAGGAGGTTTGTTTATTCTGTTGAGATTCGTCAGCGACCACTACATGGGGGATCATGCCAAGTATTCTTCGCTTTTGCTCCCCCTCTAAACCGTCCATCACAGAAACAACCGTGATCAACGAAGCAACGCCAAGGACAATACCTACAATTGAAAAAAAAGTGATAAAGGAAACAAATCCTGAACTTTTACGACTTCGACTATAACGAAGCCCGATGAAAAAACTGACGGGTTGAAACATTAAATATACTTCATCTTTTTAATAGAAGACCAATTAGACTCATTAAGTGCTTACAGCATATCACAGGAAATTTTTTATTAAGCAGGAAAAAATTCTAAAACAAATAAGTTAAAAACAAAACAATATTTTTTTTACTTATTTATCAATTAGCTAGAGTTAGTTGCAATTAAATAACAAGATTAATGTACAAAATAAAATACAGTACTGCTTGAGCATTATGTAAAAATTCATGTCCGAACATAGCAAATACGGCTGCAACCCTTTAATATCAATGCGTTTAAGATTTTATAATCATATTTTTCACCTAGAGATGAGACTACAATGAAAACGATAATAACAAGTGCAGTATGTTCTTCGTTATTGTTGCTTGCCGCTTGCAACAACAATACAGAAAGCACTGATACAACTAAGCAAGAAATGCCAACAATGCAAAAGACTGCATTAGCTTCAGGTATAGATAAAGCGAACATGGATTTATCAGTTCGCCCACAAGACAACTTCTACCGTTATGTTAACGGCGCATGGTTGAACAGTAACGAAATTCCTGGCGACAAAACATCTATTGGTTCGTTTTATGACTTACGTGACGAAGCTGATGACAATGTAAAAGCGATCATTGAAGAGTTAGCTGCCACAGAAAATTTAAAAATGGGTAGCGATGAGCAAAAAGTTGCTGACTTATTTCGTTCATACATGAACACAGATGCCCGTAATGCAGCCGGTATTACACCAATACAATCAATGCTTGATAGTATCAACAACTTAAAAGATAAAAATGACTTAGCAACTTTTTTTGGTGAAAACCAAAAGAGTGGTGTTGGTAGCCCGTTAGCGTTTTACATCAGTGTAGACGCTAAAGACTCAACTCGCTATGCAACGCATGTTTGGCAAAGTGGTCTAGGCTTACCAGATAGAGATTACTACTTTAATGAAGCTGACCGGTTTGTCGAATTACGTAAAGGTTACGTAGCTCATATTGAAAATATGTTCAACTTGGCAGGATTGAAAAACGGCAAAGCCGCAGCTCAAACGGTTATGGCAATTGAAACTAAGTTAGCAGGTTTTCACTGGACAAAAGTTGAGTCTCGTGACAGCACTAAGCGTTACAATAAATTTGACGTGGCTAACTTAAATACAGTTACTGATTCTTTTAACTGGACCAATTACCTTACAGCACAGGGCGTAGCTGCTCAAAAAGATTTAATTGTTAACCAACCTTCTTTTGTAAAAGGTTTTGGCGAAACAGTTGCAACAACCCCTTTAGCTGATTGGCAAACTTACTTAACATTTCATACCTTGAGTAACTTTTCTGGCTCTTTAACAACTGATTTAGATAATGAAAACTTTGATTTCTTTTCAAAGCAATTAAGCGGTCGTAAAGAGCAGCGTCCCATGTGGAAGCGTGGCGTTTCAGTCGTCAATGGCAACTTAGGTGAAGTTATCGGTAAAGTTTATGTAAGCCGTCACTTCAAACCTGAAGCTAAAACTCGCATGACACAACTTGTTGAAAATTTGCGTGGGGCATATGGCGCAAGTATTGATGAACTAGAGTGGATGTCTAACGACACTAAAAAAGCAGCTCATGTAAAATTAGCGAGCTTTGATCCTAAGATTGGTTATCCGAACGAATGGAAAGATTACTCTGCCCTTGTTATTAAAGGTGACGATTTAGTTGGTAATAAAGTACGTTCAGGTATTGTTTCTCATCAAAAAGAAGTGGCTAAACTTGGCGGACCAATTGATAGACAAGAATGGGGCATGACTCCTCAAACGGTTAATGCTTATTACAACCCAACTAAAAACGAAATCGTTTTTCCTGCGGCAATTTTGCAGCCTCCTTTTTTCAATTTAAGTGCTGATGATGCGGTTAACTATGGTGGCATTGGCGCAGTTATCGGCCATGAAATGGGCCATGGCTTTGACGACCAAGGTAGCAAGTACGATGGTGAAGGCAACATGCGTAACTGGTGGACTGAGTCAGACTTAGCCGCTTTTAAAGTACGTGCTGATAACTTAGTAACCCAATACGACGGCTACTCTGTATTTGAAGACTTAAACGTAAACGGCTCTTTAACTTTAGGTGAGAACATCGGTGATTTATCTGGTGTCACAATCGCTTATAAAGCATATAAAGCTTCTCTAAATGGCAAAGAGGCACAAGTTATTGATGGGCTAACCGGCGACCAGCGTTTCTTCATGGGTTTTGCACAAGTATGGCGTGGAAAAATGGTTGAGAAATCAATGCGTAATCGTGTTGCAACTGATTCTCATTCCCCTGCAGAATTTCGCGCACTAGGCTCTTTGTCTAATATGCCTGAGTTCTACAAAGCATTTAACGTAAAAGAAGGTGACGCTATGTACATTGCACCTGAAAAACGTGTAAAAATTTGGTAAGTTCACTACTTACTAACTTTTGATGTTTAATAAAATGCCAGCAAACTTGCTGGCATTTTTTATAAAGTAATCATGATAAAAGTTGATATCTGGATTAATATTTTTACTCAATTTCTATCACTATTTTTGAAAATAACTCGCCTGCATGATTACAGCTGAAAAAGTATAAACGGTTATTATCACTATTTGTTAAAATCCACACGGGTAAATATTGTAAATAATTTAAAAGCTCGTAAACTAAGCCTCAAGCTTAAAGATGTTCAGGGAACAAGGTGAGAAACCTTGACTGTACCCGCAACTGTAAATTGCTTGTCGAATAAACAGCAATAAGTCAGCATACCTAATATTCTTCAAATAAAGCTACAATAAAGTCGTGCGGGAACACACGGTAAATTGCTACTTATACCAATTTGGTATTATTAAAGGACTATCCTTTAACGCTAGCCTTGCCTTTCTCCTCTTTACAATAACAATAATCACCAATAGGAACACTCATGGTTGACGAAACACAAAAAAGCGAAAAACACCAAGCGCGTATGCAGAAAGTGAAGGACAAAGTTGATGCTAGGGTTGATGCAGCAACCGATGAACGCGGTATATTAATCGTTATAACCGGTAACGGTAAAGGTAAGTCGACATCAGGGTTTGGCACATTAACTCGCGCTGTTGGCCACGGGTTGAATGCTGCAGCTATTCAATTTATTAAAGGTACTTGGGCATGTGGAGAGCGAAATGTGCTTGAAAAGCTCGGCGTACCATTTCATGTTATGGCAACAGGGTTTACTTGGAATACTCAAGACAAAACTGCAGATATTACTGCCGCAAAAATAGTATGGGAAGAAGCTAAAAAGTTACTCTCTGACGAGAGTGTTGATGTTGTTCTTCTCGACGAAATCACTTATATGTTGTCATATAAATACCTAGATCTTGACGAAGTACTTGATGCAATTACTAACCGTCCACCAATGCAACATGTTATTGCTACAGGACGTGGTGCGCATCGTTCATTAGTAGAGTTGGCTGATACAGTCAGTGAAGTACAATCAATAAAACATGCTTTTGACAATCAAATAAAAGCACAAAAAGGCATTGATTGGTAAACCAGGAATATTTATTCACCCATAAAAAATCCCATCTTAAAATGGGATTTTTTATGGGCATTAAAGTTTAAACACAAATTCTATTGAGTGTCGTATCAACATCCATGGAAGTATTTTGCTGCTGCTCGGCATGTTGTGCTACAGAAGTTAACCCATCCGTTATGTCACGACTTAAAGAAACAACTTCTGCCATATTGGTATTTACCGAAGCCGTCGATTGCTGTTGCTCTTCAGTGCCACTGGCAATTTGTGACGTCAACACATTAACTTCATTAAATACTTGGCCAATTTGATCTAAGGCCTCAACCACTTCTGCTGAATGAATTAAGCTATCTTGCGTTAATTCTTGACCGCGAGAAATAGCGGTAACAGCATTGGTTGACTTTTCTTGTAATCCTTCAACCATTGAATGAATCTCAACCGTCGCTTCTTGTGTTCTATGAGCGAGCGCTCTTACTTCATCGGCAACAACCGCAAAACCTCGACCTTGCTCACCGGCACGAGCGGCTTCAATCGCTGCATTTAATGCTAATAAGTTTGTTTGATCTGCTATGCCGCGAATAACATCAAGCACGGAGCCGATATTAGAACATTCTGTTTGCAATAAAGCTAAGTCAGTAGCCATTCCGGTAACTTCTTCAGAAAAAGCTTCGATGGTTTGCTGACTGGTATTTGATGAAGTCGTACCTTGTGACAAAATAGCAAGAACTTGGTCCGTTGTTTCACTCACCTGTGAAGCACTTTCTGAAAGTATGCCTGACGTTGAGGCAACTTCATCAATAGAGTGTGCCATTAATTCTATTTGGCGGGAAGATTCATCAACGGCCTTAACCGAATCAGTCATTTGACTTGCGAGTAAAGATGAACCTGCTTTTAATGATTCAGATTCAGTGCGTAACTCAGCAAGTACATCAGATAAATTACCAATAAAAGAGCTTAGTTCATTGGTCACATTAGCAAGTTCGTCACTTGAGTCATCAACCAATGGGCCAGGAGGTGCTTGCTTAGTACTTACGACAAGTTTCAAGTAATGCTTGAGTTTAGTTAAACGAGACGATAACAATTTCTCAATAACAAAAAATCCGCCAATTAATTGGAGAACGACTAAAACAGATAATATGCCAATAACAGCTGATTTACTTAAATCACCGGCAAACAACATTACTAATAGAATAGAAAGTAAACCAACAACGGCAGTTGGTATAAGTAATTTCACGCTTAAGCGAGTAGGCATAGAGTATCCATCAAGTTAGTTTCAAGTAATACCATTTTGAATAATTAGCTACTCTACTTTTAATTGTGAATCATTAAAAGTGAGCAGATTATTAATCAACTTAGTATATAAAGCTTAAATTCAAGCTAATCGTCTTCATAGACTTATAAATTACCTACTATTTATCGGTTTGGCTAATAATATTTACAAATTTTAAAAATTGTACAAAAAACCCATTTATATTTAGCTATAATAAACATCAATTAATTGTTAAAAACAATGATGACGTTAATGGGAGAATTGAAAATGTCTGGTTTTGTTATATTTATTATCGTTATCGCATTAGGTATGATTGTCGGCGGTATTATGGTGCTAAAAAAGTCAGCACAAAAGTTCAACCTTAGTGATGAACAGTTAAAACGTATTAATCAGCGTTCGAAGGAACAACAAAATAAGGATCAAGAACTTCATTAATTACGATGAATCAATTGAATTAAAGTAAAAGTACGTTTTGTTATTATAGGTACAGAACTTCTAACATGCTCGTTTAAAAACGGCCTCGTCATAATCTTTAACCATTTTTCCCTTTCATAAATCACCTAGAACTGCACACTTTTTTACTGACAAACAACTAAAGTTTTCATTTGCAATAATTGCGAAATCAGTTCCTTTGGCTGTATTAATTTTAACTCTAGTGCTTCGTTTTCGGTATTAACTAGAATAGACCGTGCGAAAATTGTTGCCTTTTTCTTGCTCGTTTATTTTTCAACGCAGACAATTATTATCAATTTCATAGCTAATTGGATATACATCATAAACAATTGATCTTACATTTTTCTTTCACTTCCCTCTGTATTCTCATAAAATCATTTCATAGATTATTTATAAAGGTATTCCATGACTTCGATTCAACATTTATTCGACAATAATCAGCAATGGGCTGACAACATTAAAAAAGAAGATCCTCTCTTTTTTAAACGCTTGTCAGAGCAACAGAAACCAGAATATTTATGGATAGGATGCTCAGACTCGAGAGTACCCGCAAATGATTTACTCGGTATGGCTCCTGGTGAAGTTTTTGTTCATCGAAATATTGCTAATCAAGTCATTCACACCGATTTAAACTGTCTTTCTGTTATTCAATTTGCAGTAGACAACCTTAAAGTCAAACATATAATAGTATGTGGTCACTATGGCTGCGGTGGAATCATGGCCTCAATTGACAATAAACGTCATGGATTAATTGATAATTGGTTAGGGCATATTAAAGATGTATATCGCTTCCACAAAGCTCAACTTGATGCTGTCACAGACCATAAAGAAAAAGTAGATTTACTCTGCGAACTTAACGTGATTGAACAAGTAGCAAACGTTTGTAATACCACAACATTGGTTAATGCATGGAAAGAAAAGCAAGATGTTACTGTGCACGGTTTTGTTTATAATTTACACGATGGAATTTTGAAAAACTTAAATGTTTCTTGTAACGGTAAATAATTCATGACTTTAGCAATTCCTGACTCACCTAATAATAAACAACCTTTTTCTCGTGGCGAAGTAGCATTAGTTGGCGCAGGCCCGGGTGACCCTGAATTACTCACATTACAAGCTTTTCGTTTTATCAAGCAAGCAGAAGTTGTTATCTTTGACCGTTTAGTCAGTACAGAAGTGTTAGCGTTATTACCTGAAAACTGCGAACGAGTTTATGTGGGTAAAAAGCAAGCCGACCATCGTGTGCCACAAGAAGACATTAATCAATTGTTGGTTGATTATGCTAAAAAGAACAAAAAAGTATTACGCTTAAAGGGTGGAGACCCCTTTGTTTTTGGGAGAGGAGGCGAAGAAGCACAATTTGTATTAAAACATAACGTTTCATGTCATATCGTGCCTGGAATGACTGCCGCATCGGCTTGTACAAGTTATGTCGGTATTCCACTAACTCATCGACAAGTTGCACAAAGTTGTACTTTCATAACCGGTAATGTACAAGACAACGGCAAGTTATCTTTGCCTTGGGATACGCTTACTGATAATAAGCAAACCGTAGTTTTTTACATGGGGATTAAAAGCTTACCTATAATTAGCCAACAATTAATGCTGGCAGGTCGCAAAGGTTCAACTCCAGCAGCACTTATTCATAAGGGGACAAATCCTCAGCAACAAGTTTACCGAGGAACCTTAGAAAAATTGAACGATTTAGTTGAATTACATCACATAAAACCACCAACGTTAGTGGTGATTGGTGATGTGATTGATACTTTTGATGAAGATAATTTAACTAACTTAGGTTACTTATCACCAAGGTAAGTCGTTAACTCAGCCCTACAGATGTGGTGTGTTAACTTTTTGCCAAAACTACAAGAATATTACGCTCTTTTAAAAAGAAGAAATAATAACTGAAATAATAAAAACATGTTGGAGTAAAGATTATGCAAGGAATCGAAAATTTCTCAAATACAACTATGCCAAGTACCGCTCTACCGCAATTAGAGCAACTCAACTTTGAAGCATTGTCTCCTTCTTACGCGAAAAGTAATCGCTATATTAGTCTGTTTTCTACTCTTTTTATCGTTGCTGTTTTATTAATTATTCAACTACAAAGTATTTTCACCTTACCGACTACGGCGAGCAATGTCGTCAGTTTTTTTATTGGCGCGATTGTGTTTATTGGTTTTATTAGCACTATTTACATCATACTGGCCGACAAAAGAAAATTTTACGCGCTTCGTGAACAAGACCTTAGTTATCGAAGTGGTGTTATTTTTCGTAAAACCGTTAGCCAGCCTATGTTACGTATTCAACATGTCGAGTTGAAACGTGGGCCTATTGACCGAAAAATCGGTTTAGCTAAACTGCAAGTGTTCAGTGCGGGCGGTGCAATGCACACCTTTGAAATTCCAGGTTTACCTGTAGAAAAAGCGGAAAGTATTCGTCAATTTATTCTTGACCATAAAGATGTTAATCATTATGGATAAATCAACACAAGCTTTAAATAACGACGTAATGCCAACAGAGCAGGCTGTAGAAATACTACAAAGCACAAAAGATTGGCAGCGTATTTCTCCAATTGCGATTATTTATTTTTTAGCAAAATTTGTTGCTGGTTTATTAAGTAATATCGTTTATTTACTTCCAACATTATATATTGGTTACGATAACTTTATCGCACATCCGCACTTATGGTTGCCAATAGGTTTGGGGTTAATTTCAGTTATTATTATCTCCACCTTTTTGAGTTTTTACTTCTTCCAATATCGCTTACATCAAGACCACATTGAAATACGCTCTGGGGTAATTTCTAAAAAACATGTTAACTTGCCATTTGCTAAAATTCAAAATGTGAAGCTAGAGCAACCGATATATTATCGAGCGTTTGGTTTTACTTGCTTAGAGCTCGATACAGCAGGTTCAGCTAAACAAGAAGCTAAAGTAGTTGCCTTAAAAGTCGATTTTGCTGAGCAGCTTAAGAAAGAAATTTTAGCTCAACATAAAATAGCCAGTTCTGTAGAAAAAAATTCTACCGATGAAACAAGCAATAGCACTATTTCAGATGAATTAACGAAAGAAGTTATTTTAAATACCCGTAGTCTTGCTGACCTCGTTATTCACGGAATCACTAACAACCGTATTTGGATTTTCCTCGGCGGTCTGGCGCCATTTTTTGATGACTTTGGCCGCTATATTGTTGATTTTTTTCAAGAGCTTGGTATAGATCTTGAAAAGTTTCTGACCTTCGCCGATAAACCCATGTGGCAAATTGGCCTATACGCACTCACCTTAACGTTCATTATATTATTGCCCTTTACGCTATTTTCTATCGCGGGTTCCATTATTACCTTTTATAATTACACCTTAAGTAAAGTTGGCGATCGTTATATTCGGCGCAGTGGCCTATTAACCAAATATGAAGTAACCATGCGTTTAGCACGCTTGCAAATGGTGGTACGCCAGCAAGATTGGCTTGATGTAATACTCAAACGCATCAACTTAAAGTTTGAACAAAGTAATAGTGCCTTAAATCAATATCAAGCGGGAGCACAAAACAATCGCATTATTGTGCCGTCAATTACCCCTAGTGAATGCTTAGTGTTAATTAACGATGTTTACCCTGACAATAAAATGATGAGCATTGATTATCAAAGTATTAGTAAACGATTTTTGCTCCGTAATCTAGGCTATATCCTTACGCCCATGTTTATTTTAATATCGATATTTATTATCACTGTTGATAAAGCCAACTTATTAATGGCGTTAACACCAGCTTACTTATTTATTAGTTTACTCATTTATATGCGATGGTTACGTTGGGGGTATGCCACAGATGATAATTTTGTTTATATTCGCCAAGGCTTTTTTGGTGTCGACTACACCTGTTTTCCAATTTTTAAAACCCAGCAAGCTCAGTTTAAACAAAGTTGGTTTCAAAAGCGTCACCAACTAAGTTCTATCAGAATAGTGTTAGCCGCTGGTGCACAAGACATTCCATTTATAAAGCAAGAGAATGCCTATCAATTGCTCGACAAGGCACTTTACCAAGTAGAAAGTAGCCGTAAGTCTTGGATGTAATTGAGCAATGACACAGAATAAGATATTCATTATCGGCCTGCCTCGTTCTGGCACTACCAGCATATGCGCAGCAATGCTTGAACTTGGCTATACTGTCGCTCACACCGCTTATACGCAAAAGACCTTTGATAATGCACAAGTCATTGCTGACACCCCTATTTTCGCTGATTACAAGCGTCTTGATAGTTTTTACCCTAACAGCAAGTTTATTTATTTAACACGTGAGTCAGAGTTGTGGCTACCGTCAATTAAACAATTATTACAGCGTATGTTTATTAATATTAATCGTGCAGATGGCGGCTTTAATACCATCATTAAACGTTGTTATCAGGAAACATTTACCCCCTTTAGTTTAGAGAATATTGAAAGTGATGCGTTTTTAGCAAAGGCTTATTCACAACATGACACTGAAATTCAGCAATATTTTTCAACACGCGCACAAGACTTACTGACTATAGATATTAGCAAGCCAGCAAGTTATCAAAGGTTGCTGAGCTTTTTAGCTTTTAAAGAAGGTAGTAAAACGGGAGGTTTCGAAAAACTTAATATTGGTGGTAAAGTTACGGCTTGGAAAGACTTAAAACATAAAAACAAAATAGAGTCGACGAAGAATGGGCGAATAAGTTTATTAGATTATTTAACCTCCTCTCAGGTGTAACAACAGTATGTTGAACTTTAGAACAAACATTTCAACATACTTGTCTTTTTCAGATAACTACAATGTTTCTATTTCAGCAAGTGACTGACTAAATTCTGCTAAGTCTAATTCAAGATATACATTTTCATCTGTATTCGCTGATTCTTCCTGCCAATTAATACCAACAATAACACCATCTTCACTTAAGTCTTCTAGCCAAAATTCTAGCCAATCACTTAAGGTGATTTTAGTCGGTACATATTGCTGCCATTCATCAATACAATGCTTTTGTGCTAGTTCTTCACTTGACCATAATGGCATTACTTCGGTATTTTCAAAATTAATTGAATCGAGTACCACCCAGTCTTCTCCAGATCTTTCTTGCAGGGCCCAGAAAGATTGTGTGTTTTTAGCATCTACTAAAAAAGTGTTTAATGTTGTTGTAGCCATTATGGTTTTTCTATTGATAAATGAGGAATAGTGAATTATGCCATACCCAGCAACCATCTAAAATAACAATTCATTGTAAAAGCGTAAAAAATAAGCAACTATAAAACTATAATTAATATCAATGATAAAATGAAACTCAATGACCGAAGCTACAATTTTCAAAACACTCTCCATAAATGAATTAAAAACAGGCATGTTTGTCTCTGAAGTCATCCTGAGAGAAAGAAAGAATAAAGTTAAAAATCAAGGAAGAGTAAATAGCCAACGGACAATAGAGTCGTTAAAAAAACAAGGAGTAACTCAGGTAATTATAAAGTGCGAAGATGATGAAACTTCGTCCGCCCAACCTATTGAAAATTCTGAGGAAACTCCTCAACAAAATATAGAGACTGACCAATCGAGCATTGTTGACCCTACACAAAACAAATTAACTGCCGAAGCTAGTTCATTAGACCAAGAGTTTTCACGTTCATGCGAGATTTATGACAATACCACTAAAAACATCCAAAGTTTATTCAATCACGCAAGAGCTCAAAAAGCATTATCTCCTGAGGCTATTAACTTACTCGCTTCTGAAATAACAGACTCTGTTGTTCGTAATGAATATGCTATTACTATTTTAACTCGCATTCGTCATCACTCAACCTATCAATGGGAGCATGCAACGAACTGCGCTATTTTGGTGTGCGGTTTTGCACTTTTCCTTGGCCTAAATAAAGATACCGCTCAAAAAATGACACTAGGCGCTTTATTACATGATATTGGCGTAGCAAAAGTACCGAAAGGAATCATTGAAAAACCCAGCAAACTTACAACGAATGAAATGGATGTAGTTAAAAAGCATCTTGCATGGGGGCATCAGCTCTGTAAAAAAGATGGTTTTAACGATCCAATCCTCATGGACATGCTTATTAACCACCATGAGCGCCTAGATGGCTCAGGATACCCACGAGGTTTAAAAAAAGAGAAACTCTCAAAACTTGCCCGTATAACGGCAATAGTAGACGTTTATGATGCAATGACAGGAGATAAAAACTATAAAAAAGGTCTACCGCCAATTAGCGCTTTACGTCACCTATTGGGTGATAAAAATAAGTTTGATCAAGAAATTGTTCAGCAATTTATTAAATATTTGGGTGTGCACCCTGTAGGTTCCTTTGTAGAGCTTTCCAACGACAAAATAGCTATTGTGGTTGAAGGTAATCGAAATGAACCACTAAAACCTAAAGTAAAGATATTCTTTAGTTTGAAACTACAGAACTACATTAAAATTAAAGACTGTGACCTTTCAAAAGATCCGGTCACAATTCTTGCTTCGGTTCACGCTGACGCTCACAATATTAATAGTGCTAAAGTCATAAATGATATTTTGAATTAGTGAATACTTTTATTGCTCGTTTTACCTTAAAGCGAGCAATAGATAATTGGCTAAATTTTGTTTGGATTTTAAACACTCAACTGTTCTACAAAGCATCTTCTTCAACCCGGCTAACTAATTTTTGATACCAAAACGAAGCAGCTAAAATAAATACTCCAACGCCGATAAACAAAATAACTTTTTGCCAAAGTAATGCGTTTGATGCATCAATCATAGCCAATTTAGCTATACCTAATAGCATTAAGCAAAAACTATATTTAACCGTTGTTAGGCTGTTATTTTTTAAGAATAAAATCAAAGCGCCATGAACGGCTAAAGCAGGGGCAATAATGAGATCCAGCTGATACTCGTTAAGCGAAGCAAATAAAGCGATATAACTAATTGCTGCCACAGAGTGTAAAAAAACATCACTGTTAAGTTTTAAATTTTTAACTAAGAAAGTGTTAATAAATCTCTGATCTTTTTGATATATAGTGGCAAGTAAAAAGACTACAGGTACGAATACATAACTCGCATTTGACGAAATAAGTAGCCATGCCCCAAGCACTAAAGCTAAATTTATAATGGTTATAAAGGTTTCATTTCTTTTTAAGTGTGCAGACAAGTGACTAACATTGAGAAGAACACTCCAGTATAGCGTGGCAATAATAACGCTATAAAATAAGCTATCCGCTTGAAAGGCGATAATATTGGGTAGTGCAAAACCAAGCGATAGCACTCCCCAACTACAAATAAATTGATAAATACCTTTAGCGTCTTTACGGTTTAGTAAATAAGCTATCACGTAAAAACTAGAAAATCCAAAGAACGCAATAGCACTATTGAGCAATGTTAGCTGACCAACAACAACAGCAAAAGCCACGCTTGCTAAGCCTGTTAGTATTTTTACTTCTTTGAACAATAAATGATGGCTAATTTTTCTAGCTAATAGCAATGCAATTAAGGGAGAAAGCCACAATATCATCAAAGATGCTTCATCAAAACGACGAATAACCATACCTAGCCAGCAAACTGGAATAAGTAAATAAAACAGTATTCTTACCGATTCGGCAATGTGCTTAACAGCACTATCTGGTTGATATTTTCGATAAAATGCTGACCACAGCCAAAGCTGTAAAAATGCAGATATGATTGCTAGTTTTGCAGAAATCGGCAGTAGAGTAAATCTAAAGCTATTAACAGCTATCGCGCCAGTATAGGCATAATATAATGGCACGATTATCAATACTGCAGCAAAAACTTCTATTGATAATTGCTTGCATTGTTTTGCTCTAAATAATAATGCTATTTGCGCTAAAATCGCCATTATGCCAGTCCAGCTCCCTAACCATATATCAGCAGTTGCAATAAATAATACCGACAACCAAACGACTTCAACTAATTGCAAAAATGGTTTAACTGTCTTTTGTGTTATTTCATCAAATATTTCAGCATGAGTGATAAGCCGTTGCCAAACAGCAATGATAACCACAACAATTATTGATAACATCCACCCATCTACCGATTTCAAGGCTGGTAATGGGAAGTACATTGCCAATGCTGACCAAGAATATATAAGTGCTATACCCGTAAGAATTTGGCCTTGATGTATAGTGGCTAAAATATTGTATCTACGCCCCATGAACAGTAATAATATTCCTTCAACTGCCCATGCAATCCCCCAATATGCATCGGTGACAGCACTAACAATGGCTAATGCCGCCCATAAGGCTGATAACAATATGAAAATGTGCATTAATTCGCGATTTATTTTATAACAAAGCGCTGTCACCGCGAGAGTAATTAAAGTGTTTACTGTAAATATAATACTCAACGAGATAGTGAATATTTCAGTCGCTTGAAAGAAGATTAAAACAGTAGTACCTACAAGACTTGCAAGAAAAATTAACGAGGCTTTAGTTTCTGTTTTGTCTCTTAAAAGCGCCACTGTGACATAAGTAAAAAACAGCAAATAAAGTAAATCGACAAGCCAAACAGAGAGCACAACATCTTCAAAGCCAATGATCCATTCAAGAGAGAGCAAAACAAATGCTAAACTTAACTGAGCTAGCCATTGCCCAATATAACGGTAAGCTAAAAACAAACTACTACTAACCACAAATGTCAGTGACAATAAATAATAAAGCGGCTCCAGACTCATCGTATTAGAAAGTATCGGCATTGTCGCAATGCCAATAATCCCTAGGGCGGATACAACTTTAGTTTCTAACTTCAAGGCGATAAAATGACAAAACAATGCTATCGCTAAATACAAAATTAATATGGTGAAATTTGGCAATAGACCATAAACACTTCCGGTGAAATAAACGCTACTATACGAAAGTAATATCCCCAAAGTGACAATTGCAGTAGCAAACTCACCAAAACGTGTTTTTACCTTGAGGAATATCCCTAGCCCCATTACCGAAATTGCTGCGCCGCACATGAATAAAGATTTTACACCAGCACCAAGTTGGTCAATAAGTAACTGCATTAAATAACCAAAACCAGCAAGTGTTAAGCCGATCCCAACAACCGTTAGCGTAAAAATGCCTAACATGCCTCTTTTTTTATATGATTGATATATTTTGGTAACCGGAGAAAGCCAATCAAATAGGAATGATAAAAGTGTTTTAAAGAAAAGAGTAAAAATGGATGGCCCAGCAGAAACGGGAACTTGCCAGTCATTTTTTGGTGCTAAATATTGTTCTGCTGCAATTTCTTTTGTGGGGTCTTTTATAAATTCGTTTACTTGCTCTAATGATAAGTCTGTAGCTTTTTCTTGTGCTGCTAGTAGAGCCGACTCTTCAAGTAGAACTGCTTCTTCGGAAGTGTTGATATTTAAATGCGTTATTTGCTGATCTTCTAATGCAAGCAAGTTTTCCAAGCGATTTTCTACATCATCAACTCGTTCGCTGAATTGAAGTTTAAGCAACGCTAATTCTGACCTAAGCGCTTGTACTTCTTTATTCATTATTACATCCTGTAATTATTTACTCTATTCTCTTAAAGCTAGCTTAAGCTATTTAAAACAAAAATAAACGATTAATCTAATTTAGTACAAAATAACTCAGGCAATAAAAAAGCCGAGTATTAAAAATACTCGGCTTTCAGAAGACTATCTAAATAGTTTTAGTTAAACATTTATGGCGTCATCTCTTCTTGGTCAGCACCTTCTTTATCAATGACTTCCGGAATTAAATCTTCTTTAGAAATACCAAAAGCTAATGCAACAGAACTCGCTACATAAATTGAAGAGTAAGTACCCACAAAAACACCAAATAACAATGCGGTAGCAAAGCCATGTATTAACTCACCACCTCTAAAAAATAGTGCAGCTAATACCAATAAAGTCGTGATTGACGTGATAAAAGTACGACTTAAGGTCTGTGTTAATGAAATATTGATGATTTCAGCAGGTCCACCTTCACGTATTTTTCGAAAGTTCTCTCGAATACGATCAGAAACAACAATAGTATCATTGAGTGAATAACCAATTACTGCCAGTATTGCCGCTAATACCGTCAGGTCGAACTCAAGTTTTAACGCTGAGAACAATCCTAACGTTAACAATACATCGTGAAATAATGCGAACACTGAACCTAAAGCAAAGCGCCATTCAAAACGAAACGCAACGTAAACCAAGATACATATCAAGGCCGTTAGCATGGCTAAGCCGCCCTGCTCTGCAAGTTCATCACCGACACTGCCGCCAACAAACTCAATACGGCGCATGTTCATTTTCTGACCTGTACCTTTAACCAAAGCGCTCATCACTTGGTTGCCTAACATTTCAACCTTTAAGCCTTCACGTTCTGCTAAACGAATAACCACATCGCGGCTACTTCCGTACAATTGAACAACCGCATCATCATAGCCATTACTATCGAGTACTTGACGAATTTTAGTTAAATCAGCCGCTTCTTCGAAGCCAACTTCAATTAAAGTACCGCCAGTGAAGTCTAAACCTAAACTTAACTTATTCGTCGATAATGAAAATACTGAAGCGAGCATTAATAGAATACTGAGTATCATTGCTCCCTTTCGGTAGCTCATAAAGGCAACAGTTTCTTTTAATTTTAAAATTTCCATAATAACCTAGGCCCTATATTGAAAGTTTGTCGAGACGTTTTCCGCCCCAAACAGCATTTACGACCGTACGAGTACCAACAACCGCAGTAAACATTGAAGTAATAATACCGATAGATAATGTTATTGCGAAGCCCTTAATCGGACCTGTACCAACAGCATACAAAATAAGCGCAGCAATAAGCGTAGTAATATTGGCATCAATGATTGTTGAAAATGCCGCATCATAACCTTGATGAATAGCTTGCTGAATTGACTTACCTTCACGAATTTCTTCACGAATACGCTCAAAGATAAGTACATTAGCATCAACGGCCATACCAACCGTTAGAACAATACCTGCCATACCGGGTAACGATAACGCAACACCAGGAATTAAAGACATAACACCAATAATCAAGACTAAGTTAGCACCAAGCGCTAAGTTGGCGACTACACCAAAAGCACGGTAATAAATCATCATGAAGATGAAAACCGCAGCAAAGCCCATCATAATAGCTTCAAAGCCTAATCTGACGTTCTCGGCACCTAATGTTGGGCCAACGGTGCGCTCTTCAACAATTTGAATTGGGGCAACTAACGCACCAGCACGAAGTAATAAAGCTAAGTTATGCGCTTCACTTTGGCTACCAGCGCCAGTTATACGGAATGTTTTACCTAATCGCGCTTGAATAGTGGCAACTGAAATAACTTCTTCTATTTTTTCAAAGATCGTATTACCTTCAGCGTCAACACGGTCAGTAGGTTTATATTCTATAAAGACGGTTGCCATTGGCTTACCGATATTACTTTTAGTACCACTTGACATTTTTCCGCCGCCAGCAGAATCAAGAGAGATATTAACTTGTGGACGACTGTATTCGTCAAAACTTGAACCTGCATCAACGATATGATCACCGGTTAACATCACCCGTTTACTCAACAAAACAGGTTTGCCATCGCGTTCATACATCAATTTTGAACGAGCAGGAACACGACCATTGAGTGCAGCAGCTAAATCGCCTTCGGTATCAACTAATCTAAATTCAATAGTTGCTGTCGCGTTTAAGATTTCTTTTGCTTTCGCGGTATCTTGCACACCCGGTAATTCGATAATAATATGCTTTTTACCTTGGCGTTGAACTAGTGGTTCAGCAACACCTAGCTCATTGACACGATTACGTATAATAGTAATGTTTTGTTGTAATGCATATTCACGAATTTCTTTGAGTTTTTGTGGCGTCATTTTTGCGGATAACGTTAAGCTATCTGCATCTTCTGTCATTAAGAAGTCACGATAACGTTTCTTTAAGAAGTTATGTGCCGCAGTCAGATCTTCAGCATTACGAAACTGAACGTTAATTGAGTCGTTCGATTTTTTCACGCTACGGTAACGAATATCTTCACCACGTAAATCTGTACGAAAATCGCCAACTAAGCCGTCTTGTGCTTTTAAAATGGCTTCGCTCATATTTACTTCCATGAGAAAGCTCACACCGCCACTTAAATCTAAGCCTAACTTAATCGGTGAACCACCAAGGCCTGCTAACCATGCAGGAGTTGCAGGAGTCAGGTTCAAAGCAACGGAGTATTTATCACCTAAATTTTCATCAAGTAAGTCACGGCCACGAAGCTGCTGCTCAGTATCGCTAAAGCGAACTAACAACTGATCGTTTTCAAGTACGACACTTAAAAATGAAATATCCCCAGCAGTCAATTGACTCTTAACGTCATCAAGTGACGCAAGGTTAACTTCCACCCCACGTAGACCTGAAATTTGTACCGCTGGATCTTTACCGTATATATTAGGCAAAGCATACAAAGCACCAAAAGCAACTATAAATAGCACCATCAGTGTTTTCCATAAGGGGTATTTGTTTAACACAAGTTCATCCTTCTTTATTAACTTTCTTTTAAATAATAGTAGGTCAGTCTTTTTTACTGAACTTATCGAGCTGAGAATCAGCGTTCAACTAACCTACTAATACTTACAATTACAATGACTTCATTGTGCCTTTAGGCAATACTGCATTTATTGCTGCTTTTTGAAGAACAACTTCAGTACCTTCAGCAACACTTACTACGATAAAGTCTTTCTCATCTGAAACTTTAACGATTTTGCCGACAATGCCGCCTTGCGTTAATACTTCATCGCCTTTTGATAATTCTGACATTAATCCTTTATGCTCTTTTACGCGCTTAGCTTGTGGACGATAGATCATAAAGTAAAAAACTAAACCAAAAACAGCTAACATGATCAACATTGATGTGCCATCTGCACCTGCTGGTGCGCCTGTTGCTGCGTGTGCTTCATTGATAAATAAACTCATAATTTCCTCTGATTTTTATTGTTAATAAATGGATGATTCTTCTATTTTAATTCTGGAACGGGTAAATCACGTAGCGCATAAAATTCGCTAACAAAGTCGTCTAATTTACCTTGCTCGATAGCTGCACGCAATCCTTTCATAACACGCTGATAAAAATGCAAGTTATGTAACGTGTTTAATTGTGAGCCAAGTATTTCATTACACTTATCTAAATGATGTAAATAAGCACGTGAATAATTTTTACAAGTGTAACAATCACATTCACTGTCTAATGGCCCTGTATCTGTTTTATGGCTGGCATTGCGAATCTTAATAACGCCATTGGTAACAAATAGGTGACCATTTCGGGCATTACGTGTCGGCATAACACAATCGAACATATCAATACCACGACGAACACCTTCTACTAAATCTTCAGGCTTGCCAACTCCCATAAGATATCGGGGTTTATTCTCAGGGATCAAGGGGGTTGTGTGATCAAGAATGCGTATCATATCTTCTTTAGGCTCACCGACTGATAAACCACCAATCGCATAACCGTCAAACTCAATATCTTTCAAGCCCTTAATTGAGACTTCACGTAAATCTTCATACATGCCGCCTTGAACAATACCAAATAAAGCCGAAGTATTATCACCATGAGCAACTTTAGAGCGTTGTGCCCAACGAAGTGAGAGTTCCATTGAACTTTTCGATTCTTCATGCGACGCAGGATACGGCGTACATTCATCAAATATCATCACGACATCTGAGTCTAAACTACGCTGTACTTCCATCGACCGTTCTGGTGTAAGCATGATTTTGTCACCGTTAATAGGAGAACTAAATTTCACTCCTTCTTCAGTGATTTTACGCATTTTACCTAAACTAAAAACTTGAAAGCCACCAGAATCGGTTAGGATTGGTTTTTGCCAATTAATGAAGTCATGCAAACCACCGAACTGCTCGATAATTTCAGTGCCAGGACGTAGCATTAGGTGAAAAGTATTACCAAGAATAATTTCAGCACCTGTTGCTTCAACCTCTTCCATTTTCATGCCCTTAACCGTGCCGTATGTTCCAACAGGCATAAAAGCAGGAGTTTCTACTGTGCCGCGATCAAAGGTTAATCGACCACGACGTGCTTTGCCGTCGGTATTGATTAACTCATATTTCATTCTGCTTTTTACCGGTTTTACAACCTGTTCTATTGTTTTATCTGTCATATCGACTTTCTCCAAACCCTCTAGCGAAACAGGCTAGCGGTTGTTTATTTTAAATAATTATCTATTTACTTAGTAAAGCTTTGTGAGTCTATTAAGCTTTACTTTATGATTCATTTTTTTTGGTCAGAAACATCGCATCGCCATAACTAAAAAAACGATACTTTTCTTTCACTGCATGCTGATAGGCTTGCATCATATGGTCGTAGCCTGAAAAAGCACTCACCAACATTAACAATGTTGACTCTGACAAATGAAAATTAGTGATCAACGCATCGATTACCTGAAATTGATAACCTGGCGTTATAAAAATATCCGTGTCGCCATAAAACGCTTCAAGAGCAGAACCTTTTTCTTTAGCAATTTTTGCTGCGCTTTCAATTGAACGTACCGATGTAGTACCTACCGCAACAACGCGTCCACCTTGAGCTTTAGTCTTCGCAATTTGTTGAACAACGTCATCAGAGACTTCAACATATTCTGCGTGCATAATATGATCAGCGATTTCATCTACTTTTACAGGTTGAAAAGTTCCTGCGCCAACATGCAAAGTAACAAAAGCGAGTTCTACACCTTTAGCTTTTATTTGTGCTAAGAGTGTTTCATCAAAATGCAAACCCGCTGTGGGAGCGGCAACGGCACCGGGTTTCTCGTTATAGACAGTTTGATACCTTTCTCGATCGCTATCTTCATCAGGGCGGTCAATATAAGGTGGCAACGGCATATGCCCAATGTCTTCAAGTACAGATAAAACTGATTGTTCACCCTTTATTTCTATTTCAAATAAAGCACCGTGACGACCAAGCATTGTGGCAGAGACTTTGCTCTCTAATATAAGTTTATTACCCACTTTGGGTGATTTACTGGCGCGAATATGTGCAAGAAAACGTTTGTCGTCAATGATTCTTTCAACTAATACTTCAATTTTCCCACCACTTTCTTTTATACCAAACATTCGGGCAGGTATAACGCGGGTATTGTTAAAAATGAGCAAGTCGCCAGCATTAAGCTGCTCAATGATATCGGTAAAGCCGAGATCAGAAATGTCACCGCTATTACCATCAACAGCCATTAAACGGCTCGAAGTACGATCCGATTTGGGGTATCGGGCAATAAGTTCTTCGGGTAAATCAAAAGAAAAGTCAGCTACGCGCATGTATATACCAATTCAAACTACTATTTTAGGAAATAAAAAACGCGTAATTTTAGTGTTCAGCGCTAACAATAGCAAGCAATAACGCCAAAGCAACAGTAATAAAAGATGAATAATAGATAAATACAAATCGGCTTACTATTTCCCTTGTTTATAATCACCATATTAATAACTTTATCTCCTCTTACTGGCAATTTATCGTATGCTCAAATTATCAGAAATTTTTAGTTGAAGAATCATGAAAAAATTTTCCCAGGCAATCGCTCGCACAATCTTAGACGGACTTAATCATCACATTGAATTATTTGGTGAAATAACTCAATCAGCTAAGCAACGCTTTGAGCAATGCCAATGGGCTGAAGTACAAGAGGCAGCAAAAAAACGCACTGACTTTTACGAGCTTCGTGTTTCTGAAACATTGAAAACACTGAATCAAAATTATGAACTCACCACATTGGATGATAAATTGTGGATCAATGTGAAAGTAGCTTATATGGGAATTTTAACTTCACATAAACAACCGGAACTTGCAGAAACATTCTACAACTCAGTGTTTTGCCATTTGTTTTCTCAAAAGTATTATCATAACGATTATATCTTTGTTGAAAGTACCGCCAACCGCCTTGACGGCTCTCCAGCACCGGTTATATATACTCGTTACTATCCCGCAGAAAAAGGCGTTTTCACAACGATTAAAGAGATGATCTCATCGCCAAACTTTAATGTGCCTTACTTTGATATTGAAAATGATGTTAACCAATTAATTCAAGTTTTTCGTCAAAATGCGAAAAAGACAATGTTTCAATTAGAAACAATGCAATTTGATATTCTTAACTTTGTTTTTTACCGCAATAAAGGCGCTTATATCATTGGTCGTGTTATTTCTCCTGCGGGAGTTACCCCTTTTATATTTTCGATATTAAACGACAACGAGAGAGGTTTACATCTAGATGCCGTTTTAACAGATGAAGAGAACATGGCAGTGGTTTTTGGTTTTGCCCGTGCTTACTTTTTTGTCAATTGCCAACATCCTCATGCGTTAATTAACTTTCTTCAAACATTAATTCCTCATAAAACGCGTGCAGATTTGTATTCAGCTATAGGGTTTCATAAGCAAGGTAAAACGCAATTTTATCGGGACTTTCTTAATCATCTCTCTAAAAGTAATGACAAATTAGTGCTCGCCGCCGGTATCAAAGGAATGGTGATGTCGGTATTCACTCTGCCCTCGTACCCTTATGTTTTTAAAATTATCAAAGATAAATTTTCGCCAAGTAAAAACATGACAAAGCAAGATGTAAAAGGTAAATATCGTTTGGTTAAACGCCATGATCGCGTTGGCCGAATGGCTGACACAATGGAGTATTCGGAAGTTGCTTTTCCGATAAAACGCTTTTCAAAAGAACTATTAGAAGAATTAAATAAGGTCGCCGCTTCAATAATTCGTTACGAAGGTGACATGATTATTATTCAACATCTTTATATTGAACGTCGAATGATCCCTTTGAATATATATTTGGCAGAGGCCAATGAAGAGGAAATAAATGAAGCAATGTATGGTTATGGTCAAGCCATTAAACAATTAATTGCCGCTAATATTTTCCCCGGTGATATGTTACTGAAAAACTTTGGTGTAACTCGCCACGGACGCGTTATTTTTTATGATTATGATGAAATAACTTACATGGATGAAGTTAATTTTCGTGTAAAGCCAGAAGCGATAACTGAAGAGCAAATATATGCTGCCGAGCCTTGGTATTCTGTTTCGCCTGGAGATATGTTCCCTGAAGAGTTGGCAACCTTCGCTTTAGCAAACGCTAAATATCGTAAGGCTTTTTTAATACATCATGCTGATTTATTAGAAGCAAGTTATTGGCAACAATGCCAGAATAATGTCGCAGCAGGTAAGTTTGATGATGTATTCCCTTATCCCGAAGAACAGCGCTTTTGTAATAAAAGCGTAAATACCGCATTAAAAGCGAATTAAATATCGATTACATAATTAACGGTTGTCACTTAACCCCCTGTAGCTGAGCTTAAAACCAGCGCAATGATGATATTTTAAGCAAACAACCATTTATTTCGTTTTTTTTGACTTTAGCGCTTTACCTTTGTAATTGCTTGGGTATAATTCGAATCCGTTGCAGGGGTGTAGTTCCAACGGTAGAACAGCGGTCTCCAAAACCGATGGTTGGGAGTTCGAATCTCTCCACCCCTGCCAATTCTTTTCTTATCGATTTCTCGATAAATTTAAAATAAAGTCATTACCAAATAAAATAATATTCAATTATTTTATATATTTTTCAGAATAAATTATCTATATCTATAAACAATATTAATCCTAGCTTGATGTCATAAGCAGAAGTATTACCTCTGTGGTTTGAAGATAGTTATGAACAAATTTACGCATAATAGTTTTATGGCAGAAAAACTGATTACACTATGCTTCCAACGCTATTAATTTGGTATTAAGTAAAAATTCTGTCATCATGTTAACCTTACTTACATTATGTTTTATCCTCTTATTTTATGACCATTACTAAAAGACAGTTTTCGCACTTACAAGCTATGGGCATCGAACTTTGGCAGTTAAAAGATAATGTCAATGAAGAAACAACTGATGCTATTGATTATATTAATATCGAGCTTTCTGCACTTACTGATAGCAATCTCTTTACTGATATCCTAAAGAGTTTAGAATTATCCGTTGGCGAAATAAGCTGCGACAACGACACTTTATCATTAGGTTTACTGACGTGGAAATTTAGTAAAGAAAACGATGTTATTCTTATAAAGCATAACCTTGTTACCCCAACGATTGACGTAATAAAAAACTCTCCGCTATTAAAAAAAGCACTCTGGACAAAACTACAAGAACACTCATCAATATGACTTTTAGCTACCATGAAATTTCAACTAACGATGTACATTCACTCATGCCGATAGAGAATGCCTGTCACTCTCACCCATGGACTGAAAAAACATTTAATAGTTGTATTGGCACACGTTACTTCGGTAATTACTTAAAAGTGGACACTGATATTGTGGGTTTTTACATAGGTGAACATATCGCAGGTGAAGCTACTTTAATGGACATTTGTGTACTACCTACATTGCAAGGTAATGGTTATGGTAAGGGGTTACTTGAACACTTTTTCGCTCGTTCAAAGCAACTAAACAACACGGTTATTTGGTTAGAAGTTCGAGCTAAAAATATCAGTGCCCAAATGATGTACATTAATAATGGTTTTACCGAAACAGGTCGAAGAACAGGTTATTACCCAAGTGCAAATGGCTTTGGTTACGAAGATGCTATTGTTATGAAGAAAGCGCTATAGCCCGGCTAAAGTAATATTTAAAAATATCGAAAACCTGTAGTAGCGACACTGATTTCTACTGTCAGAACAAAATGACAAAGAGACTGACTTTAACAATACGGTATTAGCGTATCTGATTACTTTTGTTTATCTGATTTACTACCTATTTTATAAAAGCTTTTGAGTACATAGTCGATATTTCACTGTTAACCTGACAAAGAAGTTGAAACGCCTTTTTATTAAGCATTATCTACACCGAGGTGTTTAAACAAATCTGTTCGGTATGTCTTACTCAACTTGACATTGTGACCGTTAGTTAAGGTAATTGAATTATATTTTCCGTTTTCACTTTCAATCGATTTAATTTTATTCAAGTTGATTATAGAGGAACGATGCACCCTAGCAAATTGTGTATTTTTAAATTTATTTTCTAAACTTGTTAAAGATTCTCTATGCAAGATAGATCTTCCATCTAAAAATATTTCAATATAATTTGCTGATGCATAAAGCCATATAATTTCGTTGTAATCAATGAATTCTATTTTGCCAACCGACTTTACTGTTATAAAATTACAACCGACAGGTTTAGTTGCTTGCATGCTTGGCACCAATTTAATTTTATCATCGACTATTTCATCGTTATATCCTGTATTTTCTATAGTTGACTGAAATTCTTTATTTAGATGATAAAGGTGGCTATCTGACATTAAATACTCAAAAGGATCGTCCATATTATCCACTTCCATTTTTATTTTATTAACAATTAACATCACTAAATGGTCGCATGTATTTTATAAAAGATTAACCTTAAGAAGTGTTACATAATATTAATAGCAAGTAATAAGCAACAAAATAACCAAAGATATCAACGACATAAAAATCACACGACCAATAAGTACTATAAGTACTACAAGTAAGGCGATAATAACAAGGCAAAAAACTGAAGTGAACATCCAGTTTGTTCTAAGTTATACCCATATCTTCGTAGATAGTTACATTTCTACATATTTAAAAACACAGGTAATACATTTACGCGTATTAATTTTTAAAGTTTTTCGTTCTCTATTTCTAAAAAGGTTAAGTAAAAGCGATGAGCGTTATTGAATATATAATCAGAATGTAAGTTCAAAATAATGAATAGGCTTATTTATTTTAAATAAGGTATTAGCTGATTTAAACAACTTAGCCTACGTAACGGTTGCTGAATTTCGCCTCTGATGTATCTAATCATTTCAAAGCAATACAAAGAAATACAAAGCAATACAGCATTGACAGATTTAGCTAATGATGGAATCGCTGAAACTCAACATTTTATCCTCCGATTATCTGTTTTGCCTATTTAAAAAGCTCCAGCATCACCAAAGGAGCGCGTATTTCCTGCCAGAATTGGCAGTGAGTTCAAGGGGGGAGCAGCATATTTCAGTAGATTCACAAATACTCGTCACTTGTAATATTATATTTCAAATGGCCAAATTATTACCATTCACAGCATCATAGTCACATTTCAAATATATCATCTAGTGCATCAAACTCTCGCCCTATATCTTTAGCATCGCATTGATTTTACATCATGCTTTTTAACGAAAAGTAAATCCTATAACAACACTAAAATATGTACACATGAGAGAATTAAACATGAAAAACAATTACACTAAGGTCTTTAAACAGTCACTTGCAGCTGCTGCAATAGCGACTATTTTAGGAACTTCAAGTTTAGCAACTGCAGCAAACACTGATGGTGCAATAGCGGGTATTGTATCAACAGTAAGCGGCTCTTTAGCAGACGCTAAAATCACCATCAAAAACAATGCAACTGGGTATTCTAAAACCGTAACGGCAGATGCAAATGGTTCATACAGGTTTGCTCGTCTACCTACTGGCCTATATACAGTTACTGCCCAAAAAAATGGTTTTGAAACCATTAGCTTAGACACAGTTAGAGTTACGCTAGGTGAGTCAACAAATGTCGGCCTTACAATGCAATCAGGTAATACTGAAGTTATCTCAGTGGTAGGCAGTAGAATCTCGCAAATTGATGTATCTTCTTCTGAATCAGCATTAAACATTAGTGCAGTAGAGTTATCTCGTTTACCTGTGCCACGAAATCTTAATGCCGTTGCATTACTTGCTCCTGGTACTACCGAAGGTGACTCTCGCTTTGACGGCGCAATTTCATTTGGTGGTGCATCTGCAGCGGAAAATTCAACTTACATTAATGGTTTAAATGTAACAAACTTCAGAAATGGCTTAGGTTTCTCTACAGTTCCTTACTCTTTCTATAAAGAATTTCAAGTTAAAACAGGTGGTTACTCGGCCGAATTCGGTCGTGCTACAGGTGGTGTAATCAATGCGGTTACTAAATCTGGTTCAAATGAATTCAAGTTTGGTGGCGAAATTTTTGCTACACCTGACTCTCTTAGAGGTGAAGGACAAGATACACGTTTCCCAGACGGACGTTATTACAGAACGAATAGTAAAGACGAGCGTGATGAACTAAATGCATCTATCTATGCTTCAGGCGCATTTATTGAAGATACTTTGTTTTTCTACGCTATGTATGAAGCGAGAGATCGAGACAGCAACTACTCAGACACTTCAGGTCATACGTGGACAAATTACAATAACGCTACTGATTTTTGGGGTGCAAAAATTGATTGGCAAATTAATGACGACCATAAATTAGAATTATTAGCTTTCTCTGATTCAAATGACGGTACATACGATAACTATGGCTACGATATTGAAACAGATGTTAAAGGTGATTATGAAAACACAGATACTGAAATACGTGGCGGGGATAACTACTCACTTACGTACACAGGTTACATTACTGACGATTTTTCAGTAAAAGCATTATACGGCGTTAATGAATATTCTTTAACCGATACCAGTAATGTACAAGATGACTGTACTGACGTTAATGATAATCGTGCTGCTTCGGATGTTGACGAATTAGGTTGTACCTCTTCTGCTACGGTTTCATTCGGTGATGATAAGCGTGAGGCATTCCGTGTCGATTTTGAATATACCTTAGACGAGCATTTAATTAGGTTCGGTTTTGATCACGAAACTAACACTTCTGGCGCTGTAGATAGATACGCTGGTCCACTAGGCGTTTCGTATTCAATCGAAGATTTTACAGCAACTCGTCAACTTCCTAACTCATTTACGGCTCCTGCTTCTGCTGGTGACTCTTACGTTTCAGGTCGTAAACGTACCGTAGGTGGCGATTTTGAAACAATTGCTAGTGCCTTTTATATTGAAGATATTTGGGACGCAACAGATAATATTACCTTGACGTTAGGCGCTCGTTTAGAAACTTTTAATAATAAAAATTCTGCCGGCAATACCTTTGTAAAAATTGATAATATGTTTGCTCCTCGTTTAGGCATAGCTTGGGATATTAATGGCGATGGTGAATCAAAAGTTTTTGCTAACTTTGGTCGCTATTTCTTACCTGTCGCTAACAATACTAATGTTCGTTTATCAGGCAATGAAGACGATTCTGAAACCTACTATGAATTTGATGGTTTAAGCGATCATGAATTTGAGGGTAACGCTTACCAAATGCCAATATTAGGCGCACAACTTGGTGAAGTTCGAGTTACGGGTAATGGCGAAGTTCCTGATACAAGATCAATCGTTGACCAAGACTTAGATCCTATGTTCCAAGACGAAATTATTTTAGGTTATGAGCAAGTTATCAACGATGACTGGGCTTGGGGCGTAAAAGGCATAACTCGTTCATTAAATGGCGCTATCGATGATATGTACTTTGGTACACTGCCAAATGGCTGTACATTAGATGACTATGTATTAGCTAACCCGGGCGAAGAAGTCACTATATGGGCAGATACAAACTGTGACGGCAATGCTGACTCAACTTATACCTTTAATAGTGCAGAATCTGGGTATCCAGAAGCTGAGCGTACCTATCACTCGCTAGAATTTACTTTGAATCGTGCATGGGATGACGTATGGACAATGAATGCTTCGTATGTTTGGTCACATAGTTATGGTAATAGCGAGGGACTGGTAAAATCGGATAATGGACAAGATGATGCTGGTGTTACTTCTGATTTTGATTTTCCTGAGCTAATGGATGGTGCGTACGGAAATCTACCAAATGATAGACGTCATCAACTTCGTCTTCGTGGCGCTTACGCGGTAACTGAAAACTTAGTAGTAGCAGCTAATTTACGCATTGAATCTGGACGACCTAAAACTATCTTTGGTGTTGATCATCCAGATGGCAGACCTTCATACGGCGCTACATACTACATAGCAGACGGCGATGGTAATTTTTCTAGAAACACCCGTGGTTCTGACGGTGAAACACCTTGGATTGCTACTTTAGATCTTAATGCTAGCTACACTATGCAAATTGGTGATGCTGATGTTAATTTCAAAATGGATATATTCAATGCATTAGATTCACATAGTGTGCGTTTTAACCAAGAAAACCAAAGGTTTTCAACTTTCAGATTCCCTCGAGTTTACCAAGCACCTCGTTCGGTTCAGTTGAGCGCATCAGTAAATTTTTAGTCACTTAAAACTAATGATTTAAAGTACTGATATTTTGAATAAATAAAGGCTCTTGATTACTATCAAGAGCCTTTTTATTTTGTTTACTTTTAATTGAACCGTTAATAATAAGTGCTGTAAGACAAACGCGTAATTTAAGTACAAGGTACCATCACCATCAAGGTTACACAGCACTTTACTCGTTTAATGATAATCTCAGTTTCTCTAACTAAGCATTATCCACCAGTCAACTTTACATTTACTCATCTTGTTTTTCAGCTTTTTCAAAAGCATCAGTAAATTATCACTATCTTTTAGCGTTAATTCAGACATTGCCCCGTATCATTTGCCACTTCTGCAAGTGCAGCTTTAATAGTGGCATTTAACGCCAATAAATTCTTTCGCTGGAAAATAATGCCTGCCTATAGGGGGACTTAAAAAACAATCGACTGTATAATTTTTTGTGGCTGGCAAACTGCTCACACTTAATATAAAAAAACCTCCTTAATCGTTAAATTAAAGAGGCTTTTTATGTTTTACCTTATTGCTTTACAGCTAAGATGAATACTAATACCAATCCTTTTAAGTTTTTTCCCACTCAGTGATTCGATAACTTCAGATAATTTCTTTCACATAGAATAACTATATGCAAAAAATTCTATTTGTTCTCAAAACGCTGACAAACTCTGAGTAAAAATTAACTTAATGGAATTGGTATAACAAGCGTTACCAGTTCTCAACACCTTTCATGTCAGGCAATTCATGTGCAATGCCCTTATGACAATCAATACAGGTTTTTTCACCTGATGCCAAAGCACTTGAATGCATTTTCACACTACGGTTACCTTGCTCAGAGAAGTCCATGTACTCAAAGTTATGACAGTTACGACACTCTAATGAGTCATTAGCTTTCATACGTTTCCATTCACGTTCTGCCATCGAGCGACGATGGTCGGTAAACTTTTCTCTACTGTCAATTAAGCCTGTAAGCATGCCCCAAACTTCTTTACTTGCGGCAATTTTACGAACGATTTTATGCGTCCATTTTTTTGGAACATGACAATCAGGACATGTTGCACGAACACCTGAACGGTTAGCATAATGAATGGTTTCTTTGTACTCTTCATACACGTTGTCTTCCATTTCATGGCAACTAATACAGAACTCTTCTGTATTAGTTACTTCTAAAGCCGTGTTAAAGCCCCCCCAAAAGATAACACCGCCAGCAAAACCTATGGCTAAAATAAGCCATAAGGCAGCGCTACTTGGCGATTTCAGATATCCCCACAAGCTTTTTATTTTTGATTTCTTTGTCATTTTTATCCCCTTAATTACGCTTCGATAAAATCATTAATTACTCATTACCTAACGATTCAACTGGCTTAAAGGTATTATCAACCAAGTCTGGTGCATCAGCTTGAGTAACATGACATTGAGAACAAAAATAACGACGTGGTGAAACTTCTGACAATGTTTTACCGTCGCGAGTTTCAAAATGCGTTAAGCTAATTTTGGTAGCGCCCGTTTCTCTCGCATATTTCCAACCATGACAAGTCAAACATTTGTTGCTGTCTTTATTGACCCGATAACCACGTATTTGATGTGGCACAACCGGTGGTTGGTGCACATAATTGCGCTTAATCGGGTTTTTGTCCTTAAGCACACGTTTAAGAGCTTCAGCATCTTTTGTTTTATCAATGGCAGTAAAACCACGGATAGTTTCTAACCCACCCTTATTGACTTCTTGTTCTGCTTGTACAATCAATGAAAAGGCTATACTTGCCGTTATCATTATTAATGGTAATAATTTCATTTTTTACCTCTACTAAATAGGTTACCTAAATTTAATCGAATCTACACAGATACTTTTTTGATTTTAACTGCACATTTTTTGTAATCAGTTTCTTTAGATAAAGGGTCTGTAGCATCTAGAGTTAATTTATTAACCAACTGCTTTGCATCGAACCAAGGCATAAAGACTAGACCTTTTGGCGGTCTGTTACGGCCACGAGTTTCTACTCGCGACTTAACTTCACCACGACGCGATTCAATCAGCACTTCATCACCACGACGTAAACCGCGTGACTTAGCATCATCAGGGTGAATAAATAACACCGCATCAGGGAACGCTTTATGAAGCTCTGGTACTCGAGCGGTCATAGAGCCTGAATGCCAATGCTCAAGTACGCGACCAGTACTTAACCATAAGTCGTACTCTTCATCAGGTGACTCTGCTGCTGGTTCGTAAGGCAAAGCAAAAATAATCGCTTTATTATCTTTTTTACCATAAAACTGAACTTCACAGCCTTTTTCAACATAAGGATCATGCCCTTCACGAAAACGCCACTTAGTTTCTTTACCGTCAACTACCGGCCAGCGTAAGCCACGTTCTTCGTGATAACGATCAAATGGTGCTAAATCATGACCATGACCTCGGCCAAATTCTGCATATTCTTCAAACAACCCTTTTTGAATGTAGTACCCAAAGTAGTCACCTTCAAAGTTGGTATCGCCTTTAGATTCACTCATTGGAAATTTATCAACTTGCCCGTTAGCATAAAGCACGTCATACATAGTTTTGCCGCGGTATTCTGGATTCTTAGCAAGTAGTGCTTCTGGCCATACTTCTTCAATTTTAAAGCGCTTAGAAAATTCAACTAATTGCCATAAATCTGAACGAGCTTCTCCTGGCGCATTAACTTGTTGATGCCAAAATTGAGTGCGTCGCTCAGCATTACCATAAGCACCTTCTTTTTCGACCCACATTGCGGTCGGTAAAATCAAATCAGCGGCTTGTGCGGTTACTGTTGGGTAAGGGTCAGAAACGACGACAAAATTTTCAGGGTTACGATAGCCAGGAATGGCTTCTTCGTTGATATTGGCAGCCGCTTGCATATTGTTATTACACATAACCCAATACGCATTTAATTTACCGTCTTTAAGCATACGGTTTTGCATAACAGCATGATAGCCTGGCTTAGGTGGAATACTATCTTCCGGTAGTTTCCAAATTTTCTCAGCTATTTTTCTATGCTTAGGGTTTTTAACCACTAAATCAGCTGGTAACCGATGAGAAAAAGTACCAACTTCACGTGCGGTACCACACGCAGATGGCTGACCAGTTAATGAAAACGGACTATTACCAGGTTCAGAAATTTTACCTGTTAATAAATGCACGTTATACATTAAGTTGTTTGCCCATACCCCCCGGGTATGTTGGTTAAAGCCCATTGTCCAGAATGAAGTTACTTTCACTTTTGGATCTGCGTACAATTTAGCTAACGTCAACAATTTAGCTTCAGGTACACCTGAAATTTTTGCTGTATGTTCAATAGTATAAGTACTAACAAATTTAGCAAAGGCATCAAAACTCATGGGTTTAGAACCGCCACTCCCAGGGTTTTTAGCTGCCTTTTCTAACGGGTGGCTTGGACGCAAACCATAACCAATATCAGTTACACCTTCACGAATATTTACATGCTTTTTCAAGAAGTCTTCGTTAACAGCATCATTTTGAATAATGTAATTAGCAATAAAGTTTAATATCGCTAAATCAGTTTGCGGCGTAAATATCATACCGTTATCTGCAAGCTCGAAACTTCGATGCTTGTAAGTAGATAATACGTTTACTTTTACATGAGGATGACTTAAACGACGATCGGCTAAACGCGACCATAAAATGGGGTGCATTTCCGCCATATTAGATCCCCAAAGTACAAAAGCATCAGCCGCTTCTAAATCGTCATAACACCCCATAGGTTCGTCGATACCAAAGGTACGCATGAAACCACCAACCGCTGACGCCATACAGTGACGGGCATTTGGATCGAGGTTATTTGTTAGGAAACCTGCTTTCATTAATTTTGAAGCGGCGTACCCTTCCCAAACAGTCCATTGGCCAGAGCCGAACATACCAACAGAAGTAGGACCTTTTTTCTTTAAAGCGGCTTTAAATTTTTCAGCCATAACATCAAAGGCTTTGTCCCAACTAACCGGCGTAAATTCACCCTCTTTTGCATATTTACCATCAGTCATACGCAATAAAGGCTGAGTTAATCGGTCTTTACCGTACATGATTTTTGATAAGAAGTAGCCCTTGATACAGTTTAGACCTTTGTTAACTTCTGCTTGAGGGTCACCTTGTGTTGCAACAACTTTTCCTTCTTGCGTACCTACAAGAACACTACAACCTGTGCCACAAAAACGACATGGGGCTTTGTCCCATTTAATGGTCGTATCTGATGATTTAGTGATTAAGTTGGAAGCTGAAGTAGGCACTGCAATACCTGCAGCTACAGCTGTCGCAGCAATTGCGTTTGCTTTTATAAAATCACGTCTTGTTAATGTCATACCTTTATCCCCTGATGTTGTGGAAGCCCATAATCATTATGATGAAATATCAATGATGATGAGATCACACCCGGTAATTTACTCATATCTGTTATGGTGTTAATAAGGCCCTTGCCTTTTTCACCTCGATTTAATTCGTTTTCTTCTATGGTAACGACCATAGAGCCAGTATCTGAAATTTCGTGTACCTCAGCTCCAGGGAATTCCCCTAATTCTGCAGCAACATTTTTCGTATTGCTGGGCTGGGCAACAAAAAGTACGCCAGCAATGTTGATTGGTTCTTCTTCTAATAGATTTATCACTATTATTTCCCTACAGGCTTAACACCTAACATATTTAAAACAGCGACAGCGACTAATGCCGTACCCGCAAAACCCGCTAAAAAAATAACGGGCATCGATGAATAACCCAATATATTCCAAATTGTTTGCTCAAGAGCACTCATATAACTCTCCTATATAGTTTTTGCAGGCTGTAAACCTGCAGAATATTTTGCTTTTAATTGAATAGATGTTTGCGGACAAACAGCAACACAAGCACCACAACTAGTACAATCGCTAAGTTCAATATGAGGCTGTGGAACCGATGAATTTATGTATTTAAATGAAATAGCTTCTGTCTCGCAGCTATCTTGGCAACTTTGACAAAATATTTCGTTGGCGGCCAAGCAGTCACTTTTAATTGAGATATCAGACTGCCAAGCATTACTAGAAGGAGTTTCGCCATATTCAACAAAAAGATTTTGCTCACAGCTTTCTACACATTTTTGGCAGAAAGTACATTCTCCTTGCAAGAAGTGCACTTCAGGAAAACCACCATCACCTTTTTTGATTATGTTTTCAGGACAAGCCGTTAAACAGTCGCCACATTGCGTACAACCATCAATAAAAGTAGCTTCGTTAACTACCCAAGGTAATCGAATGGCAGCTGATGCTGTTAATTTTTTTGCTTTGAAAAAATTTCTTCTGGCTAAATCAACCATGTTGCAGACTCTTATTTTAGTCATATTTTATGACTTACTTCTAAGTATGTAATTTACCGTATGCCTGTTGATTGAATATTGATTTGAATCAAACCTTTTTGAATAACATTACATTTTATGTGCCTATTATTTCCAATAAGAAATTATTGGCTCTTTAACCGTTTAACAACAATGAGTGTAGGACATAAATTTAATAGCGTATTAATACAACCAGAGACTTTTACGTGAGTTTGCTATCAATTCTGTTAGCTTTTTGCATTTATATAATGTGTAAAAACAGCAAAAATTTAACACCAACTATCTTTACTCCAATTAAATATCCACAAATGGTCAAAAATAGGAATTAAACGCTAGTATTCTCATTAAAAAACACCATTTAAAGCCAGTCCCCTAATGCGGTTTTTGATATTTATGGTACAATGCGCGCAAAATTAGGATTATCAAAAAGTCCTAAAAAACTTAAGAAAAGCATTTTATGTGCATCAGCATGTACACCACAGAGAACTTTTAAAACATGACAACGCTACAGGCTAATGAAGTCAATCTAAGACGTACTTTCGCAATAATCTCTCATCCTGATGCGGGTAAAACCACCATCACCGAAAAAGTATTACTTTTTGGTCAAGCTTTACAAAGAGCCGGCACAGTAAAGGGTAAAAAATCAGGTCAGCATGCAAAATCTGATTGGATGGAGATGGAAAAAGAACGTGGTATTTCTATAACGACGTCTGTAATGCAATTTCCTTATAACGATTGTTTAGTCAATTTACTCGACACGCCTGGTCATGAAGATTTCTCTGAAGATACTTACCGAACATTAACCGCTGTCGATTCTTGTTTAATGGTAATTGATGTTGCCAAAGGTGTTGAAGCACGTACGGTAAAACTAATGGAAGTAACACGTTTACGTGATACGCCAATTGTTACTTTCATGAATAAAATGGATCGTGATGTACGTGATCCAATGGAAGTCATGGATGAAGTCGAAGATGTCTTAAAAATAAAGTGTGCCGCCATTACTTGGCCTATTGGCATGGGTAAAGAATTTAAAGGCGTCTATAACATTTTAACTGACGAAGTATTTTTATATCAGTCAGGTCTTGGCCATATGATCCAAGAAGAAAGAGTTATCAAGGGTCTTAATAACCCAGAATTAGACAAAGTAATTGGCACTTATGCTGATGATTTACGCGAAGAGTTAGAGCTGGTTGCTGGTGCGTCACACGAGTTTAACTTAGAAGAGTTTTTAAAGGGCGAATTAACGCCGGTATTTTTTGGTACCGCTTTAGGCAACTTTGGTGTTGACCATATGCTTGACGGTTTAACGAAGTGGGCACCAAAACCATTACCACGCTTAACGGATGTTAGAGAAGTTGTAGCACAAGAAGAAAAGTTCACTGGTTTTGTTTTTAAAATTCAAGCGAATATGGATCCAAAACATCGTGACCGCATCGCCTTCATGCGTATTTGTTCAGGTAAATATGAAAAAGGCATGAAAATGCGACAAGTACGCATTAATAAGGACGTAAAAATTGCTGATGCAGTAACCTTTATGGCAGGCGATCGTGAACACGTAGAAGAAGCCTACGCTGGGGATATTATCGGCCTACATAATCACGGTAGCATTCAAATTGGTGATACCTTTACCTCCGGCGAAATGATGAAGTTTAGTGGTATACCAAACTTTGCACCAGAAATGTTCCGCCGAATTCGTTTGCGTGATCCGTTAAAAGCCAAACAGTTGCAAAAAGGCTTAATCCAACTTTCAGAGGAAGGTGCCGTACAAGTATTTAGACCTTTGAACTCAAACGAAATGATTGTTGGTGCGGTTGGTGTATTGCAATTTGAAGTGGTTGTACAACGCTTAAAAACAGAATATAAAGTTGATGCTATTTATGAACCAATAAGTGTGGCAACTGCCCGTTGGTGTACATGTGATGATGAACGAACGCTAGAGCAGTTTCGTAAAAAAGCTTTTGATAATTTAGCATTAGATGGCGGTAATAATTTAACGTATATTGCTCCTACTATGGTGAATTTGAGTTTGTCGCAAGAGCGTCATCCTGACATACAGTTCCACCAAACCAGAGAACACTAATTTTTGCTGTGTAGTTGGCATTTATTAGCATGAATTACCCGACTAAACATTAATTTTAAATTATATAACTAACTGCGAAATAACCTCTTTATCGCAGTTAGTTGACTCAAGATTAAAGAAATGAAACGAAGCATGCATCGCATGTGAATATCATTGATGCCAAGATTGAGTCAAGTAACCATGAGAAAGAGTTTATTTTATGAATATTAAGCAATTACTAAGTGAAAAAGTATCGGCAGCTATGGTGCTTGCAGGTTTGCCTGAAGGAACTAACCCTGCAGTTAGCCTTTCGAGTCGTCCTAATTTTGGTGACTACCAGGCCAACGGTGTTATGGGTGCAGCTAAAAAGTTGAAAACAAACCCACGTGAGCTGGCAACCAAAGTAGTTGAACACTTAGACCTAGCCGGTATTGCTGACAATATAGAATTAGCAGGCCCTGGCTTTATTAATATTCATTTAGACAAAAACTGGTTAGCCACTCAGATAGCTAAAACCACCAGCGATACAAAGCTTGGTGTGACTCAACGAGGCTCAACTGAAGACGATAAACCTCAAACGGTGGTTGTCGACTATTCCGCACCTAACCTTGCCAAAGAAATGCATGTTGGCCACTTACGTTCTACCATTATTGGTGACGCTGTTGTACGTGCTTTAGAGTTTCGTGGCGACAAAGTTATTCGCCAAAATCACATGGGTGACTGGGGGACACAGTTTGGTATGTTGCTGGCACATTTAAGTGACAAATTAAATGCGAACGAAGTTGCTGAAACAGCTCTTTCCGATTTAGAGAATTTTTATCGTGAAGCTAAAGTTCGTTTTGATAACGAAGAAGGCTTTGCTGACCGTGCTCGTGATTACGTTGTAAAGCTTCAAGGCGGCGACAAAGATTGCTTAGTGCTATGGAAGTTATTCATCGATATTTCTATCGCCCACAGCGAAGATATTTATCAAAAGCTCAATGTTACCCTAACCCGTGATGATATTATGGGCGAAAGTGCTTATAACGCAGATTTGCCCGCCGTTGTCGATGAGTTGATGACAAATGGCATTGCTGAAGTCAGTGAAGGGGCAAAAGTTGTTTTCATCAATGAAATGGCAAATAAAGACGGCGATGCTCCGGTATTCATCATTCAAAAAACGGGTGGTGGCTATTTGTATGCCACAACTGATTTATCCGCTTGTCGTTACCGCACTAACGAATTAAAAGCCGACCGCATTATTATTTTTACCGATGCTCGTCAAAGCTTGCACTTTAAGCAGGTCGAAATTGTAGCCCGTAAAGCTGAATTATTACCTGCACATGTCGGTTATGATCATTGCCCATTTGGTATGATGATGGGCGATGATGGCAAACCATTCAAGACTCGTACTGGCGGAACAATTAAATTAGCCGAATTGCTTGATGAAGCAATTGTTCGTGCAAAAGAAGTGATCAAAGAAAAGAACCCAGACTATACCGAAGATAAACTTAACGAAATCGCAACAAAAGTAGGTATCGGTGCGGTTAAGTTTGCTGATTTATCTAAAAATCGTACCAGCGATTATATCTTTAACTGGAAAACCATGTTGAGCTTTGAAGGCGCTACTGCCCCTTATTTACAATATGCGTATTCTCGTATTCAAAGTATTTTTAACAAAGCAGAAATTGAACAAGCGAATTTCAAGGCAAATATCACCATTGTTGAGCCGCAAGAAAAAGCATTAGCTTTAAAATTACTACAGCTTGAAGAAGTAATAGATGCTGTGATCAGTGAATCTATGCCTAACCTGTTGTGTAACTATTTATATGAGTTAGCCAGTTTATACATGAGCTTTTATGAAGCATGTCCAATTCTTAAAGAAGGCATCGCTGACGATATAAAACAATCTCGTTTAGCCCTTTGTTTAAGTATATCCAACACTTTAAAGCAAGGATTAGACATTCTTGGTATAGACGTTATGGAACGTATGTAGTTTACTTTTATTATATAAGCCTCTTCCCTTTGAGTGTTCAGAGGGATTATGGCCAAAATATTGATATAAGTTCAACAAAGCACAAATGTTAGAATAGGAAGAGTGAATAAATGAAAGTGTTGATCGTTGATAATGTAAACCATACGTTATTAGCACTTAAACAAGCTTTTTATGACGGCCCTTGTCAAACAGCTTATGTAGATAATGGAAAACATGCCTTAAAAGCCTTAAGCCAATATAAGTTTGACGTTATTATTAGTGTTTTAGGTTTAGGTAAAATCAGTGGCTTAGAACTACTAAAAGCTATATCTCTTAAATATCCAAGCATGATCCGAGTAGCAATTACTAATGACGAGGGAAATGAAGCCCATCTGAATAGTCAAGCGGAAAATATTTGTCACTATAACTTTGCTCTGCCACTTAACATTGGCAATGTTCATCAAACTATTTCTGCCATTGGTGAAAACAACAGAGCGATTACCAAAGATCACATTATTAAAGCTGTTGCTAAAGTTAAAACACTGCCTAGCCCACCTAAAGTTTACTTACAACTTAATGCAATTTTAGGAGAAAAAAACACTGATTCTATAAAAATATCAGAAATAATTTCTCAAGATCCCGCACTTGCCGCTAAAGTTTTACAGTTTTCTAATAGTTCTTTTATGAACCAAGGAAAACCGATTAACAATATCACCGAAGCAATAACCCGTATGGGGTTAGAAACACTTTGCTGTATTGTAATGACCGCCGAATTGTTTTCTTATGAACCCGACATTCCCAGTTTTTCATTAATCAAAGAACAACTACATTGCTTATCAACAGCACGTTTAGCAGCTTCAATGGTAAAACCAGAACTAAAAAGAGATGCATTACTTGCTGGCTTATTACATGATATTGGCAAAATTGTACTTTTTGAGATGGACGAAAAGTTAACCAAAAAGTTTTTTCAATACCGGGTAAAAAATGCCAATAATAATGCTTTAGAGCAAAAAATATTTGGTACTGACCATAATCATGTCGGTGGATATCTACTGCACTTGTGGTGTTTTTCTTATGATTTAATTGAGGCTGTAGTGATGCATCACCGCCCTGAGAAATTATTAAAAAAATCATTTGGCATTGCTCAGGCTGTTTATTTAGCGAATATGTTGTTAAGAGAACAGCAACCTGAAACTAAATTCATTGAACACTTCAAATTAGAGAGTGTTATTGAAGCATTAGAAAAAAGAGCAGCTAAACTAAGATAATAATTACCAAGGTTATTTTATGAAGTTTACCGATAGTCATTGCCACTTAGATTTCAAAGAGTTCACCTCGAATTCTAATTTATCAATGGAATTGCTGCTTAAACAGTGTGCTAAAAGTGACATTCATCAAATTATTATTCCAGCCATTACTCCTAACAACTGGGATAGTGTTTTAACGTTAGCGAAGAACAATCCAAACATTCCTTTAAAGGATTGTAAAATATTTGCGTGCTTAGGCATTCATCCATGGTTTATAGCTGATTTACGGCAACAACACCTCGATAAACTAGCGCAAAAAGTTGATGATAATAAAACAGCTATTATTGCTATTGGTGAAGCAGGGCTTGATGGAGTAATAGCAAAGCAACAAAATAACCTTAACCAGCAGAAAGTTTTTTTTGAATTCCAGCTTCACCTTGCACAACAACATCAACTACCGATTATTGTTCATCATCGTCGCTCTCATAACGAAACAATAACGCTATTAAAGCAAATAAAGATCGAGAGAGGCGGAATTATTCATGCTTTTTCTGGTAGTTATCAACAAGCTTGTCAGTATATTGATTTAGGTTTCAAATTAGGCATAGGAGGCACAATTACATACCCGAGAGCAGAGAAAACTATTAAAGCGATAAAGCGGCTACCTTTAAGTAGTTTAGTACTAGAAACCGACGCACCTTCTATGCCACTTTACGGTTTTCAAGGGGAAAATAACTCTCCTTTACGTTTGATTAATATTTTTGAAAAATTAGTTGAGTTACGCCACGAATGTTCAGAAGAGATAGCTCACGAGACTGAAAAGAACATAGCAACACTCTTTCGTCTTAGGGAGCAGCTAGATTATTGACCTTAGATAAGCATCACGCGATCATTATCAAGACTTCAGGTTAAATTATCGACGTTTATCATTATTATCTGTATTTTCTAATCTAAAACCCTGACGACTGAAGCGGTTAAGACCTCGGGTCAATAAGAACCCGACAACTCCAGCAATAATCATCATTAACCGTAACAATGTAAACTGCTGGTCATTATTTTGTAATAACTTGCTAGTTAGTAGCTTTTTATCAAGGGTTAAGCGTACATAACCGACCAATGCTTCTTTACGAATTTCACCAACAAAAGGAACGGAGAATTCACTCTTATTTAATTTATTATCAGACAAGCCATAAAGTGCTTTAACACTTTTGGCACCTTCACTGCTGATAATTAGCTGTCCGGTTACATCATAAAGGTGAACTTCTTTTATCACTTTTGATTGTTGAAGTTCCTCGATATAATTTTGCAGTAATTGACGACTTTGTTTGGTTTTAACTTCAGTAGTTAACACTGAAAGACCTGCAGAAGCCTGATGTAAAAATTGCTGACCTACATCATAAAAATGTTGCTCAATACTTTGCTTATTTTTCGTTTGGCTATATATCCATAAATTCATTAATAACACAATAAAAGCAATCGCTATAACTAATTGCATTATTTTATTATAAATGGATGATAATTTAGGGTATAAAGGCTTTTCTATTTGTGTCATATGCACTACAAATGTATTAATTTTATCTTTACGTTCATTTTTATACTATAGCATTATTCGTTTTAAATAATCGCTAAAACTATAATTCACCTAAAAGGCTCTACCGTGTCAATTGCTATTCAACGTTTTCCTCTTAAGCATATTCAACAACTTAGCTTAGCTGAGTTTATTTCTTCACAGCAGTCAGATAAATGCTTACCTTGCTTTACCTCTTTTAAGAATGAATGCTGGCAAGTGGATGAAACTTTAGTCACACCTGAGGGGACTAAAGATAATGTAGAGCATCGAAAACTTATACAAACATCCCTTGAGTTAGTCGTTTTTAGTGATATTAGTGTAGGCTTACTTAGCGAATTGATTATTCATTGTCAGTTATCAATAGAGGCTTTAAATGCTATTAATACTCGCAATAACCTTGTTAGTTACCGCTTTAATGTTAGTTGCCAAAAATTAACGACTGCACGAGAACACTTAGTAGATTTTGCATTAGCCAATAAAATTGAAGCAGCACTTATTGAAAACGCGGCAAAACTATCTCAACCCGGTATTTTGGTCATGGATATGGACTCCACTACCATTGAAATTGAATGCATAGATGAAATTGCTGTATTAGCTGGTGTTGGCGAAGAAGTTGCAGCAGTCACAGAACAAGCAATGTTAGGCGAATTAGATTTTGCACAAAGTTTACATCAGCGAGTAGCGACACTAAAAGGTTCTTCGCAAGATATATTAGCTGAAGTAGCGAAAGACATACCACTAATGAATGGACTTGAGACACTTGTTACTGCATTAAAAGTACATGGATGGAAAATTGCAATTGCCTCTGGCGGATTCACATATTTTGCCGACCATTTAAAAGTATTGTTATCACTTGATGCTGCTCACGCTAATACTTTAGAGATCATTGATGGCACACTAACCGGTAAAGTTTTAGGTGATGTTGTTGACGCACAAGCTAAAGCCGATTGCTTAGTATTGTTACAAAAGAAATATCAATTACCAAAAGAGCAAACTGTTGCAATGGGTGATGGGGCAAACGATTTAGTAATGATGGACGCTGCACACCTAGGCGTAGCATTTCATGCTAAGCCTGTTGTTTTAGCAAAAGCAGACACGGCCATTAATACCAAGGGGCTTGACTGTTTATTACACTGGTTAGCTTAATACTGATTTAGAATAAATTAAGCTAACAACTCATGACGAGCCATCATTTCTTGGGTAATATCTAACAGTTGAACCACCCCAGAAACACTCCATATCTCTTGCTCTATTTGTTTGCCACGATGAATAGCGTAAGAGCTTATATAACTTAACTCTGGGTTCAAATAATCCATGTCGGGTTCATCAGTTCGAGACAGTTTAATTTGCACACAAAAGAACAGACCTCGATTTAGCGCCCTTGAAATAAACATACGCTGCAACATTGGCGATTCTAACTCGGCAGATGATTTGGTTGTTACTGCTTGATCAACCATTTCATTTTCTAAATTAATCGCAATATATAACGTTTCATTTATCGTACTATCATTGACTTGCATTTTTTTCAAAGACGATGCTATAGCGGTGGACGCTTGCAAATTATTAAGCAAAGGGTATAAATTATAATGAAATTTCTTATCACTTAACTGCTTCATAACGGGCACTAACTTATCTTGTAACTTACCACAAGCTATCGCTTCGAACTTGTAACGACTACCACTGGTTTGCACCATCAACGAAGGAATAGTTGAACACTGGCTGTAAATATTCCGTAAACCTTTGGCTAGACCCGGAATCATCAAGGCATATTCATCAGGGGTTAATTTATCGCGATTTTTTGTGATCAACGCTTTAAAAAAAGCTCTCCCCATATGTTGATGCTTCTCAACATAAACACGCAAGTTGATGACCTTCTTACTTTTATCTACCCTCATCACTTCATAAGGTAAAGATTTAAGTTCAAATGCAGAAGTGATTTTTTGCAGTTCAGGAAAAGTTATATAAACAACATCCCCTTTATTTAACAGCGAAGATTCTTCAAGTTCTAACTTTAAGCCCAAAATAGAAAAGTCATGGGATTTCCCTTTACGATTAATCCCCTCTATTTTAAGCGCGACAGGCGTTTTATATTTAAATCTCGCCTGTTGACGATGATTTTTATAATTAATACCAACTTCATCCATAACCAATGGTGATGTTAAGCGTTTATGGCCAAAGTTCTTCAAGCGTATGGTGTCAATTTTTTCAAAAGAAAGCTGTTGGTACTGGCTAATAGCAACATCATTAGTAATGTCACTCGCAACGATTATACTGGGTAAGTTATTTATTATTTCTATGGCGTCACTGGGAGTGGGTAAATTTAGGTATTCATCTTTTTTAGCTAAAGTATTCGATAAAGTAAACATAGAGTGAGCTTTATCTACCTCTACATCCATGATCGTTAATTGTGTAATAGCAAAACTGGGCTTTGATGCTGCAAAACCTAAAAATTGTTTTTTAAAATCCTTATCATCATTTAATTGTTGATCATCTGCCGTATAAAAATAGTGCTTACCTTGGCTTTTATGGACAAAACTGTAAACCAATAATGATTTTCCCAGTGCCTGCGCCTTTTTAATTCTGATTAGACGCTCAGCGGTTATTAAACAATACAACGTTGAGTGACGGTTTTCGTCTTGCCAATATTGAAAAGTGGACTGGTTATTATCACAGGTTAACGCATATCGAGGTAAAACCACGCCTTTGGTATCTTCAATGAAAATGGGTAATTCATTTATTTTAGGCAATGAGAATTGTTCAAAGCTTCTCGACTGAATCGCATTAATGGTATTTTCCAAATTGACTTTATAGCGTCTTTTATTCCCTTGAATAAATCCTTTCAGGAACTTTTTAAAACCATCAATACGTTTATCTTTAGCATAAATTCTACGACAACCGACTAACTTGGTATTATCAACATTTTGAATGTTTTTCACTTCATAGCTAAATTGATTGTCTTTATCAAACTGAAATTCTTCTTCTAAACCATTAAATCTAATTTTTATTATTTGCCCGACTGTTATTTTTGTAGAGTGATTAATACGAAATTTACAGCCATCCTCACTAATATCTGAGCTGGTACATTCATAATCTTTCTTATCAAATTCAAAGTTAATATTGATTGAAATGGCGAAATTCATCCGCTCTTCATTGCGGTTATGATAAGGACCAAAAGTGAATAACTTTGCAGGATACTGTGTTTTTTCAAAAACCTTAGAGTCTTCAGTTTTTACTTGTTTTGTAATATTGTTTTTTTCATTACGGTAAATAACTCGAAAATTATTTTCCGTATTTAACACAGCCTCATAAACACCAAAAGTATAACTTTGATAATAAATAATATTTTCTTTAAACTTTTTTATGGCAATATCGTCAAGGAAGTGGATTCGCTTGTCGTGCTCAAAAGCGCGGCATTCTCCATCGACATGACCACGTAAATCAATTAAACGAGTACAAGGTGCAGCTAAGCGCTTGAGTTCCATTTTCAGCAAGAAACGATCTGTTTTTGGGATATGTTGGGTCATCGCAGCAAAATTTGTTTCAAAAGTATTTTTTAAAACATTGCCCCGAAACTGTTCAACTAATTTTTGGTATTTTGAAAAGTCTGTAGTCATTTCCGCTTTTAGTTCTTTGTAGTAACATTTATTATAAGCAGTAAAGTGAAAGTAATAAACTTTCACTTTCCGTATAATGAATTTACTATAAATTAATTCACATTAGTATGATATCAACAACGATAATCATAAAAATCTTTGAAAATAATGTGTTATCTCAATACTAACAATATTGATAACATATAGTCATTACAATCAAGCAATATTCATGCCCTGCAATGCAAATAAGGGCAATA